>OBUZ01000423.1_pt1 | contig 26053 bp, 25 predicted proteins | sample 1494961 | NCBI WGS metagenome assembly OBUZ01 (sample SAMEA2579939, study PRJEB22360) | human gut metagenome | biome: human gut; feature: human-associated habitat; material: faeces | place: Denmark | collected 2008/2010
AAAGATAATAGACTATTAGCTGTAATAAATTTGAATTATATGTTTCCTATACCTAAATCGTTAAAAAATGTTTTAAAATATAAAAATATAGATACATATAGAAAATTTGATACGGATAAAGAAAAAAGTAAGTACATAAATTTACTTAAAACAGAAAAGAAAGTATTAAATCAGATGAATTTAGAGAAATCCGCAAAATTAGTTTATGAAAATAAATATCTTACAGAAAAACAGGATATTGCATTAGCAGACAGATGTATAGATTTTAAATTTATGGAAAAATTGGCAAAAGAATATATTGGTAATAAAATCAAATTCCAAGAGCAGTAACCAACTACTACTGCTCTTTTCTTATATTCAAATTTATATCATAAACATAAATCATTTCAAAACAATTCCCCAATTATTCAAATAGAAGGTATAGTCTCAACATCTAGGTAACACCTAGAGAAGTTCATAAGAGAACTGCATGGCGTAGCGAACCATGTGAAGATTTTGATGATAAAGCAGAACAGGTTAAGACTTCCATTATGGAACTTAACGAAGAACTTTCAAAATTAGCACAACAGAAATTTGAAAATATTGAATCTGAGTTTAACAATAGACTGGATTTAATAAAGTCTCAGCAAGACGAACTGGATAGTTTAATCAAACTGACTGAGACAAAAGGACATATGACAAGTTCATTGTACTATGCAGAATTAATCAAAGCTGAAGAAAACAGTATGAACGAACTTGTTAATAAACGTAACGAATTAACCAAATCATTAAATGAAGCTGTTAGTTCCGGACGTATTGAAGAATATTCTGATGCTTGGTATGAAATGAAAGGTGCTATATATGACGTAAATAATGCCATTGTAGAGTCTGAAAATTCATTACAAGAATTTCAAAATGCAATACGTCAATTAGAATGGGATAACTTTGATTACAAAAACGATTTTATTACAATACACTTGATGAGGGAAAATTCTTAATCGACTTATTAAGTAAAAAAGATTTGTTTGTACAGAAAGGCGATCACAAAGGAAAGATTACAAGTGAGGGTCAAGCTGTTCTTGGTCAGCATGGCGTAAATTACAATCTTGAAATGGGTAAAGCTGATGCTTATGGAAAAGAGATTGAGAAGATTAATCAATCACTGCAATCAGATCCTTACAACAAAGATTTGATTAAGAGACGTAACGAATTGCTTGAACTACAACAAGAATCTATCTTAAATGCAGAAGAAGAAAAAGAGGCAATGATAGACCTTGTACGTGAAGGTATTAAATTACAGATTGAAGCAATGCAGGACTTGATTGATAAAAAGAATGAAGCTCTTGATAAAGAGAAGGAATTATATGATTATCAGAAGTCTATTGAAGAAAAATCTAAACGAGTTAAGGATATTGAGAAACAATTATCTGCTGTACAAGGAGACGATTCGGAAGAAAACAGAAAGAATATCCAAGAATTAAAACAGCAATTGCAAGAGGCAAAAGATGACTTGAGTGATGCTGAATATGATAAATGGCTTTCAGACCAAAGTGAACTTATGGATCAAATGATGGAAAGATATGACGAAGTAATGAACTCAAGGTTTGATGATACTGATGCTCTTATTTCAGATTTGATTGATAATACCAACGCTAACAGCGATTCAATTAATGATACTATTAATTCTGCAACGCAAGATGTTGGTTATAATATCACAGAAGGAATGAAAGAGATTTGGAGTACGGAATCTGGAGTAGGTGCTGTTATCAGCAATTATAGCAATGATTTTAAAACACATTCCACATCCGTTCAAAAATATCTTGCATCTATCGAATCGTATTTTACAGAGATGAAAAAGAAAGCAGATGCCGAAGCCAATAAAAAAGTGAACGGTGGAGGTAATGGCGGAAGTAATTCTTCTAAACCATCTAATAGTAAACAAGGAAATGGTAAACCTGATATTGGAGATGCAGTTACGTTTACAAATGGTCAGTATTATTATGACTCACAGGGTACAAGTCCTGCTGGAAGTCAAATGATGGGACAGACTGTATACATCACGAATGTCAATACACGCTCATGGGCAACGAAACCATACCATATTGCTCGTGATAAAAATGGTTCAAGACCTCTTGGTTGGGTAACGCTCAGTCAAATCAGTGGATACAAAGATGGTACAAAAAATGCCACAAAAGGATGGCATTTGATGGATGAAGAAGGTATTGGAACAGAGGCGATTGTTACAAAACATGGAGTATTAAGACAGTTTGATTCGGGAGAAAGTGTATTTAACAAGGTACAAGTTCAAAACTTACATGACTGGGGAATGATAAATCCAATGAAAGCGATGGATTATAGTTTTGCAAAAAATGTTTCTGCTAATAGAAACAATAATGTATCTATTGACATTGGAGATGTTGTACTACAGGGTGTACAACGACCAGAAGAGTTTGCAAATAGCTTAATGCACGTTATGAAAACAGACAAACGTGTACAAAAGGGTGTGCAGGCAATTACAACAGATTTGCTGGATGGTAAGTCTGTATTAGGAATTAATCATATAAGATAATGCGTTGAGGAGTGGTGACTGAAAAGTTGCTACTCCTCTTCTGTTAAGAAAGAGAGGCTATGAAATGGCAGTAATTACAAAGAAAGAATTCGTAGATAAAGTATATGAAAAATTAAAAGAACAGGACAAATTTGTCCCAAAGCATACGGTATATTGGACAAATAAAGCATTTATTGACTGTATGCTGGATGTATTGAGAAATGGAGATGAGTTGAATATCCACCAGACTTTTATTTTAAAGCACAAATATCTCAATGAACGAAAATATAACAATTTTAACAGAGGAGAGATTACTGTTCCAGGACACTATGCACCACACTTTAGACCGATGCATGAAATGAAGAAAGCTTGCAAAGAATACGAAGAAAGGCTGAAAGAGAATGAAGAGTGTGAATAAAATGAAATCATTAAAATGTGCGGAATGCAAAGATGTTGTCTGCATGGACTACATGTATAAAAATTATTACTGCAATAATGACGAAAGAACGGATGATATGGGATTTTTAGGAAGAAATCATTTACCTAAGACAAGTCCTGAGTGGTGCCCATTAAGAGCAGAGGAGCAAATTAATGTATAGAGAAATTACAGATATTGAAGAGAAGACATTACAAGTTGCATACTTTTTATCACGAAGAAAAGGCGGAGTATCGAAGTTTAGTATTAAGAATATCCATAGACAATGGTGTCAATGGTGGGGAGATGACTTCTGTGTTGACGGCAGAAAGCTGAAAATTTTCCATAATGAAATTGTTCTTTCATCTTCGGCAGTAAAACGTGGAGAAGAACAGCCTGAGTACTGTAAATATTATACAGAAGTGCTACTAAATGCACAAGAAAAGATAATCAAAGCATATCATCCTAAGATGACAGGGAGAGAAAATTCAAATCTTTTTAGAAAAAGATTGATTGACTGTCGCAGAAATCATGGAAAAGCTTTACGAAAAAAGCTGAAGAAAAATGGATTGAGCAATAGATATTATATAAAACATAACAGCTATACTAGATATGTATGTAAACTTGGCAGATATATTTTGCATGATAACACGCAGAGCAAAGACAGATATTGTTGTATCGGTACATATGATGAGATGTGCAAATATATTGATGATAATTTAATAGACAAAAAATAGAAATAGATATAGAACGTGCCAAAGAGTACGATATAGTTCCGAGCTGGGTGGGAAGATAAAGATAATCCGGCATCACGTAATAAGACTTGAGATCACTGCAATTTGTAGTGGTCTTTTATTATGAAGTTTTATTTGTGTGATTAAAAACAGGAGGTATAAATGAGTGAACAAACTAAAAGATGTAAAGAATGTGGGAGAGAACTTCCATTAGATAATTTTATAAAGATAAATGGTAAAACCTATTATAATGTTTGTAAGGAATGCCATGGCAAGAAAGTACAAGAGACTAAATTTAATAATAAAATAGATAGTGGAAAGATTACAGAAGATGATTTTGTTGTCATCGAAAGAAAATATAAGAAAATAGCATCATACCGTACACTCAGAAAATCTGAGTCAGGGATTGACCACATTGCAAGAGATGAAAAATTTGTAAAATTAATGGATTATAAAGATAGTTGGATCAGTAACTATGGAAGATTGATTGTAAAAAATGATATGGGAACATATCAGCTGATAAAAGGAAATCGGATTCGGTCAACAGGTGAATTAACATATACATTACAGAAAAACATTTGTTTTAAGACAAAAAAAGAATGGGGATATAAAAAGGATACCGTGTTAGCATGTGATTTAGTTATTCAAACTTTTACTGTTAATTATGATATTAAAAATAATACTATGTGCTGGCATAAGGACAACAACGTAAAGGACAATTATTATAAGAATTTGTATCCAGTGACAGAAAAACAATATCAAGAGATAAAAAATAGATGGGAAAAGAATGGTTCTGTATCTGAAGATGAGATTATGCAGATAGTGAATCAGAAAGAGTATAAGCAGCAGGGTTGGAAACAATGGCAATATGTACGGACATATAATGAAAAAGGTTATTTAGGAATGGATGATATTGACTATCATTCTAATGCTTGGATTCGGTGGACAAATATGATGCAGAGATGTTATAGCAAAAAAATACATGAATATAAACCTTATTATAAGAATTGTAAAGTGTGCGAAGAGTGGCATAATTTTTCAAACTTTAAGATTTGGTATGATGCACATTTTATTCCAGGAACGCAAGTTGATTTAGATAAGGATTTAGTTGGAAGATGTGGGAATGTATACAGCCCGGAAACATGTTCATTTATTACACATTTCATGAATACATTATTTGAGAAACGAGGAACCAGCAGAAGGATATCAAGGAATAAAGAAGGTAAGTTCTCGGCGGTAATGTCTATTTTAAATAAGAATACAATAATCGGTGAGTATGATACAGAAGAAGAGGCAAAGAAAGGTTTTGCAGAATACAAGAAGAATTATATTAGGAAGATTGCAGAAAAAAGCAAGGATAAAGTTCCTGATTATGTCTATGAAGCTATGGTGGATTGGAAAGTGGACGTTGCTGCTTATATAATGAAGATGATTGTGTTATAGTACAAACTATTTTAAGCATATATTAAAACAAAAAAGTGAGGAATAAATTGACAAATAAAAATACAAAAAAAGTAAAAGTAAACGTGATTTATGGAGATAAAGCACTGGTTGAATGTATGAAAAATATAATTAAAAGACACAGCAAATAATAATGACAATCGTTGCCCTTATGGTGTATACTTTTTATTAGTATATGTCATAAGGGTATAATATTTTAACGCTAGAGGAGAAATGTATATATGAAAAATCGTGCGGTATTATACCTTAGATTGAGCAAAGAGGATTTAGATAAATTAAGAGAAGGTGATGAGAGTGCAAGCATAAAAAATCAAAGATTATTATTGATAGAATATGCTTTAACGAATAATTTTGAAGTCGTAAAAATCTATTGTGATGATGACGAAAGTGGATTATATGATGACAGACCTGGGTTTGAAGAGATGCTTGAGGATGCCAAGTTAGGACTCTTTGATATTGTAATTGCAAAGACACAAGCGAGATTTTCCAGGAACATGGAACATATTGAAAAATATTTACACCATGATTTTCCGAATTTGGGAATCCGTTTTATCGGAGTTGTTGATGGTGTTGATACAGCAGTAGCTTCAAATAAAAAATCCCGTCAGATTAATGGGTTGGTGAATGAGTGGTATTGTGAGGATTTGTCTGATAATATCCGTAGTTCATTTAAAATCAAAATGAAGAAAGGACAGTTTTTAGGTTCGTCTTGTCCATATGGATATAAACGTGATCCAAGCAATCACAATCATTTGATTGTTGATGAATATGCAGCGAATATTATAAGAAGGATATTTTCGATGTATTTAAGTGGTTGTGGTAAAGCAAAAATCGGTTCTGTTTTATCTGCTGATGGAGTATTAATTCCTACTTTATATAAACAACAAATACTTGGTGAAAATTATAAAAATTGTAGAGTCATGGAAACGACAAAGAATTGGTCGTATCAGACAATACATACAATATTAAATAATCAGGTGTATGTTGGGGATATGGTTCAGAACAGGGCAAATAAGTTATCCTATAAAGATAAGAAAAAGAAAAAACTTCCAAAGGAACAATGGATCATTGTACCAAATACCCATGAGGCAATTATCAGCCGAGATACATTTGCAAGGGCGCAGGAGATACAACAGATTAAAACTAGGAGTGTAAATGGCAATCAAGTCAATGGATTGTTTTCAGGGCTTATTTTTTGTGCAGATTGCAAACATGCCATGGGGAGACAGTATGCACGAAGAGGAGATCGTGTATTTATTGGATATATTTGTAAGACATATAAGCAACAGGGGAAACGATTTTGTGACAGTCATCGTATTAAAAATGATGAACTGGAAGAGGCGGTATTATGTTCCATACGAGAAGAAGCGAAAAAAATTTTGACAGAAAAGGATATAGATGATCTGAAAAAGTTTAAAACAGTTGAAGCTTATCAGACAAATTATGAACTTCAGATGGAACAGATTCAACAAGAGCTTCAAAAGATTGAAAGTTACAAACGAAAAACATACGATAATTTTATGGAGGAGCTGATTAGTAAAACAGACTATGTAAGTTACATCTCAGACTATGATAAAAAGATTTCGAGGCTGAAGAGACAAAAAGAAAGCATATCTGAAAAAGTAGATATGCAAGAAGAATTAAATCATCAATATGATGAATGGACAGAAGCATTCAAAAATTATATTAATGTATCAAAACTTACTAGAGAGATGGTTTTGGAATTGATAAACAGAATTGAAGTGCATGACGATGGTGCAATCGACATTTACTATCGTTTTTCTAATCCATATCTATAAAATGTCTACTATGCTTATATGACGCATGTGTGGCAATGGCAGAGCACATATGGGGCAGTGAGGAAGAATTTGTAGCAAAAATGAATGCAAGGGCAAAGGAACTCGGTATGGAACACACGAATTTCTTAAACTGTAATGGACTTGATGCAGACGGACATGTGACGACAGCGCGGGATATTGCCCTGATGTCGAGAGAATTAATCACAAGATATCCGAAAATTCACGACTATTCTACGATATGGATGGAAAACATTACACATACGACCAAGAAGGGGACAACGGAGTTTGGTCTTGCGAATACCAACAAACTGATCAGACAGTATCAGTATGCGACAGGACTAAAGACCGGCTCGACAAGCAAGGCAAAATTTTGTCTGTCAGCAACTGCAAAGAAAGATGATTTAGAACTGATTGCAGTAATCATGGCGGCGCCGGATCCGAAGGCGAGATTTAAAGATGCGACAACGCTTCTAAATTATGGATTTGGAAAATGTACGAAATACAAAGATACCACTCCGTTTGAATTAGAGCCTTTGAAAATAAGGGGTGGAATTGAAAAAGAGGTGCCTGTCGCTGTGGAGACGGAATTTCAATATATTGACACAACAGGAGCCAATTTATCAGGGATGAAGCGAAAAATCGAAATCGACCAGGAAAAACAGGCTCCGGTAAAAAAAGGAGAAAAAGTCGGGACGGTTACATATCTGTTGAATGGAAAGAAAATTGGGGAGATTTCGATTCAGATACAAAAAAGTGTAGGGAAAATGCAGTTTAAACATGCATTTGCAGAGATATTTCAAAATTTTCTATTGTAGAATGAGTTAAAAAATTATATAATGCTAGAGAAATAATAGTACAGGTTCAGATTTGGATCTGTACTGTTTTATGGAATGGAAAAGAAAAAGAAGGCGGGAGTGGCGGTATGGGAAATGTGATTATTGTACTTGGAATCGTGTTATTGACCGCGCTTATGGAATCTTGGTGGGAGAATCATGTATTTAGAACGACCTATTACAATATACAATCATCCAAACTGCAAAAGCTGAAGAGGAAACGGAAGGTTGTTGTGCTAAGTGACTTGCATAACCAATGTTATGGAAAGAATAATCAGAAGCTTTTGACGGCAATACGGAGAGAAAACCCGGATCTGATACTGATTGCCGGAGATATGTTGATTGGGAAAGAAGGAATTTCGCCAAAGCCAGCAAAAGAATTTGTCTCTGCACTTCCTGCTATTTGTGATGTATATTATGCCAATGGGAATCACGAACAGCGGATGAAGGAAAATACAGAAAAATATGGTGAGACTTATGCGGTATATCAAGAACAGTTAAAGCGTGCAGGAATTCACTTTTTGGAAAATGAAGGGGTCAGATTAAGCTGGGATGGACAGGCTGTTGATGTATATGGGGTGGAAATTCCGCATCGATATTATAAAAAATTTGAAAACATAGAACTTCCGGTGGAAGAAGTAGAAAACTGTATCGGTGAAGCTTTTGAAGGGCATTATGAGATTTTGCTTGCGCATAACCCGGTGTTTGCAAAGACCTATCTGAAATGGGGAGCAGATTTAATTTTGTCCGGACATTTACATGGAGGGATTGTGAGAGTTCCGAAGCTTGGCGGTGTCATTACGCCTCAGGCAAGGTTATTTCCGAAATATTCAGGGGAATTGACTATGGAAGGAGAAAAGGCTGTTGTAGTAAGCAAAGGACTTGGAACGCATACGTTTCGGTTTCGTCTTTTTAATCCGGCGGAGATGATTGTTCTTCAGATAGGAGGAGAAAAATCATGAAAGACCAGTATGGAAGATTGATTGATTATCTTCGAATATCTGTCACAGACCGATGCAATCTGCGTTGTGTGTATTGTATGCCGGAAAAAGGTGTGACGTGGATTCCTCACAGTGAAGTGCTGACTTATGAGGAACTGTTAACAGTGGGTAAGGCAGCGGCAGCACTGGGAATCAAACACATAAAGATAACTGGAGGCGAGCCTCTGCTTCGAAAGAATGTGACGGAATTTATTGCAAGATTAAAAAAGACCAAAGGAATTGAGACGGTAACGCTTACTACGAACGGTATTCTGCTTCCAAACTACATTGACCAGTTGTCGGAAGCGGGAATTGATGGAATCAATATCAGTCTGGACACATTGGAAGAGAAAAAATTTCGAAAACTGACACGAAATGGTGAGGTAAAAGATGTGTGGAAGGGGATTTCTTCGGTTCTTCCCTATGATCAGATTAACATGAAAATAAATTGTGTTCTGGCTGGAAAAGACTGGCAAAAAGATGCCGTACGTGTGGCAGAAATCGCAAAGAAATATAGAATTCATGTGAGATTTATTGAACTGATGCCGATTCAGAACCAAGAGGAAAAGGGAAATCTGGAAGAAGAAATAAAGGCATTGCTAGAAGATGTTTATGGTCCTATGAGAAGGTGCGAGGAGCGAATCGGATTTGGTCCGAGTGTCTATTATGAATTGCCTGAGTTTTGTGGAAAGATTGGATTTATCAGTGCAGTCAGTCACAAATTCTGTAATCAGTGCAACCGTATACGTCTCACTTGTGATGGAAAACTACGGTTGTGCCTGCAATCAGAAAATGCGGTAGATCTAAAGAGCGCCTTGCGTCAAGGTGCCTGCGAAGAGGAATTGAAGCAATTATTGGAAAGGGGATTACTTGAAAAACCAAGAGAACATCGATTTGGATGTGATTGCATAGAGGGAGAGGCAATGTCCAGAATCGGAGGATAAAAGAAAGGATAGACAAAATGAAAAGAAAAAAGTTAGTGTGTTTATTAACTGCGTTTGCGGTTATGATTGGTATGGCGGGATGTATAAAAGAAGAAAAGAAAGCAGAAAAGAGGAAACAAGAAGTTGAATTGCACATATTGGCGGCAGCCAGCATGACAGATGCATTGACGGAGATTTCTAAGACATATAAAAAAGAACACGAAAATGTAAAGTTTGTGTTTAATTTTGATTCTTCCGGTACATTGAAAACGCAGATTGAAGAAGGCGCTCCGGCAGATATTTTTATTTCTGCGGCGATGAAACAGATGGATGAATTGGATAAAGGTGGATTTATTAAAAAGGACAGTATTGTGAAACTTTTGGAAAATAAGGTTGTCTTGATTCAGCCAAAAGATGCGAAAACAGAGATCAGCTCTTTTGAAGACGTGGCAACAGATAAAGTATCCATGGTTGCAATTGGAAATGCTGATGTTCCGGTAGGACAGTACACAGAACAAATTTATAAAAATTTGGGATTATGGGATCAGGTCGCAGCGAAGGCGAATTTGGCGACTAATGTCAGACAGGTACTGGATTGGGTTGCCACAAACAATGTAGACTGCGGAATTGTTTATGCTACAGATGCGATGATAGAAGAGAATGTGAAAGTAATCTGTGAAGCACCGCAAGGGACATGTGATCCGGTAATCTATCCGGCGGGAGTTGTCAAATCCAGTGAGAATGCCAAAGCGGCAGAACAATTTATGGAATACTTGAAAACGGATGAAGCAAAATCTGTATTTACAGCGTATGGATTTACGAATTATGAGGAGTAATCAATGGATATCTCACCACTTCTTTTATCGTTAAAAACAGCGTGTCTGGCAACAGTCATTACATTTTTTGCCGGACTTTGGATTGCCTATAAAGTGATAAAAATAAAGCATGGAAAAGCGGTATTGGATACAATATTAACATTGCCGATGATACTGCCGCCGACAGTCGTCGGCTTTTTTCTATTGCTTTTTTTTGGAAAAAGCAGTCCGTTGGGAGCGTGGCTTTCCGAACATGGAATGCCGATTGTATTTTCATTTGCAGGTACGGTGATCGCATCTGTGGTTGTATCGTTTCCATTGATGTACCGAACTGCACGCAGTGCATTTGAACAGATGGATCAGAATCTAGTGTATGCGGGACAAACGTTAGGCCTTTCTAATTACACGATCTTTTGGAAAGTTATTTTCCCGAACTGTTTTCCGGGAATTGCAGGGGGAACGATTCTGGCATTTGCAAGAGCTCTCGGAGAATTTGGCGCAACAATCATGCTTGCCGGAAACATTCCGGGAAAAACACAGACAGTGGCGATAGCGGTATATTCTGCCATGCAAAACGGAAACCGCACACAGGCATATCAATGGGTTGGGGTTATCATGCTGATTTCTTTTTTGTCAATCTTGCTTATGAATCTTGTAAACAGACAGCAGATGAAATATGCAATTAGGAGGAAATAAGATGTCTCTTTCGGTAAATATTAAGAAAAAAATAGAAGGATTTACCTTGGATGTGGCTTTTGAGGCAGAGAATGAATTTTTTGCTGTTCTTGGGGAAAGCGGTTGTGGAAAAAGTCTGACACTTCGATGTATCGCAGGGATTGAGAGACCGGATACGGGAAAGATTGTGTTGAATGGCAAAGTGCTGTTTGATTCGGAAAAACATATTAACCTGCCGCCTCAGAAGAGAAAAATCGGTTATTTATTTCAAGATTATGCATTGTTTCCAAACATGACTGTTGAAGAAAACATCGGAATCGGTATTGAGAAAAAGCGAAGAAAAGAAGAGGTCGCGCGTTTTGTGAAGATGTTTTTTCTGGAAGGGTTTGAAAAAAAATATCCGTATATGCTTTCAGGTGGACAAAAACAGCGAGTGGCCATTGCGAGAATTCTCATTCTCAATCCTGAGATGATACTTTTGGACGAACCGTTTTCAGCAGTTGACAGCTATTTAAAATGGAAATTGGAACAGCAGATCATGGAGCTTGCAAAATTATATAACAGCACAATTCTCTTCGTTTCTCACAACAGAGATGAGGTTTATCGGCTCTGTGATAAAATGGCGGTGATTCATAACGGAAAAGTAGAAGTGACAGGTGAAAAAAAGGAAATTTTCAAAAATCCAAGGACGGTTTCAGCAGCAATCCTGACGGGGTGTAAAAACATAACAGAGATGGTAACAGAGGGGCAATATATATATTGTAAGGACTGGAACATCAGAAAAAGAATTGTATGTTCAGAAAAAGTGATTGGAAAAGCACTTGGAATCCGGGCGCATGATATAAAAGTAATCAAGGAAAGAGAATATGCGGATGCAAAATGTGTTGTGGAGGATGTGATTGAGTCGACCTTTGATATGATTTATCTTCTGAGACCGGATGGGGCGAAAAAACCTCTGCGCATGCAACTTCCAAAAAGCCAGGTTTTGGTTTATCATGAAAAGGAAGAAGTGTATATTTCTCTTTGGGAAGAGGCACTTTTATTTTTGCAGCAGTAATAGCGGAATCCTTGAGAAAGAACTTGTCGAAAAGTGTACTATCCCGTATAATAAATAGCAGTGAGTAAGGGAAAAGGAAGACAGATAAATGGGAATACCGGTGAAATTGCAAGTGTTTGAGGGACCGCTTGATCTGCTTTTGCACTTGATTGAAAAAAATAAGATTGATATCTATGACATTCCGATTGTGGAGATTACCAATCAGTATATGGATTATATCCGTGAGATGCAGAAGAAGGACTTGAATATTATGAGCGAATTTCTTCTGATGGCAGCAACACTGTTGGACATTAAATGCAAGATGCTTCTTCCGAAAGAAGTCAACGAAGAGGGGGAAGAGGAAGACCCAAGACAAGAGCTTGTAGAGCAGCTTTTGCAATATAAGATGTATAAATATATGTCATATGAGCTTCGGGATCGTCAGATTGATGGTGAGCGTATGATGTTCAAAGGCCCGGATATACCGGAGGAAGTCAAAACCTATCAACAGCCATTTGATTTGGATGAGCTTTTGGATGGACTTACTTTGGCAAAACTGAATCGGATATTTAAAGATGTCATGAGACGTCAAAATGATAAGATAGATCCTGTAAGAAGTACATTTGGTAAAATTGAGAAAGAAGAAGTGACCGTGGATGATAAGATGGAATATCTGAATGAGTATATCAGAACACATCACAAATTCAGCTTTCGTAATCTTTTGATGCACCAGAAGTCAAAACTGCACATTGTAGTTACATTTCTTGCTGTTTTGGAGATGATGAAAGTCGGAGCGATCACGATTGAACAGGAGCATACATTTGGAGAGATTATGATTACTTCTCGACAAGATTCACAATCCGGTGAAAGGTGGAATACAGAGAATGAAGATTAAAAAGATGGAAGGGATTATAGAAGCAATTCTCTTTACAATGGGAGAATCGGTTGAACTTGATAAGATTGCAAGAACATTAGAGCAGGATGTGGAGACAACACGGAAAGTAATACACAATATGATGGATCGATATGAAAAAGAAGATAGGGGAATTCATATTATTGAATTGGAAAATGCATTTCAAATGTGTACCAAAAAGGATACGTATGAGTATTTGATCCGAATTGCCAAACAGCCTAAACGTCATGTTCTGACGGATGTTGCACTGGAGACGCTCTCGATTATTGCGTATAAACAGCCCATTACAAAGCTTGAGATTGAAAAGATCCGTGGGGTGAAATCAGACCATGCAGTTAACAAGCTGATTGAATATGATCTGGTTGCGGAGGTCGGAAGAATGGATGCGCCTGGAAGACCGCTTTTGTTCGGCACCACAGAAGAATTTCTTAGAAGATTCAGTGTGCAGTCTGTCGATGAGCTTCCGAGTATCAATCCGGAAAAAATGGAGGATTTCAAAGCGGAGGCAGAAGATGAGGTACAGTTGCGTCTGAACCTCTAAATAGGAATGGATGTTTCGTGCATTGCATATATTGAACAAAAGAATCAATAGGCGGGACATCGTGAAACGGATATTAGTATTTATATTGACATGTGCGCTCCTTTTTGGGATAACCTCATATGCAAAAGAGGAGGAGCCAAAACAATTATACGCCCAGTCAGCGGTCCTTATGGATGCGGACAGTGGGCGTGTTTTGTTTGAAAAGAATGGATATGAACAAAAAGCAATGGCGAGTACGACAAAGATTATGACCTGTATTTTGGCGTTGGAAAAAGGAAAACCAGATCAAATTGTCACAGTGTCAGAGAATGCGGCAAGACAGCCGAGAGTACATTTGGGAATGGCAAATGGAGAACAATTCTATCTGCGTGATCTTTTATATTCTTTGATGTTGGAGTCACACAATGATTCGGCAGTTGCAATTGCAGAACAGGTGGGAGGAACAGTAGAGGGATTTGCTCGAATGATGAATGAGAAAGCAGAAAAAATCGGATGTAAGGATACATATTTTATAACACCAAACGGTCTGGATGCTTCTGATGAAAATGGGAAACATTCTACAACAGCGGAAGAACTGGCAAAAATCATGCGGTATTGTATTAAGCTTTCACCTCAAAAAGAGCTGTTTTTGGAGATAACCCAGACGCAGAACCACACATTTACAGATGTAGAAGGAAAGCGACAATTTTCCTGTAATAATCATAATGTGTTTTTAGGGATGATGGATGGAGCACTGTCTGGGAAAACTGGTTTTACAGGTGATGCGGGGTATTGCTATGTTGGGGCTTTAAAGCAGGGAGAACGGACATTTATCGTGGCACTTTTAGGGTGTGGGTGGCCAAACAATAAAGGTTATAAATGGAAAGATACGAAAGCATTGATGGAGTATGGACTTCAAAAATATGAATACGAGAATGTATTCCAAAAACAGGACAGCTCTTGTATCATCGTTGAAAATGGGATTCCGGAAAGTGATGATATTTTTGATGTGGCGATGGCAGAGACAAAAATCAAAACAGATACGCAGGAACTGCCATTTTTATTGAAGGAGGGGGAAACAGTAGATATCAAGACTGATATCAAAAAGACATTGAAGGCACCCGTCCAGGCAGGAGAGACTGTAGGGAGTGTTACATATTATCTGAAAGATTTTAAAATAAAGGAATATCCGCTTGTAATTACAAAGTCAGTGTCGCAAAAAACATTTATATGGTACTTACAAAAGCTCTTTGCTATGTATATGTTAAAATAAATCAATAAAAATGATTAAATTTGTCACTGTTGCGTGATGGATAAATATGGTAGGATAAATAAAGATAATAAAATTGATTTATTTTAACAAAGGGGTAAGAAAGATGAAGAATTTTGAAAAATATGAGAGAAGTTATTTTATGCCGCCTGAAATCAGCTATGATTGGGTAAAAAAAGATTATATTGACAAAGCGCCGATTTGGTGCAGTGTGGATTTGCGAGATGGAAATCAGGCACTGATTGAGCCGATGAGTTTGGAAGAAAAGATAGAATTTTTTCAGATGCTTTTAGCAATTGGATTCAAAGAGATTGAAGTTGGTTTTCCGGCAGCTTCAGAGACGGAGTATCAGTTTCTGCGAACCTTGATTGAGCAGAATATGATTCCGGATGATGTGACGATTCAGGTGCTGACGCAGGCGCGTGAACATATCATCAAGAAGACATTTGAGGCAGTCAAAGGAGCACCGCATGCAGTAATTCATTTATATAATTCGACATCGGTAGCGCAACGAGAGCAGGTGTTCAAAAAATCAAAAGAAGAAGTAAAGCAGATTGCAATCGACGGTGCAAAACTGTTAAAAAAACTTGCGGATGAGACAGAAGGAAACTTTACATTTCAATACAGCCCAGAGAGCTTTCCTGGAACCGAGGTTGATTATGCATTGGAGGTGTGCAATGCAGTGTTGGAAGAGTGGAGACCGACGAAAGATAATAAAGTCATCATCAATCTTCCGACAACTGTTGAAAATGCAATGCCGCATGTGTTTGCAACACAGGTAGAGTATATGAGCAAAAATCTGCTGTACAGAGAGAATGTGATCTTATGTCTGCATCCGCATAATGACAGAGGATGCGGAGTGTGTGATGCAGAACTTGGTGTGCTTGCAGGAGCTGATAGAATCGAGGGAACCTTATTTGGAAATGGAGAGCGAACAGGAAATGTGGATATCATCACACTGGCGATGAATATGTTTTCTCATGGCGTGGATCCAAAACTTGATTTTTCAAATATGGGAGAGATTTGTGAAAAATACGAGAGACTGACAAGAATGCACGTGTACGAAAGACAGCCATATGCTGGAGAATTGGTATTTACTGCATTTTCGGGATCGCATCAAGATGCAATTGCGAAAGGAATGGCATATAGAGAAGAAAAAGAGCGCGCTCATTGGACAGTTCCATATCTTCCGATTGACCCAAAAGATGTTGGAAGAGAATATGATTCAGATGTGATTCGCATTAACAGCCAGTCAGGAAAAGGTGGCGTAAACTACATATTAAAACAAAGTTTTGGAATTAGTCTTCCAGAAAAAATGCGGGAGGAAGTTGGTTATCTTGTGAAGGATGTGTCAGACAAGGCGCATAAAGAACTTACTCCGGAATGGATCTATCATATTTTTGAAGAGAATTATATTCATGTCAAAAATACGTTTGCAATTGATGAATGCCATTTTGAACAGGGAGATGGAATGAAAGCAGATGTGACGATTGGCTATGATGGCAGGAAATATGTGATGATGGGTGTTGGAAATGGACGGTTGGATGCTGTCAGCAATGCAATCAAACAATATTTTAATATCGGTTACGAGTTATCTTTTTATGAAGAACATTCTCTTACTAAAGGTTCGTCGTCAAAGGCAGTGGCATATGTAGGGGTAAACTGTAAAGGAAAGGTATACTGGGGAGTTGGAATTGATGCAGATATCATCAAGGCATCTATAGAGGCATTGACCGTTGCGGTAAATAAAATTGAAGAGATACAGCATGCTAACGACGAAAAAGAGGAGAGAATGATAGAAATTTTGAATTATATCCAGGCGAATTATTTGCGTGTCACTTTAGACGATCTTTCTGAAAAATTCTTTTTATCAAAGCCATATTTGTCAAAATATATTAAGGAAAAATCAGGTATGACATTTGGAGAAATCGTTAAAAAAGCAAGAATGAAAAAAGCAAAGAATTTGCTGAAGACAGGAAACATGACTGTAGAAAAAGTAGCATTGGCAGTTGGATATCAGAATGTAGAGCATTTTAACAGATTGTTTAAAAAGGCATATGATATGACGCCTGTGCAGTATCGGAATCGAAAGGAATAAATTAAAAATATGAAAAAAACTGGTTTGAATTTTATTTTCAAACCAGTTTTTTGTATGGAAACTTATTCTTCTGTTAACTTGTTTAATGGTTTTGTCAGTAAGAACATAACAACCGCACAGATGAATGCAACGATTGCAAATGTTACGAATACTGGCATAATACCCATTTTTTCAACGATTTTCTGGAATTGACCGTTGATTAAATTTGCAAAGAATGTTGCTAAAGTCCAAACACCCATCAATACAGATAAGTATTTCTTTGGAGCATACTTACTTACGAAAGAGTTTCCAAGTGGGGAGAAGCAAATCTCACCGATTGTAAGGAAGATTCCGAATAAGAAGATCCACATTACATTACCTTTTACAGAAGATGGAGCACCAACACCTCTTGTTAACTCTGTCATTACAAGCATAATGTAAGAGATTCCCAAGAATACAAATGCAAGAGTGATTTTGCTGAACATTGACAAGTCACCTTGAGGTCTTTTTGCTAATTTTGCCCACAATTTAGCAGCTGCCAAACTGAGAACGATACATAACAGACCATTCCATGTTGTTGTTAAGTGAGCTGGTGAAAGTTCGAAGAAACCAAGGTCTCTGTTTACATAATCCTGTAAGTAGAATGTAAGAACAACGTCCTGCTGATAGTAAGCCAGCCAGAAAATAATTGAGATGGCAGATACCAAAACGATAGCCCATACGTTTTTCTTCTCTTTTGATGTAAGTGGAGCTGTTGATTTTTCTTTCTTTTCTTTCTTTACTTCACCGATTACATTTCCGTTTGTATCTGTAAGATATTTAAATGGCTTGATACCCTGTCCCTGTAATTTTCCATAGCAAAGTGTAAAGAAAATACCACCGATGATTACAAGAATACCGCTAAGTAAGAATACCTGACGGAAACCTAACATCTGTCCTTGCTTAAATGTGTACATATATAATGTTGCACAGATCATAGATCCAAAGAAAGAACCAATATTAACGAATGAATACTGGATAGAAAATGCTGAATCCAGTAAATCCTGATCATCAAACAGACGTCCGATAATAGCAGCAAGGTTTCCCTTGAAGAATGCAGTACCGATAGATACGACTAAAATCATTACCCATACCATAGGTACGCTGTGTGCCTGCCATCCGCAGAAATATCCAAGACCCATGATGATACATCCAAGTGTAACGGCATATCTGGCACCTAAGAAACGGTCGCTTAACCATCCTCCGATAATTGGTGTGATGTATGTAAGTGAAGTAAGCCAAACTGCGATTTCACCAGCCTGTGCTTTAGTTACTCCGATACCGCCTTCTGCTACAGATGCAGCAAGGAATAAGGCTAAAAGCGGTTTTGTACCATAGAACGCAAAACGTTCAAATGTGTAAGTGATACAACAAATGTAAAATCCAATCGGATATTTTGCTTTTTTTGCTGTTCCCATAAATAAAGTCCTCCAAATAAAGTTATTTTAAATTTCTCTCGTGTAGATGCGAAGCCATTCTTCTTCCTCTTTTGTCAGATGAGGAGCGATGATATCATAAACTTGCTTATGATATGCATTCAGCCAGGCTTTTTCATCTTCCCTCAGAAGATCTAGATTGATTGCATCCAAATCAATAGGTACATAGGTGATTGGCTCAAAGTACATGAACTGTCCATACTCAGTCTCTTCACCTTTTCGTACTACTAATTCATTTTCGGTACGGATACCATGAGAACCCTCGATATAAATACCAGGTTCATCTGTAATCACCATGCCGGCTTCCAACGGATGCGCTTCATGTCCGCGAATGCGCCATCTAAAACCGGTAGGTCCTTCGTGGATATTTAGAAGATAACCAACGCCGTGTCCGGTACCGTGATTGTAATCAAGACCTAATTCCCACATTGGCTGACGGGCTAATACATCAAGATTATAACCGCAGCAGCCATACAAAAATTTGGCTCTTGACAGGTTCATCATACTTCTTAAAACTGTTGTGAAATGAAGTTTCAACTCATCATTGATCTCTCCTAAAGCAACAGTTCTTGTAATATCTGTGGAACCTTCATAGTAATTTCCACCAGTGTCTGTTAAGAACAGATTTCCGGCTGTCAACTCACAGTCTGTCTCTGCGGAAGAAGTGTAGTGACACATTGCAGCGTTTGCCTTGAATGCGCAGATTGGCTCAAAGCTAGGCCATAAGAAACCTTCCTGTTGGGCGCGCAGATTTTCCAGTTTGTCTGATGCACTCATCTCAGTCATCTTTTCTTTGCCAAGGCTTGTTTTTAACCAATACATGAATTTCGTATAAGCAACGCCATCCTTTACATGTGCTTTTTTGATGTTTTCAATCTCTACATCATTCTTCATTGCTTTATATAAAATAGTAGGATTGGTCTTTTCAACTTTTTTTGTACTATCCGGGATATTATTATACAAAGCATAATTGATTCTTGCAGGGTCAATCAGGACTGTGTTATTAGAATCAAAGTCTTTTACAAAAGTATAAATGTCATTATATGGATGGAAAACAACATTATCCTTTTTTAGTTCTGATTTTACATGTTCATCTAGTCTGCTTTCATCTATAAATAAATGTACTTCATTCATCGTGATTACAGCATAACTTAGAACAAGAGGAGAATACATTACATCGTTTCCTCTGATATTAAGAAGCCATGCAATATCGTCCAATGTAGTTAAAACATGTACGTCAGCACCGTTTTCCTTCATTGCATCTCTCAAGCGAGAGAGTTTGGAAGTTGTGGCTTCACCGGAAAATTTTTCATCCAGTAAAAATACAGGTTCGGCTGCAAGGCTTGGCCGTTCTTCCCAAACGGCATCCACAAGGTCGTAAGAGTATTCAATACGGATATTCTTATAAGAAAATTGTTCTGCGAAATCTTTTCCTTCCTGCATAGCGATGACACGTCCGTCAAATCCTAAAGTCCCATTTTCAGGGAGTACAGAGTCAAGATACTCTGAGACAGTTGGAACTCCCGCGTTACCCATGCGATAGAGTGTTACACCACTCCCGGCAAGCTGAGCTTCCGCCTGAATAAAATAACGTCCGTCTGTCCAAAGACCTGCAGCATCTTTTGTGATTACAGCGGTTCCCGCTGAACCTGTAAAACCAGTGATAAATTCTCTGGATTTAAAATGTTCACCGACATATTCACTTTGGTGATTATCTGCAGATGGCACAACATAAGCATCGATATGTTTTTCTTCCATAAAGGAACGAAGCTTCGCTATTCTGTCTGATACGTTCAATCCGAATACCTCCTTAAAGTAATTTAGTAAATTATTATCCCGTAAGTTGAATTGTAGCATAAACGAAAGATAGGTACAAATGTTTTTTTTAGAAAGTAGGGTATGTGAAAAAAATATCAAATATTATAGAAAAAGAATTGCTATTTCTAAAAATATAAGATATACTTAGAATTGGCAGAAAATTGGTTTAACTTTAAAAAAATATATAAAAATGGAGGACTAGATTTATGAGCAACACAACATCTAAAAACCTCGCAAGTACAAGAATTGCCACTTTACTTGACGAAGGAAGCTTTGTTGAAATCGGTGGCGCAGTTACAGCAAGAACAACCGACTTTAACATGCAGGAGAAAGAGACTCCGGCTGATGGTGTCATCACAGGTTATGGAGTGATTGATGGCAATTTGGTGTACGTATACAGCCAGGATGCTTCTGTTTTAAAAGGAGCGATCGGAGAGATGCACGCAAAGAAGATTGCCAATATTTATGATATGGCAATGAAGATGGGAGCACCGGTTATTGGTCTTGTAGACTGCGCAGGCTTAAGACTTCAAGAGGCAACGGATGCATTGAATGGATTTGGCAGCCTTTATATGAAACAGGCTATGGCATCGGGTGTGATTCCACAGATTACAGCAGTTTTTGGAAAATGCGGTGGTGGACTTGCCGTTGCATCTGCGATGACTGATTTTACTTTTATGGAAGGAAATGGGAAATTATTCTTAAATGCTCCAAATGCAATTGCAGGAAATGAGGTCTCAAAATGTGACACTTCATCTGCAAAATTCCAAAGCGAAGAATCCGGTTTGGTTGATGGAGTTGGAACAGAGGAGGAGATCCTTGGACAGATTCGTTCTTTAGTATGCATGCTTCCAACAAACAATGAAGATGATGCGTCTTATGATGAGTGTCTGGATGATTTGAACCGTGTTTGTGAAGGTATTGACAATGCAGTCGAGGATACTTCTATCGTTCTTGCTTTAGTATCTGATGACAATGTATTCTTTGAGACAAAGAAAGAATACGGAAAAGATATGGTGACCGGTTTTATCCGTTTGAATGGAATGACAATCGGAGCCGTTGCGAATCGCGCGAAGATATATGATGAAGAAGGCAACGCCGTGCAGGAATTTGGCGGAACATTGTCTGTACGTGGATGTAAGAAAGCGGCTGATTTTGTGAACTTCTGTGATGCATTCAATATCCCGGTTGTAACCCTTACAAATGTTACAGGATTTGAGGCAAGCAAATGTTCTGAAAAATCGCTTGCAAGAGAAGCAGCAAAATTAACTTATGCATTTGCAAATGCAACAGTACCAAAAGTAAATGTAATTATTGGAAAAGCATATGGAAGTGCTTATGTGACAATGAACAGCAAATCTATCGGGGCTGATATGGTATACGCATGGCCAACAGCAGAGATTGGAATGATGGATTCGACATTGGCAGCAAAAATTATGTATGCGGATTCGGATGCAGAGACAATCAATGCAAAGGCTTCAGAATACAGAGAGATTCAGTCAAGTCCGATATCTGCGGCAAGACGTGGCTATGTAGACACGATCATTGAACCTGCAGATACAAGAAAATATTTGATAGGTGCATTTGAGATGCTGTTCACAAAGAGAGAAGACCGCCCGGCAAAAAAACACGGAACGGTTTAGTGAGGTGAGGCAAAGTGAAGAAAAGAATGAGCTTAATAGTATGTGTTTTGGCAGCATCGCTTAGTTTTGCAGGGTGTTCCCAGAAAGCAGACACCGAATATGATGAATCTGCAGCACAACAGATAACAGAGACACTTATCACTAGTTTTTCCCAGATGGGAAAAGAAGGGTTTGAGCAATTTAGATCTCTTTCAGACTACCAGCTGGATTACACGATGATGCAGTCAGGACTTCCGATTGAGGGGGATAATTTCCTGTCTATGCTTGATGCGTGGGAAGGAGCTGAAAAAGAGTGTGGCTCTTATGTAAAACATGGTGAATATGAGTTTGAAGCATCCGATAAAGAACTTTCTGTTTCTACATTGGCAGAATATGAAGACAGAGAGGCGACGATCGAATTTAAGTTTGATGAAGACTTGAACCTAGAGTCTATGGATGTTTCAGCAAAATACACGACAGCAGAGATTTTGGAAAAAGCAGGACTGAATACGGTATTAGGTATGGGAACAGTATTTGTTGTCTTGATTTTCCTGGCGTTTTTGATTTCTTTGATCAAATATATCCCTGCATTTGTGGAAAAATTCACAAAGAAGAATCCGCAGCCGGTTCAGACAGCGACACCTGTAGTTGCAGAGACGGCAGAAGAAGATACAGAGTATGTAGACGATTTGGAATTAGTGGCAGTGATTACAGCTGCAATTGCAGCACAGACAGGCACATCGACAGATGGTTTTGTAGTGCGCTCTATCAGACGTCGCCCGTCAAATAATTGGAATTAAGTAGAAGAATTTAGGAGGAAAATAAAAATGAAAAGCTATACAATCACAGTAAATGGCAATGTATATGATGTAACAGTAGAAGAGAACGGAGCAGCAACACCAGCAGCAGCGGCAGCAGCACCGAGAAAGGCAGCGCCTGCACCGAAGGCACCGGCGGCAGCACCAAAAGCAGCGGGAGCAGCAGGCGGAATCAAAGTAGAAGCAGGAGCAGCAGGTAAAGTATTTAAAGTAGAGGCAAGTGTTGGACAAAAAGTTTCCAGAGGAGATACAGTAATCATTCTGGAAGCAATGAAGATGGAAATTCCGGTTGTAGCTCCGGAAGATGGAACAGTTGCAAGTATTGATGTGGCAGTAGGTGATGCAGTAGAAGCAGGAGCAGTAATGGCTACATTGAACTAGGGGGTCAAAAAATGGAATACATTACAAGTACATTGGGAAACCTCATGGAGCAGACGGCATTTTTTAACCTTACAGTAGGAAATTATGTCATGATTCTGGTAGCATGTGTGTTTCTATATTTGGCAATCGCAAAAGGATTTGAGCCGCTTTTATTGGTTCCAATTGCTTTTGGTATGCTGTTAGTTAACATTTATCCGGACATTATGATGTCGATTGAAGAATCTTCAAACGGGGTCGGCGGATTATTACATTATTTCTATTTATTAGATGAGTGGGCAATTTTGCCATCTCTGATCTTTATGGGGGTTGGTGCGATGACGGACTTTGGACCATTGATCGCTAACCCAAAGAGTTTCCTTCTCGGTGCCGCAGCGCAGTTTGGTATCTTTGCGGCATACCTTGGAGCAATGGCAATGGGATTCTCTGACAAAGCGGCAGCAGCAATTTCAATCATCGGTGGAGCAGATGGACCGACATCTATTTTCCTTGCCGGAAAATTGCAGCAGACTGCAATTTTAGGACCGATCGCAGTGGCGGCATACTCTTATATGTCACTCGTTCCTATCATTCAGCCTCCGATCATGAAGCTATTGACAACAGAAAAAGAACGTAAAATCAAAATGGAGCAGTTAAGACCTGTTTCCAAACTGGAAAAGATTCTGTTCCCGATTATTATCACAATCGTTGTTTCTTTGATTCTTCCTACAACAGCTCCGCTTGTTGGTATGCTGATGTTAGGTAACCTGTTCAAAGAATCAGGTGTTGTAAGACAGCTGACAGAGACAGCTTCCAATGCGTTGATGTACATCGTAGTTATCTTACTTGGTACTTCGGTTGGTGCTACAACAAGTGCAGAAGCATTCTTGAACTTGGATACAATCAAAATCGTTGTGTTAGGTCTTGTAGCGTTTGCGTTCGGTACGGCGGCAGGTGTACTGTTCGGTAAATTGATGTGTAAGCTGTCGGGCCCTCTGATTGGTTCGGCAGGTGTGTCTGCGGTTCCTATGGCAGCCAGAGTTTCTCAGAAAGTCGGTGCAGAGGCGGATCCTACCAACTTCTTGCTGATGCATGCGATGGGACCTAACGTTGCCGGTGTAATCGGTACTGCGGTAGCAGCCGGAACATTTATGGCAATCTTTGGAGTGAAATAAATATGGAGGACAATAGAATGGAAATCACAAAAAAACCAATTAAAATTACAGAAACTATTTTACGTGATGCTCATCAGTCTCTGATTGCGACAAGAATGACAACAGAGCAGATGCTTCCAATCGTAGATAAAATGGATCAGGTAGGTTACCACTCAGTAGAATGCTGGGGGGGAGCTACATTTGATGCATCACTTCGCTTCTTAAAAGAAGATCCATGGGAGAGACTTCGTAAGTTCCGTGATGGATTTAAAAATACAAAATTACAGATGTTATTCCGTGGACAGAATATCTTAGGATACCGTCCATATGCAGATGACGTAGTAGAATACTTCGTTAAAAAATCTGTAGCAAACGGAATTGATATCATCCGTATTTTTGACTGCTTAAATGATATCCGTAATCTTCAGACTGCTGTAAAAGCTGCAGTAGCAGAAAAGGCAGATGCACAGGTAGCACTTTCTTACACATTGGGAGATGCTTATACATTAGATTACTGGATGGATATTGCAAAGAAAATTGAAGACATGGGTGCGACATCAATCTGTATCAAAGATATGGCTGGACTTTTGGTTCCTTATAAAGCAACCGAATTGATTGAAGCGATGAAAGATGCAACAGATCTTCCAATTCAGCTTCACACACACTATACTTCAGGTGTGGCTTCTATGACATATTTGAAAGCAGTTGAAGCGGGAGTAGATGTGATTGATACAGCAATTTCACCATTTGCAATGGGAACATCTCAGCCGGCTACAGAAGTTATGGTGGAGACATTCAAGGGAACACCGTATGACACAGGACTTGATCAGAATCTGTTGGCAGAGATTGCAGATTACTTCAGACCAATTCGTGATGAAGCTTTGGATTCCGGATTGTTAAATCCAAAGAACCTTGGTGTAAATATCAAGACACTGCTTTATCAGGTACCAGGTGGTATGTTGTCAAACCTGACATCTCAGTTAAAAGAACAAGGTGCAGAAGACAAATTCTACGATGTGCTTGAAGAAGTGCCGAGAGTTCGTAAAGATCTTGGCGAGCCGCCGCTTGTAACACCTTCTTCACAGATCGTTGGTACACAGGCTGTATTTAACGTATTGATGGGTGAACGTTACAAGATGGCTACAAAAGAGACAAAAGATATCTTGAGCGGAAAATACGGAGCAACTGTAAAACCGTTTAACAAAGAAGTTCAAAAGAAATGTATCGGAGATACAGAAGTGATCACATGCCGTCCGGCAGATTTGATTCCGGATGAATTGGATACATTAAAAGGAGAAATGGCACAGTGGTCACAGCAGGATGAAGACGTATTATCATATGCGTTATTCCCACAGGTTGCAACAGACTTCTTTAAATACAGAGAAGCGCAGCAGACAGGTGTTGATCAGACTGTTGCTGATACAGAAAACGGAAGTTATCCGGTCTAAGATAAAAGACGAAAAAGAGGAACTGCAGATAAAAAGCAGTTCCTCTTTTTGCGTGGATTATTCACCTAAGCAGTTCATATCGTTGATGCCGCAAGTTGTATCCTCGTCCTCGGCGACACAGTTCATATCATTGATACTGCAAGTCGTATCTTCATCTTCTGACAAGCAGTTCATATCGTTAATGCCGCAAGTTGTATCCTCATCTTCTGTAACACCGTTCAAATTTGTGATACTCAAATTGTCTGCCATAATATATTTCCTCCTTTCGCATGGTCGAACATTTATCTGATTTCATTATAGCAAAGCTTGCTGAAATGACAAGCATAAGAAATCTTCTTTTTACAGATTTTATTGAAAAACTATACAATACGCAAAAATTGTAC
>OBUZ01000428.1_pt1 | contig 25777 bp, 32 predicted proteins | sample 1494961 | NCBI WGS metagenome assembly OBUZ01 (sample SAMEA2579939, study PRJEB22360) | human gut metagenome | biome: human gut; feature: human-associated habitat; material: faeces | place: Denmark | collected 2008/2010
CGGTTGACGTCTGTGCCTCCTCCAGATCGGCTCCCGCAGCTCCGGATCCGGACACGCCGGTGTGTAGCAGTAGGCCGGCATGTCCATAGACCACGTTCTTTCAGGCGCCTGATCCTTCAGCAACTCCTCGTATTTCCGGTGCTTTGCCATCTCTTCCTTAAGGCTCAATACTTCGCCCCCTATCGTCACCATGGGAGTCTTCTACCGGTTCATTATCTGTGCTCTCCTCCTCTGATTTTCCAGTGACCATCTCCCGCATGTACCGGTGAGGCACATTGCATTTAATGCCTTTGGCAAGGAATTCTCTTTCTGCACAACCTTTCATCATTTCGTAGAAGGTAGAAAATGTAACCTCTACTCTATCTTCTTTTGCAAATGCATCTACTAATCCCATTTCTTATCCTCTCTTTCTTTGTTCACAAATTATCAGTTTAGCGGATTATGTTCCAACCTTCCTGATTCCGCTTTTCAACAAAATCTTTCAACTTCTCAAGCGCGTCTTCTAGCTCTCCCTCATGGTATTCGATGGAGTCTAAAACGCCGGCCATATCAAAATCAGGTTCTCTTTTGAACTTATTTAAGCACTTTTCCCAACCATCGATCTGCTCTGCATGATAAATCACATTCCGTAAATCCTCCAAAACCTCGGAAAAATCATCATAAGCAGTTACGTATAAACTGGTGGTTGCACTCGCTCCCCACAAATTGATTTTTTGGCATTGCATTGCAAGGTTATTAGCCTCAAATACTTTTTTTAAATACTTTTCTTTCATATATCCTTCCTCCGGTTCTCCCGGAAATATTAATACTGTTGCTGAATCACTTCCATCTTTTCCGTATCTGACACGCCGTCTGCATCTACACATGGAAGTAAGTCATTGCCATTCCAGCAGAAAAAAATCCCGGTTATCGAAACGTCAACACTCTCCGGATAAAATCCGCGCAAGGTTTTAATCGTTGTCCTCTGAACCGTTTTAAAACAAACGTCAAACTCACGAACCTCGCCATCGTCCAGAACCAGCCTTGTCTTGTCTCCAATATTGATTGGAGTTCCATTTTTATCAAATAATCCTGTCTCCATATTCTTCTCACTTTCCTCCGGTTCTCCCGGAAATTTTAATTTTCTGTAAGTTCTATAAAAGGATTGAATATATTCTTCGATAACTCATAATGCTTACAGCGTTTTGATTGATCTTTGATAACTAGATCGCCAGTAATCCCGAACAATACCGAAACATCGTTTCGTTCCTGCGCGTTGGTACAACTCCCATTTTTGTTCCATGCGCAGTTAGCGCACTGCTTCTTAATCTGAATTTTTCCGGCGGTGTGGTTTAGCTTACCAAGCATGCAATCACAGCCATCATCTTCGGTTTTTGACGGTATGTACCGGCTGCGTCCGGTACAATAGTCCACCTCATCGTATCCATCTCGGTATGTATATGTTCGAGTTTTCCCGCAATACGGACATAATTTTGTAAGCGTCTTCCGCTGTGGTCTGGTGCTATACATTTTCTTATTCTCCTCTCATACTGTCGTACAATAGCCGCATCGCATCCAGTCTCATTACATTCTTGCAGTAAGGTGCTGACTGCTTTACCTCCACTGGCGCTCCAATGAATGCAGCCTCCAGGCGCATGATCTCCTTCGCCACTTCCTCCAGGGTGTATATGCGCTCTGGCTCCGGTGGAGGGTTCTCGATATTATCCAGATCACACACAAATGATGCCAGTGCCGCAACCTTAAGTTTCATTTGTCGGATATGGATATCGTTCTGATCCGACACAGTCAGAAGACAGGTGCTCAGAAGCTTATTTTCCTTTTCCAGCATCTGGCGGACCACCTGCAAGTCTGTCGTGGACTCCTCCGGCTCTGCCTTGTCTGCGGACTCAAGCTCGTTAAGCTTCGTCTTAATTTCTTCCAGGGCACGATTTGACATACCCCTGACTGCAGCAAGCTCCTCATCGCTCATAGATATCAGTTTCTCGACGGTATCAATCCCAGCTCTTTTCAGTATGTTTTCGGTCCTGCAGGACAGTTCCATATCTCCGATCTGTTTCAGTTCTTCCTCTAGCTCCGAAACTTCCTCAAACTCTGCATCGATCACCAAGTTCGGTTTTCCAGCTTTCGGAACTTCCTCAACCGGTTCCTCATCGTACTCAGGCGATGACGGATCATACAGAGCCAGTAATTCCGTCACGAACCGGCCATACTTGAGATGTATCTGCACCTGACCAATTCGAAAGTCCATACCTCCAGCAAATCCATGGAAAGAAAAATCGTATTCCCAGCAGCACTGGCACCGCGCCCCATATGGTGATATATATTTCTGCACAGCCTTTGCTCGATCTGCGTTGCTTAAATGCTCTCTGCATATCCGCATAACCACTTTCAGGTCATTGGGAAACCGCTCCACCCACTTCCGCACAAACCACGCCGCGTCAAACTCTGGCCTCTCGCCATCGCGGCCAGCTGAAGAATCACACTCTGGCTCGCACATACCGTGATACTTGCATTCCCAACAGCACGACCGCTCACACTGGTTGCCATCTCCTGGCTTATTTTTCTGATCGAGTGTTAGCGTGCAGTTGTATCCTTCACGGTGCGGGCAAGCATCTGGCTCCATGTTACACGTATGCTCCTCTGCCTCCCGCTTCCTGATCGACCGCTCACAGGCATACTGACATGGCTCCGTACACTCCTTGCAACACGGGACCGGCTCATGATCTCCTGCTCGGTGATACGCCTGATCCAGATCAATAAATTGGCATCGCTCTCCAATCTCTTCCCTGAGGGTGTCAATGCGTTCGATCTGCTCACACGGGAACGGATTCCCTGTCGTTGCTTCCACACATCGGCAGTATTCCTGCCGGATATCGCATTGCAGATGGCACATGAAGCAATCGTGTCCACCCTCGCAACCAGGCATTAAAATCAGGGAATCTGCCGGATATACTTTAATGGGTTTGCCATAAGCCGACAACTTCTCCGGCTCTGGAGTTTCGACCGTCGAAACTTCTTGGATATCAAAAACTTCTTCCTGCGCACTTTCTTTTGCCTGATTTTCTTGTGACGTCACAAGATTTTCGGCGTCTCCTTTCCGGAATTCCCTCAGCGTCTTGACGGACATATCCGGGCTCACCTGGCTGCGTTGCTCCTCTGTCATGGATGCCAGCTCTACCAGCTTGTACTTGTCGTTGTAATCACAGTATTTGCTGTCCAGTATTGGGGAGTTACCACCCACGGACAACTGCTGATTGACTTTGATGCACTTCGAGGCCCAGCCCTCATCTTTCTTATACCGATCTTCCAAGTATTCCTTAAAATTCTTATATCCGGATTCTTTATAGAGCTTTTCGTCTCGGATCCTCCGCAGATAGTATCCATTAGCCACGAATGCTCTGACTGCCGTCATCATGCCGGAAGCAATATAGTTTTCAGCCTCTTCCAGTGTTATATTTCCCTGATAATATCTATCAACTTCCTCCATCGTTTCGCCCTCCTGGCATACACTCAAAGTGTATCCGTAGCTCCGTCCGTCTTCTGGTTTTTATGTATACGTGATCCCCATAAATCTCCTGCCCGCAGATGGAACATACAACGGGCTGTTTTTTTTTCTGAAGGATCACTTTTCTTTTTTCCTGGCATCTCTTTCCATCGCCTCCATACGATCAGTCATTTCTCCGATCAACTCATTAACATTTTTGATAACCAAAGAGCAGTAACTGTATTTCTTCATCAGCTCGCCTCCGTCTTGAATGAACTGCTCCCATTCATAAGATCCGCGCTCTGGCACCTTATTCCTCCATTTCATCCAAAAAACGTTATGAACGTCGTTAAGAATGTTTTTGATCTCATCGTTTGTCACGTTATTACCTCCGGTAACCTATTTTCGGGTTACTGTAACCCATTTTTTTTATTGTGGGGTTACCGCTTAAACCCTTATAAAATATAGCTTTTTCGGTCACGGTAACCTAGTAACCTGATTTTTTATAATCTCTATACGCGCGAGACATTTTTTATAAAACTTTGTTAAATATAATACAAAGATTGTAAAATATTTTTTTCTCTATATAGGAGCATGTTTTTGTGGGTTACTGGGTTACTCTGCCATAAAACAGCCCTCAAACCCGCATAGAATCTAGCTTTTTGCGGTAACCCATTCGAGGTTACTCTTTACTCAAATGGAAGATCCATTTGTTCATCTGTCTGGATAAATCCGTCTTTATCGGCTCCGTCGTTCAATTTCAGGAACACGCAGCGGATTTTATTACCCTTAAAGCTCTTGATCTTGTCCAGCTTCTTCCCGCTCTTTTCCGTTTGCAGGAGTCCTTTTCGATTCGCCCATGACAGGAAAGAGGTCCGAGAGAATCCTCCATCTTTACATAATGCCGAGAAGGCAGTGGCATAGATGATTGCATACCCTTCCTCAATTACGCCCCATTTCTCTATGTTCTCGTTGTCTCCATCAAACCGTGCCGGATTCATTGCTATCTTATCCATCAAGAACTGATAGCACCGCTCATTGTCAGAAAGCTCGTTGCGGTCCACCAGGACCTCTCTGGCTTCTTCCAAGCTTATGTACTGACGATCCTTAAACAAATAGTCCGTAGCAAGCTTATCGGCCGTCAGAACGATCGACAGAGACAGGCTCTGCTTCTGCATCTTCTCGTCATCGGCCAGCTGGCGGAGAAAGTCCTGTTGAATCTCCCGGATAGCGTCTACTCCCAGATCCTTTACCAGCTCCACGAACTCACGCCCTGCGTGGCCATAGCTGCGTTTTACGAGCTCGGCTGTGTACCCTGGATCCTTAAAAACATGATCTCCGCATTCAAGTTCCAGAATTCTGTTTATGGCGCCTCCCTGCGTCACGTAAGACGTCAACGGCCGCTCTCCGTTGGTTAGAATGCAGTTCTTCCAGTGGTTCTCCCGGTTAAGGCCCAGCTCCTTGTTGGATCTGGATTTCCCCTTGCCGGAACACAGGTCGTACACCAGCCCTTCAAAGTTGTCTTCGATCTTTCGGTTTTTCTTGCTTGTATCGTCTAGGATCAGGGGCAGATGGTTAAGCATGTCCGCCTTGGCCTCCAATGCTACATCCGTGGTCTTATAATCTCCGATGTAGGCGTTCTCATCCGGATCCGCCCAGACCGACGCCGCCAGCATCAGGTCTACTGTCTTGCCGCCCTCCGTCTCTCCCCAGAGATCCACAAAGTAAGGCAGGCCGCCCAGGGGCTGCACGAGGGCGCTCGAGAATGAGGCCGCCAGCATAAACTTGATCTCGATTCTCCCGGATCGACGCAGCTCCTTCGCATGGCTGAACCATTCCTCCCGGTTTCCAGCCTGCTCCACGCTATCGTAAATCTGCCGGAACCGGGCATCTCCATCAAACACAATCTCTGTATCATAAGGCAGAAATCCTTTCCGGATCCACCCCAGTTTCGATGTGGAATACTGCACGTTTATATGCTCCTCGTTGGCATTTTCGACGTCAGCCAGGTATCTCACCAAATACTTGGCGTTTTCGCTCGTAACGGCGATTCCACGGCCTGACAGCGCTACTATTTTATTGGCAGACGTCACCAGCGTCTTTGGTACGATAATCTCCTCCCAGCGTGCATTCCGCTTATAGGCCAGTTTGATCTGCTCTTCTCCAGTCTCAAGATTCTTCAATCGTTCTATCGGCAAGATGGGATGATAGCAGGCCAGAATATCCGTATAGCCTGTTGATGGATTATTGAGATAAATCCCATTTTCGGAGGCAATCCACTGCTTGCACTGCATGTTGTCATAGGGTCCGCTGAAATTTGTCCACTGCTCCAGTGTGCACGGCTGGCTTTTTTTGTCTCTTTCCTGCCGTTTCATTTCCTTTTCGATCCGCTTATAAGCTGCTACCATCTCCCGGAACTCCGTTTTCACCTTCAGCTCCGTGGCCCGCAGGCCCAGCGAGGCAAGCAGCTCAGCGCGGTATAATTCGTCTTCCTGATCGAATACTTCCGTCAAAATCTCCTTTGACAGGATCGTTTCGGCCGTCAACTCTTTCAACGGCACCATGCTACCACCTCGCTTCCATATCGTTTAATTCTGCCTGCAAATACAATTGATATTGCAAGGCGTTATAGCAATCCGTCCAAACGTCGCTCAGCGGCTCTGAGCGCTCCATATAGGACCTGTAGACGGTTATAAATGTGTTGTTAAGTTCTTTCTGTGCTGCAATCCGTTCTCGCACTTTCCGGCGCATTTCCTGCCGTTTCTGAGCCTCGTATATCTTCATGCGGCTGGAAAATGTCGGCTTCTGATATTCCCCGCCCAGGCTCTGGAAGGCTGTCTTGAAATCTACACCGTCCATCAACATCACAAAATCAAAGATGTCCCCGTGTGTGTTACAGGCATGGCAGTGGAAGTCCCGATCGTACACCTTCAATGACGGCTGCCGGTCGCCTGAATGGAAGGGGCAGGGAATGAACCCCGCCCGTGTTGGGTGAAAGCCGTACCGCTCCACGATGTCTCTCATGCTGTATGCTGCCTTAATTTCTTCCACCGTCAACCGGCTCACCTCCCAATAATTCCACAATAATTCTTCCGGTGTCTTTTCTGCTGCAAAACATAAATTCCGCACCATATTGCTCCTGAATCGTGCAAAGGGACTTATATAACTTAGGTCCTGTCGTTGAATAAGGGCTTCCGTTATAGTGCTCATTCTCCCAGAAATATACGTCTTCCATCGTTCTGACGTATGGTTCCCCTTCGCACAAAATAATCAGGCGTATACCATTCTCCTTAGCCTTTACGAGCTCTCTTCTGAAGCGCTCATGTTGTACTGTCACGTCCCCGTTTATTTCGTTGAGGCCGATTTTTGTGTCGATGGACAGTGTTATGTATGGGAGGAGATCGTTGGCCTTTACTTTCTTTTCGTCCTTTTCTATCAGCTCCATGATCCGGCTGTCTGCCAGCACATAATCCCCAACCGGAAGCTTAAACCGGATCACTTTCGCCCCCAGCTTTTCCATTTGCCGGTTCTTATACAGGTGCTTTCCAACCTTCTGCTTCGTGTCCTCTATGATAACCATAGATCACCTTAGTTAAATGGAAGACCTGCATCGTCCACATCGTCTGGGATATTCATAAAACCATCTCCTATTGACGTGGATCCTTTAGGATACTGCGATGCGTTCTCATTCAGTGTCCGGTCTGGCGGAACTGATACCCCCTTCTCGATTGCTTCCACACTCCTGAAGTAAAAGCACTTGACGGACATTTTCTCTTCACCCTTTTGGTTGATATACGGCTCCCGGCCAAACACTGCGCCTATCTTCTTGCCGGTAAAAGATGCAGCGAACTTATCTCCCCATGGAATATCAAAGCCTTTGTTTGATTTCTCCACGCTGGTTGTGAACGTTTTGAATCCTTTGTTTGTATTGCCTTCGTTATCATACACAAGTTGGTAGACGATGCAGCCCCACTTTTTCTCTGGCCTTATGTCTTTCTGGAACTGCTCCGCATAGTAACCCGGCTGTTTGTCTTCCGGCGCCGTGTCCAGAGATATCTTCAGCATCTCCTTTCCGGTCTTGCTCGTGGTTTCCTCGACCGTTTTAATCACCATAATGTGGCCGCCCAGTTCCAGCGGCACGAAATCACCTGCGGCCTGTGTGTTGTCATAGTTGTTTGGTTTCTGCATAGTTGTCCTCCTTTAGAATTCCTCCAGGGCCTTGATTACCTGGACAATGTCATTTTCGATTTCAAAGCTTTCAAATGCTCCCATAGGAGACTTGGCCGTGCTGTTGTTGGCCTGAGTCTCAAACAGATACCGGCCTTCCACGCACTTTGAGAGCAGCACCGTGGTAAACTTGCTTTCCAGCACAATCTTATTAAGCTTCTTTCCAGATGTTTGGATCCGCGTGAAGCGATACCCCGCATCGTCTACCTCGGTCTGTGTGTGAGCAGTAAATATGATTGTCAGATCTTCCCGATAGTCATAACACTCCACAATCAGATCCCATACACAGGTCGCCAAATCTACCCATTTGTCGTACCCTTTTTCTTTACTTCGGCGCATCTCATCCGCAATCATCAGGCCATTGATGGTATCCACAACAATGACCTTTATTCTCGGGCACTTATTTGCCAGTTTGCATATGTACTGGCGGACAGTATTGGCGTCATCGCACTTCAAATAATTTTTGTTCTCCTCATTGTACTGGGATCTCCAGCCCTTCCACGAAAGTCCCTTTTTATCTGCATCAATATAATACGTAACTTGCGGATCCAGATTTCGCATTGAGGTTGTCTTTCCAGATCCGGATTCACCGGCAATACAAATGACTTTTGCCATTATTCTTCTTCCTCCTCTTCCTCTATTATCCGGCTACACCACATATCAGCAAAATGCAAGATCATGTATAATGCTGTTTCCTTCCCGTTGATCTCCCGGTAGAGCGGACCATACAATCCATTATGGTAGAGGATCGCATGGTACTCTTCTTCTGTCAGTGCTATGTATTCCGTGATGATTGTTACGCTCCTGATCTCGTGTGGGACATTCAGCAGGTCTGGATTAACCTTGTACGGCTTGTCCTCGGACTGTTTGTACTTCTGGACGGGATCCGCTTTGGTTGGTCGCCCATCTTTGATTATGTTTGGAACATAGCCTGGCTTCTGGAACTGTCCGCACTTACCGATATCATGGAGCAGCGCGCAAATAATAACGGAGTCGGCCCACTTTGTGTAGTATGGCTCTTCGTACCATGCTTTGAGCAGCTTCATGGCATAATGAGCCACATTAAGGCTATGCTCTGCGAGACCTCCCGGTTTTGACAGATGATTTCCTGCAGAACATGGTGCTTCATAAAATCCAATGTCCTCCATGTGTCTGAGTAATCGTCTGATTCCTTCAGAATCCTCATTTCCGGCCAACAAAAGCAGTTCCTCAATCTGGTTTTTGATTGTATATTTTTCCTGTTCTACTCCGTCATTCCACGGAAGCTGGGCTTCCTTTTCTATTCTTTCATCAATGCTCTGCATATTAATCCTCCAAAAATTCAGCGGCCTCCATCTCGGCCATTCGTGTCAATGTGTTATGGACGTATTCACGCTCATCGGTATATTTATCTGTCTCATTTTCCTGCTTTGTAAGCTGCTCTCTGAGCAGGATCCATAGTTTACGATAATCTCCCATCGCAGCCTCCTTACCATTCCACATCATCCGGATTAATCGGTCCGGAACTCTGGCGGCGTTTCCGCCGGGGAGTCAATGCCGGAGGTACGGGCTCGCAACCAATATCGTGGTCATAATTCCCCATAAGCTCGTCCATCTGGCGGCAGAGCTCGATCTCCCTGGCCTCTAAGGCTCCCTTTGCTACCATTACGATAGCGGCCTGACTCTCTTTACTTAACCCGATTTCATCACTGTTAAGTATGAGATCTTTATCCCAGCCGTCTGAAATCAGCAGGCGCATAGGCTGCCCTTCCAGCTTCTTAATTGCTTCGCAGCAGAGATCAATCGCCTTCCTGCAGTCTGTTACATCTTTCATAAATGCGTCCATGCGCTGTGTATTCATTTCCATCTTGCACTCCGTTTCTCCCTCTGTTATAATGAGGGTGTTAAATAATTAGTAGTTACCTTGATTCCCTGGGAGTTGCAGCTCCTGGGGTTTCTGCTTTTATCTCTTTCAACTGGCAGACTGCGCGTTCAAGCCCGCCGGCTTTATCTGTATATGCGCTTACTTTTTTATCCTGCACATCGTCAATACACCAGCCACGCGAATGAACATGAACATCGATACTGGCAGTATGCCCTGAATAATAGAAAAATGCTGTCGGCAGGTTGCCGGTAATAGCCTGTTTACGCACGCCCAGTCCGTTGATATCCAGCGCCAAATCAAGCAACCTGTGGATCTGTTCACGCTTCCGCTTCTCAGCCTTCTTTCTTAATCTATCTCTCATTATCCTTTATATCCTCCTTCCAATTCCTGCACATGGGTATTCATATAGTAGATTGTCATGTGACTAATCTGTGCGAATTCGTCATAAGTAATTGCTTCCAGCTGGCGCGCCATACAAGCCTGTCCATATGTCTGATAGAGCAGGTCACGCGACAGGGAGCGCTGCACATACCGCGCTTGTTTTTTCCAACTGTTTCATGATTGTTTCTCTCTGCATCTGATCTCCTTCTCTCAAATTAATCTCATCAACAGCAGATACCCTATGTAAGCACAAGCCCCCGCTCCGGCCAGATCAAAGATCCCAACCAGCAGCCATTCCACCCAGCCCACAATCGGCGGCCGACTGTCGTCCTCGAAGTCGTCGAGGTTGTCAATGTACTTCTGCACGTCCATCACCTCCCACTGCTTGTCCATCAGTCCCGGATCACCCGGGAGTCTGCACTCTTTTGTATCCCGCATATGACATTGCTGTATCCTGTAACAAAATTGCAATCTCTGCTCTTTTTTCTTCTGAGAGAGTATCCATCAGGACGTCCTCTCCGTCGATCTCGATATAATTTTCAATGATCAGTTCTTTTGCCATATCACCACCCCTCTCTGATAGATTGTATGTATGACTGGTTGTACTACTTGCGTTGTCCTTTCTCTTCCTCATCTTCCCATTGACACCTTCACATATCCGAGGTACAATAGTCTTACATACCGAATGTATGTTCGATCATTATTCGAGAAAATATTCGATCGGAACACCAAAGTAATCAGCAAGGATCTTAAGCTTGTCAACCTTCGGTTTGCTTCGTCCAGATTTCCAGTCCGATAAAGTAGACTGAGCAATTCCGGTATCGAGAGATACCCGATATGGCGTGAGATTTCTTTCTTTAAGCAATCTCTCAAATTTTTCGTACAAAAAAATACACCACCTTCCCTTTTAGTATTGTAATTACTTCGGAAATATGATATACTTTATTTGTCGAACGAAGTATATCAATTTAACAAAGCAGCTTTTATACGAACGTTTTATTTCATTTGGTTCGTTCTTCCGAAGTATGGTTATACTATAGCATCTTCGGTCGAAGTAGTCAAGTGTTTTTATAACGTTTCTACGAAGTACTGCTTTTTTGTGAAAGGTGAATAAAAATGTATGAAGTATTTGAGCAACTTTTACAGAAGTATAACATTTCAGCGTACAAGTTTTGTAAAGAGACGGGTATATCACAATCTACAATAAGTACATGGAAAAACAAAAAAAATTTAATCAGTCCAGAAATAGGAAAAAAAGTCGCCGATTACTTCGGCGTATCACTTGATTACTTAATGACAGGGAAAGAAGAACCAGAGGAAAAAAAGAACCCATTTAGTGATCTAAAGGGAATATACTTATCTTATGCCCAAGAAGCCCAGGACAGCGGAATCGATCCGGACGATATTAAGCTTGCATTGGAAACAATAAAGAGATTAAGAGGTGAGAAATGATTGACATCGGAGAAAGAACAGTTATATAGAAACGTCATACGCATGAAACGCTTTTTAGGATTTGGCCCATACCAATATGGAATAAATATTATTAGGCGTTGGGATTATGGAATACAATTAGAAAGGCTCCCGTTTAAGAGCCGGGGGCTTCGTGGAATGACTTATATAAGTGAAAAACCATATCCTGATATTATTCTGCTGAATAGCAAGCGGTCAGAAACAGAGCAAAACTATGATTGTGGTCATGAACTGGTTCATCTGGCTATACATAGGAAGTTAGAACAGAAGGTTTTTAATTGCTTTGACACGGGCGTGGCACCTAAACAAGATCCGTTTCTGGAGTGGCAGGCGAACGAGGGCTCCGCTGAGTTCTTCATCCCTCATAAGTTTTTCATTCCTTTTTTGAAAGAATGTGTCGGCAATGCTCCAGGCCGCAAAGATATCGAAGAATTCAAATATTATACTGCGGATCTGTGCCATGTCCCCCCGGCTGTTATTAAGTACCGGATCGAGAGCCTGAAGTATGAGATCCTGCAATACTATGCCGGATCAGATGTTAATGATTTACATATCCTCTCTAAAAGGCAACAAGAACGGCTGGGAATATACATTAAATCGCTGAATGAGATCAACAGAAATGAAAGATTTGATATTTATAGTTATATAGAAATGAAAAACCGCCCTGGCTGGAACCAGAACGGCTTTTGAATAAATCATACCGGGCGGGCCCGATACATATATCCTAGACAAATATATTGTATCATTCCTGCGCCTGTCTGTCAAAGGTATGGCGTATTTTTTGTACCTTTTTCACGTACATTTAATCAAGGAAGTGATAGACATGAAAAAAGAAGCAGAGTACTTACAAATAGGCGCTGCATACATCCGTGTCAGTACCGATGACCAGACAGAACTCTCCCCAGACGCTCAACTTAGAGTAATCCGAGATTCAGCCAAAGAGGACGGCTTTTTCATACCAGATGAGTTCGTCTTCATTGAAAAACGCGGTGTCTCCGGGCGCCGAGCCGATAACCGAGAAGAATTCCAGCGTATGATCGCTACCGCAAAGTCACAGACACCCGCACCTTTTCGTAGACTTTATCTCTGGAAATTCTCCCGCTTTGCCCGTAACCAGGAAGAAAGCACCTTTTACAAAGGAATCCTTCGAAAAAAATGCAGCGTAGATATCAAAAGCGTATCTGAACCGATCGCAGAAGGAATGTTCGGCCGACTAATAGAAACGATCATCGAATGGTTTGATGAGTATTACTCCTTTAATCTGTCTGGCGAAGTTCTGCGTGGCATGACAGAAAAAGCATTGCGCGAAGGTTATCAATCCGCCCCTTGTCTGGGATATCAGGCGGTTGGTGGTGGCAAACCCTTCATTATAAACGAATCCGAATATGCCGTCGCGGAATACATCCACCAAACTTATCACTCAGGTGCAGACATGCGCGCCATCGCAAGGAGTGCCAACGATCACGGCTACCGTACCAAACGTGGAAATCTTTTTGATAAAAGAGCCATAGAAGGCATTCTCAAGAACAAATTCTATGTTGGTATTGTAACATGGAATGGCTTCACCTTCCAGGGACCTCACGAATGCAGGACTTCCATCACTGCTATCTTTGAAGATAATCAGACACGTATGCAGCGAGAATACAAACCATTAAACCGCAGAGAAACCTCTTCCTGCCTCCACTGGGCCTCTGGCCTATTAAAATGTGGATATTGTGGCGCCAGTCTCGGCTATAATAAATCAAAAAACACTGGTCGAAATCCCAGCTTCTTCCAATGTTGGAAATACGCCAAAGGTATTCACGGCGAATCCTGCAGTATTACGGTCAGCAAAGTGGAAAAATCCATATTAAAATCTCTGGATATGGCTGTAAATGATCCTCACATCAAGTACGAGTACATCAGGCAATCCGTTCCAGACTCTGATGTCTCCATATCAAAAATAGAATCCGCGCTCTCTCGTCTGGCCATCAAGGAGTCTAGAATTCGTGACGCTTATGAAAATGGGATTGACACATTAGAAGAATACAGAGATAATAGGGGTAGGATTAAGAAAGAACGTGAGGAACTGAACGCTCAACTTAGAGAACTGAAGGACGGTCCCGCCCGCAACGCGGAAGATGATCGTAAGGCATTGCAAAGCAGGATCCAGAACACCCTCGATCTTCTGAAAAATCCGGAAGTAGGTTATGAAGTCAAGGGTAATGCATTGCGTGGAATCGTCAAAAAGATCGTGTACGATAAAGAACACGGAAAACTAAAATGCTATTATTATATCCCAATTTAACCCGGAAGGCCCACGATACGCGGCTTTCCGGCTGCTTATCTGTTTTTGAACTCTGGCCCACCATACTGACTCATAATAAACGTCGCCATTTTCGGATTCGGTGTTGTAATATTTACCGGATACTGTAATCTCTTTTCATATCTCCACATCAGCCGCACTCTCCTTCCCAAGGCCACGGATTGTTGACCCAGGTCCAGTAATTATCGGACCGGACTTCGTCAAACATCAGCGGGCCGCACTGAGCCTCATAGGCATCCATTGCCTGTTTCCGTAAATCTGATACATATTGGTAGTAATTCAGCGCATCCTGATCACTGGGATGAGTATCCAAATAGAGAATCACATCGTCCATAGCGAAGCTCGCCTCATAGACTGCTTGAAGCAGAGCGCTGCAGTTCATATCGGTATTTGCCATTATCTGCACCTCCCCATGGAAAACGGTTTATCCAAATCCGGGAAAATTGTCCCTCTGTTCATTGCTTTTTCAACCGGATAGACCTGCTGCCAGCGCTGCCACGGAACGTATGCCATGCCTACCGGAAACTGATCGATATCACAGGATGAGTTCATAGAAGAGGAATTCGTCGGCATTTCTGGACGAACGGCTGATTCACGGCCTGACATTACCTCCCGGCGAGCAACCATACCTGAGTCCATCGGTGCATTCGACTGCGGCATTGCGCCACGCCCCATCGGCATTTCCGGTTGCATCACCGCGCCACGCCCCATCGGCATTTCCGGCTGCATCACCGCGCCACGCCCCATCGGCATCTCCGGCTGCATCACCGCGCCACGCCCCATCGGCATTTCCGGCTGCATCATCGATCCGCGGCCCATCGGCATTTCCGGCTGCATCATCGATCCGCGGCCCATCGGCATCTCCGGCTGCATCGCCGGCCCACGCCCCATTGGCATATTCGGCGGCATCGCCGGCCCTGGTCCCATCGGCATCTCCGAACGCATGTTAGGTCCACATCCTGCCGGGATATTCGGCGGCATCGCCGGCCCTGGTCCCATTGGCATATTCGGCTGTGTCACTCCTCCACGCCCCATTGGCATTTCCGGCGGCATTACCGGCCCACGCCCCATCGGCATTTCCGGCGGCATCGCCGGTCCTGGTCCCATCGGCATCTCCGGCGGCGTCGCGCCTCTACGCCCCATTGGCATCTCCGGCGGCATTGCTGGCCCCGGGCCCATCGGCATATTCGGCGGCGTCGCTCCCCCGCGCCCCATCGGCATATTTGGCTGAGTTGCGCCTCCGCGCCCCATCGGCATCTCCGGCGGCATCGCCGGTCCTGGCCCCATCGGCATATTCGGCTGTGTCGCCGAATCGTGATGAACGGCCGGACCAGATCCCAGAGGAAGATCCGGGCGGATCACCGGGCCTGGGCCCATTGGAACATCCTGACGGCCTTTAGCGCCCTGCGGCGGCTGGCAGCCAGGACATCTTTGTTTCGTATAACAATCCATAGGATGAAATACTCCTTTCAATATGATAAGTTTCTAATATCAATTTATGAAAGGAAGGCTTTCTTGTGCAGGGCCAACGCATATTTTTCCATTTTGTTCAAATTGTGATCCGTGGCAGGGGCACTCGTAGCGCCCGTCCATCCGATTGTATACAAGCCTGCAGCCCAGATGAGGACACCGGGGAACCTTTGGCATAGCGCCACTCATGAGCCCGGCCGCAGAATAACCGGCATGGGAAAGAAATGTGGACGCCGCTGCTTTTGGCCTGAACCGCTGCGGAGTAAATACCTCGTCGTACGGCGTCCTTCTTCCCATAATCTGCGCTGTCACGATCCTGGCCGCGGCCATCGACGTCGTCATGCCCCATTTCCCAAATCCCGTTGCCACGTACCAGTCCGCAAGCACGCCGGAGAAATGGCCGATATAAGGCACACTGTCCACACTCATACAGTCTTCCGCCGACCCTCTTCCGTATTCCTCCGTGTCCGGATAAAAATGTTCTCTCAACCGCCGCATCTCTTCGTAAGGATTCTTTTTCGGACACTTTCCAGTCCGATGGCTTCCATGGCCCAAAAGAAGCGTATCCCCCGCGCTCCGGAAGGAATAGGAGTTTTTATCAATCCCCAGATACATTCCCTCCAGCTCCTTTACAGGCCCCAGCGCCATCACGTAACTCTTTTCCTGATACATCCGCAGAAAATAAAAGCCCGGTATATTTACAAATGGAAAATGACACGCAAATACAATGTGATCCGCCTTCACCACACCTCTGTTCGTGATGATCTCATGCCCCTTCACCTCACGGACATTCGTCCGCTCATAAACTGTTAAATCCCCGGAGAGTGCTTCGATGAACTCCAGCGGGTGAAACTGCGCCTGATCTGCAAAACGCACCGCCCCGTGAACCGGAAACGGAAGCTCCGTCTCCCGGACAAAAGAAGCCGGTATGCCGCATCGTGCAGCACAGTCCGCCTCCTGCCTCAGAATTTCCGACTCATTAACCGAAAATAAATAGGCATCCTTCTTTTCAAAATGGCATGCAATACGGTATCTGTCAATTAACTTCTCATAATCCCGAATAGCCTGCTGGTTCGCCATGGCGTAAGCGGCGGCATGCTTCTCCCCCATGGTGTTTACAAGCTTTTGGTAAATCAGGTTATGCTGGGATGTAATCTTCGCGGTCGTATATCCCGACTGGCCGCTTCCGATCCGGTTGGCCTCCAGCACAATCACTTCTTTTCCCTGTTCCTTCAGATAATGGGCCGCCAGAATACCAAAGAGTCCTGCTCCGATTACTGCAACCTCTGTTTTCTTATTACCGGGAAGCGGATTTCTTCCAGGTATTTTCGTTGTCTGTGTCCAGATTGATTTCATATTGTCACCTCACGGTTATCATTCCCCGATATCCTGAAATTTACTTCTTCCTTTTCTTCTTCACCGGTATTTCTATTGACAAAACCGGAACGTTTTGATATAGTTCTAAAAAGAACAGTTCATTTTAAAACTATTTATAACTGTTACTCTATCAGTCAAATACTCCGTTCCAAGCGGCATGGTATTTGACCTACGCAGCAGTCGCCAAATACTCGAGCAAACAGGCATATGCCCATGCCAACAGCCATACGCCCATGCCAACAGCCATATGCTCGCTCATACAAGCCCGGCCCCCCGGCTGGCTGCTCGCGGAAATCCACAGAAAAAGAGGTGAATCATATGGAGACACGCGATATTTTATCCGGAGCAAAGTCCTTTCACAAGATTTACAATCAGGTTATTCAGACCGCGGCCGCACGGCACCATTTATCGCTGATGGATGCCGACATTATTCTGTTTCTCTACAATAATCCGGATTACGACACAGCAAAGGACATCTCTTATTTCCGCATGCTGGCGAAATCAGGGGTATCAGCTTCCGTGGAGTCGCTGACGGGCCTGGGATACCTGGAGAGTCACGAGGACACCGCCGACCGCAGAAAAATTCATTTAAAGCTGACAGATGCCGCCGCCCCTGTCGCCCGGGATTTAAAACGGACACAGGAGGATTTCTTCGAACGGTTGAACCGCGGAATTTCAGAGGAAGAACGGCAGATGTTCTCAGATCTATTAAAACGGATGATGGATAATCTAAAACAAACGTAATTAAATCCCCCGCAGCAGGCAACGGAGACATCAAACCAGAAATGCCGTGAACATCAGGATATTCGAATCGCCATGAACAGCAGAGTATTTGCCCCTCACAGCAGTCGCCAAAAGCTCATGCATCCATCGCACATAGCTCGTTGCCCGCGGGAATAAACAAGAAAATAAGAGAAAAGAAGGTCTTACCATGTTAGTAAAAATCATTGTATGTCTGTTTGCAGGCCTCGGAGCCGGCTTCGGCACAGGCTTTGCCGGAATGAGTGCGGCGGCCGTCATCAGCCCCATGCTCATCACATTTTTAGGAGTCCCTGCCTATCAGGCTATCGGCATCGCTCTGGCCAGCGACGTTCTCGCCAGCGCCGTATCGGCCTACACCTACGGAAAACACAAAAACCTCGATATCCGAAACGGTATCGTGATGATGGCCGCTGTCTTAATCTTCACCCTGATTGGAAGCTACATCTCCTCCCTGGTTCCCAATCACGCCATGGGGAACGCCTCCGTCTTCCTCACCATGCTTCTGGGCATTAAATTCATAGTGAGACCGGTCCTCACGACCAAAGACGCACAGGAATCCAAGACCATGCGGCAAAAGCTGATCCAGTCCATACTGAGCGGCATTGTGGTCGGTTTCATCTGTGGATTTATCGGCGCAGGCGGCGGTATGATGATGCTTCTGCTGCTGACGAGCGTGCTGGGATATGAATTAAAGACCGCCGTCGGAACCAGCGTATTTATCATGACGTTCACGGCTTTGACCGGCTCCCTCTCCCATTTTGCCATCGGCGGTATGCCGGATCTGTTCCTGCTTGTACTCTGTATCGTGTTTACCTTTCTGTTTGCCCGAATCGCCGCCGTTTTCGCAAACAAAGCAGATCCAAAACTTTTAAACCGGTTGACCGGCGTTATTCTGTTTCTGCTGGGAGCTGTCATGCTTCTCGTAAAGTAGGTTCAATATTTACCGAAATCTTCCTTGATTTCACGCCTGTTTTATACTACAATGAAGTTAATAATTGCAAAAACAGGAGGCAGACCACATGAGTTGGTTTCAAAAGAAGACAATCCCCACTCCGTTACCGGCGGAATCTGAGCCCGTGATCACTGAAAGGGCGGAAGAAAGCAAGTTGGAACGTGACGCATGCTACCGGCATCTGTCGGAAGTCATGGATACACCCTCAGACCGCGGAGTTGTATTAAAAGTATACATAGAGAATTTCAAACGACTGAATCAGGTATTTGGTTACGATTACTGTGAGAACCTTTTAAGCCAGATTCTCGCCTATTTAAAAGAAAAGACAGGAAAACCTGTTTATCACTACATCGGTGTGGAATACATCATGATCCTCGACCAGTATTCACAGGGACAGGCATCCGATCTTGCAGAAGAGATCGCCGAGCAGTTTGATCACGCCTGGAAAGTGAACGCAACGGACTGCCTCTGTTCCGTACAGATGGGTATGTGCTCCTATCCCGGACACGCCGCGACGCCGGACGAGCTGTTAAAATGTCTCGACCTGGCAGTCTTAAGAGCGGAAGAAGGCGGACCGAACCAGGCCATTATGTTCGACAGTACGCTTCAGAAGCAGCTGCTTCGCCGCCACACCATCGCCTTATACTTAAAGACCGCCATTGAAAAAGAAGAGATTGAGGTCCGTTACCGCCCGACGCTTAATATGGAGACCGGAAAGTTCAGCCGCGCAGAGTTTTATATGCGCATCTTCATCAAGGGGCTGGGACTCATCGGAGCCAGCGAGGTTCTTCCAATCGCTGAAGACTCCGGTCAGATCCGCTCCCTCGAATATTTCGCCCTGGATAAAGTGGGCCAGTGTATCGCAAAGCTCACCGAGGCAGGCAGGGAATTCGATTCCATCGCTCTCCCGATATCTTCTATCCTCTTTTTGCAGGAAGATTTTCTCGATGAGGTCAGACGCGTCATCGATACCTACCAGATCCCCAAGGGCAAGCTTGCCATCGAGATCCAGGAAAGCGCCCTGACCACAGCATACTTAAACATCAACATCATGCTGCAGGAACTGTCTGACATGGGCGTAGAGCTGGTGTTAAACGAATTCGGTTCCGGATATTCCGGCGTAGCCACAATCCTGGAGCTTCCAGTTAACACGCTGAAGCTGGAGCGTTTATTCGTATGGCAGCTGGAGACGAACCCGAAGTCGCGCTGTGTGATCGAGGGACTGATCCACATCGCCAGGGACCTGGATTTAAACATCATCGCAGAAGGTGTGGAAACCGAGAATCAGGTGAATATCCTGACGAACGCCGGATGCGACTACCAGCAGGGCTTTTACTACTCCCCGACTCTGGAGCAGGACACGCTGCTTAAAGTGATCGACAATACCTTTGCCGATTCCATCTCTCTGCTAAACGAAGAGAAAGAAAAAATGACAAGAGCATAAACACAAAAAAACGCCTGCCGCCGGGAAACACCAGTTACAGAAGTAACCGTTCCCGCCGACAGGCGTTTTAATCAAATCCCTGCTTCCTATCCGTGATTCCTTTTCACAATTCCTATCCCAGCACCAGCCGTGCCTTCTCTCCCGCGCTCCGACAGGCCTGTGTCGCCTGACTGCATTCCTGGGACTTATCGTAGTAATAGCGAATAATGTCCTTTCTGGTGATGATTCCGATGAAGTTCTTCTGGTCATCTACCACAGGAACAAAGTTCTGGTTCAGCGCCTTGTCGATTAAATCTTCCATGTTGGAGTTGGCATATACCGGACGGTTGTCCAGTCTCCGGTCGATCGCCGCCACGGTTACGCGCTCGGCCTCTTTTAAGCTTAAATTAAACTTATTCTTGATTCCCCAGAGCATATCTCCCTCTGTGATGGTTCCAATGTATCTTCCCGTTCTGCTGATAATCGGTACCGCGGAGTACTTGTGATACTCCATCTTCTCAAGGGCCTGCCGCAGAGTCTCGTCCTCATAAATATATGCCACTTCACACTTTGGTGTTAAAAAAAACAATATGTTCATAGCCGCACTCCCGTCACATTATTTTCGTCTTTATTATAGCATATTACCTTAGTTCACATATGAACAAATTATTATTTTTTTATAACATTTTAGTAGCCCAGATCCTCGTTGATAAACACGACTTCCGCCTCCATACCGTTACAGGGGCGATCCTGGATGACGGTCGCTCTGCAGATGCGTTCCGGACTGTCGCAGTCGTAGCAGCGGTCCCCTCCATTCGCCGCACAGGGCGTCTTCCGGTTCAGACGCAGCGCATTTTTCGGTGCCGCCACGTTCTTTGCACGCATGAGTGCACTGTGCATATCGGGCGAAATCTTATTTCTGCCTACCAGATAGTACACTTTCTGAGGCCCGTAGATCGTCATGGAGACACGGTTGCCGGTCCCGTCGATATTGACAATCTCTCCGGTCTCGGATACCCCGTTGGCACTGCAGATATAGACCTCTGCCTGCTTCGCCTTCTTAAGCGTCTCTGCCCCTGGTTCCAGCCAGTGCCAGGTCAGCGCGCACTCCCCGTCCAGAACCTCATTCAGTTTTATCTCCTGCAGCGTCACACTGCCTCCCAGCGCCACCGCCTTCCCCTTCACCATCTCTTTTATGTAGGAAGCCGCTTCCTCCCCTGTCTCGAAATATGCCGTATGAAATCCATGCTTTTCAAAATTCTTCTTCAGTATATCGTAATTCATTATTTTTCTCCTTTCCTGACGGCCACGCATAAAAATACCGCTCACAAACCTCATTTATATTATACCACATCCCCATCTCAATTTACACAAAAAAACAGAACAGAAAACTTCAATAAGCCTTCTGCCCTGCCTTCTTTTCTTCACCGTATGGTACAGTCCGGTCCGCACGCTCTCACTGCATGAAATCCAGCGGATCTACCGGATGATTCTCGTGCTCCAGCTCGAAGTATAAGTTCGCGCCTTCAATTGAATAATATTTCGTAGGTTCGGCCACATAGCCCAGAACGTCGCCCTGAGCGACATATTCATTTTCCACTACCTGCAGTTCCTTTAACTGGCCGCAGACAGCCGTATAGTCATTTCCCATATTGAGAATGACGTAATTGCCCAGTTCTTCATTAGAACCGATCTCCTGGATTTTTGCGTTTGCAGGTGCTACGACCGGTGTGCTCACGGCGCCCTGAATGACGATGCCCGGATTACATTTATACTGATCAAGAGTCGGGAAATAGATGGTGGACTCCATGCTGTAATCCAGAATGACATTTCCTGATACCGGCCATGCCATCTTTGTTGCATCGTTAAAATTGAGGACAAGCGCTGCGGCCGCCTCCTTTTCCGCTCCGGCCTTAACCGCCGGGGTTTCTGCTTCTGTCTCTGCTTTCGCTGTAGCCTTGGCGGAATCAGCAACCTGTGTATCCGCATCCAGATTCTGCTCAGCGTTGGAATCACCGGCAACTGCTACCTGGTTTTCCTGTGGTATCGTCTCTTCTGCAATGACACCTTTCTGGTCCGGAACTTCAAGATAGGGACTCTGGCCATCATTGTTTCCTCTTTGAATGGTAATGACTCCTGCTGCAGCTACTATAGTCAGCAGGCCTAAAACCAACAGGACAAGGAATACTTTATCCTTGAACAATTGACTCATTTTCTCTTTCACGTTTATCACCTCGGTAATATTCTTACCAAAGGAGAAAGAGTTATTCAGAAATCAGAACAATATTTTTATAAAAAAATCCAAGAATCTCTTCCGCGGTCTTTCCCTCCTCCGCCATACACTTCGCCCCGTACTGGCTGAGACCGTAACCGTGGCCCACGCCCTGGCAGACCGCCCGGATTCCGCCGTCGTACTCCTCCAGCGTATAAGACGGAGACGGCAGCCCCAGCGCATACTGGACCTCCTCTCCTGTATACACCTTTGTACCGATCTGAATCTGTCCCACGTAACCGCCGTCGTCGCGGACGATGATCTGAATGGACTGGGGAAGCTGGCCTGCATCAACAGGCACGCTGTCTGCGATCTGATTAATCCTGCCGGCAAAATCTTCCTTGCTCCAGGTCATCATGGTCAGGTAGCCTTCTGCCTCCACATCGCGTTTGCTGGCCACCGCCTGCAAATACGGATGGCTCTCATCTCCGGTTCTCGTCATCCCGGTGCTGGCCCGGTGAAACAGCGGCTCAATGAGCTTGCCGTCATAGGTGATCACCTCGCCCGCCGTCGAGCGCACGGCCTCTTCCACGGCCTGAAAATACGTCACAAAGGACTCGCTTCCCCACATGGCCTCCATCTGCTTCTCCTCCAGATATTCCATATGAAGCTCCGATTCCTTCACCTCGTCCTGACCGTTCATCTTCTGGTAAATAAACGTCCTGGCGATCACAGCCTGCGCCCTCAGCGCTTCCTTTCCATACTCCGCCGGAATCTGTTTCGCCACGACTCCGGGCAGATACTCTTCCACGTCCATATAGGATTCCCCGTTTTTCCGGTCCAGAATCACTTTTTTTCCGCTGGTAATGAGCGGTACCTGCTTCTTTTCCTCGATTCTGCCTGTCCATGCCAGGGTTATTATATATGGAAGCAGCAATGCCATGACACATATCATTACAACTTTTTTTGCCACAAAAAACCTCCGCAAGTTCCTTTAAAAAATTCTATGCGGACAATTCTCGTTTATGCAGAAACGTTCCTTTTCCTTCCCACTCCACGTAATTCCCACGAACACGGAGCACTGTTCCCCCAGAGAGGCTACGGCGGTTTCCAAAGGCAGACTGCTGAGATACACCTTTTTCGCCCCCGCCTGGTAAAAGGCTTCTGAAAATGCCTTTTCCTCCACCTCCGTCAGTTCCTCCGGCACGCACACTGCAATCCGCGGCTTTTTTATGGAGATACCGATCAGACGCTTCAAAAGTGAATGGTCATATCCCAGAGCCCGGTGTAAATAAAAACGGAACATATTTGAAGACAATGTAAAATAGGCAACGATTCCCCTCCGCAGCGCATTGACGGCGACAGCAGGAGTCGGCGGAGCGTCCATCGCCTCCTCCGCCTCATTTCCCATGGCTATAATCAGACCGGTATCCCTGTTTACAAGAGCCATGGACGACTCCTCCAGCACAATACCTCTGTTTTTCACGTAAATCGTAATTTTCGACGGTTCAAATCCCCGTTTTCCGACTGTACTCTCTGTCATATTCTCCCCCGCTTTCCTCTTTTCAAATCAAATCCCCGCCGCAGGAGGGGAATCTCTTCCCTTTTTAAAACAAACCCCCCGCCGCAGGCGGCACTCAAAAACAGAACGGTGGGAAAATGCCGCCCGCTGTTCCGTCCTGCCGACGGCACTTCTCGCTGCATTTTCCCACCGTAATTCTCTTAAGCGCTTATTCTGCACTGCCTTACTGATTTGCTTCTATTTCTACCTTCACCTTTTCCAGATGCCAGATATCGTTTACATACTCCTCGATCGTACGATCTGAGGTGAATTTACCGCTGCAGGCCACGTTCAGAATAGCCGCTTTCGCCCACCAGGTCTCATTGCGGTAAGCCTGATCGACCCTCTGCTGCGCTTCCGCGTAGGACGGGAAGTCCTTTAAGATGAAGTACGTATCTGCGCGGTCGCTGCTCTGCGTATTCAGCAGAGAATTATAAATGTCACGGAACAGCTCCGGATCCTGCGGAGCGAAGTAGCCGTTGATCAGCTGCATCAGGACGCGGCGGATCTGGTAATTATTGTTAAAAATCTCCATCGGATTATATCCGCCCTTGTTCTCGTAGCCGATCACCTCGTCGGAGGTCATACCGAAGATAAAGGCATTCTCGGCTCCAACCTCTTCCACGATCTCCACGTTGGCGCCGTCCATGGTTCCCAGTGTCAGCGCACCATTTAACATGAACTTCATATTTCCCGTACCGGATGCTTCCTTGCTGGCCGTGGAAATCTGCTCGCTGACGTCGGCCGCCGCGAAAATGATCTCCGCGTTGGACACCTTATAGTCCTCGATGAACACCACCTTGATCTTTCCGTCGATGGATTTGTCGTTATTGATTACATCCGCCACGGAATTGATCAGCTTAATGGTCAGCTTCGCCCTCTTATATCCGGCCGCCGCCTTGGCGCCGAAGATAAAGGTTCTCGGAACCATATCCAGGTTGGGATTATCCTTCAGCTGGTTGTATAAATAGATCACGTGAAGAATATTCATCAGCTGGCGCTTATACTCGTGAAGACGCTTTACCTGAACATCGAAGATCGAACGCGGGTCCACGTCGATTCCGTTGTGTTCCTTGATGTATTTGGCCAGACGGACCTTGTTCTGGTACTTGATGTCCATGAACTCCTGCTGGCACTTCGGATCATCCGCGTATACCGCCAGACGGTGGATATGAGGCAGGTTTGTGATCCATTCGCTTCCGATCTTTCCAGTCACCCATTCAGCTAACAGCGGGTTGCCGTGAAGCAGGAAACGCCTCTGTGTGATGCCGTTGGTCTTATTATTGAATTTCTGCGGCATCATCTCATAGAAGTCACGCAGCTCTTCCTTCTTTAATATCTCGGTGTGCAGCCTTGCAACGCCGTTGACGGAGAATCCGCCGACGATGGCTAAGTTGGCCATGCGCACCTGGCCGTCGTAAATGATGGCCATCTTGCGGATCTTATCCTGGTTGCCCGGATACATCTGCTGGATCTGCTCCACAAAGCGGCGGTTGATCTCCTCCACGATCTGGTAGATTCTCGGCAGCAGTCTGGAAAACAGCTCAATCGGCCATTTTTCCAGAGCCTCGGACATGATGGTGTGATTCGTGTAGGCACACGTCTTCGTCGTCACAGCCCATGCCTCATCCCAGGTCAGGTTAAACTCATCCAACAGGATACGCATTAATTCCGGCACAGCCACGGTCGGATGGGTATCGTTTAACTGGAACACTGTCTTCTCGAAGAATTTATGGATATCCTCATGCTTTTCCATATACTTCTTAACCGCTCTCTGAACGCTGGCAGAAATGAAGAAGTACTGCTGTTTTAAGCGGAGTTCCTTTCCTGCGTAGTGGTTGTCGTTAGGATACAGAACCTCGACAATGGTTTTCGCTAAGTTTTCCTGCTCCACTGCCTTCTGGTAATCTCCCTTATCGAAGGAATCCAGACTGAAGGTATTGATTGCCTCCGCATCCCAGATTCGCAGCGTATTCACCACATTGTTGCCGTAGCCGACGATCGGCATGTCGTAGGGGACGGCGCGGACGGACTGATATCCCTCCTGAACGAAATGCTCTCTGCCGTTCTCCCAGACAGTTCTCACGTAACCGCCGAATTTTACCTCCGTCGCATACTCTGCGCGGCGTACCTCGAACGGATAGCCGTTCTTTAACCAGTCATCCGGAACTTCCATCTGATATCCGTTTTCAATCTTCTGCTTGAACATACCGTAACGGTAACGAATGCCGCAGCCGTATGCCGGATAGCCCAGCGTCGCCAGGGAATCTAAGAAGCAGGCGGCAAGAC
>OBUZ01000436.1_pt1 | contig 25243 bp, 20 predicted proteins | sample 1494961 | NCBI WGS metagenome assembly OBUZ01 (sample SAMEA2579939, study PRJEB22360) | human gut metagenome | biome: human gut; feature: human-associated habitat; material: faeces | place: Denmark | collected 2008/2010
AGTACATGACTTTCGCAGCGGCCCCTGTCTTCTAATCGGCCCCACCGTTTCCCGACAGCTGCCGGCTTTCCTCCACATCCAGCTTAAATGCCCGGTTCAACTGCTTCTGAATTCTGATATATGTCTTCATCTCTTCTTCAGAGATCTCATCCAGCATATGATACGTCCTTTCATAGCAGGCATTTTCAAAATCTTCGTGCTTTTTATAGATAACCTTCCCCTCATCTGTCAGATAAAGGTTATACTCCCGGTTATTCTTTTCGTTCCGCTCCTGCCTGATCCATTCCTTTTTCTTAAGCTTGCGGATCAGCTGGGAGCAGGCGCTGTTGGTCTTATGAAACTCCCTGGACAGTTCCGAGGCCGTAATTCCCGGCTGGTCTCCGACAGCCTTGATTATCTGAGACTCTGCCTGGTAGAGGACGGTTCCGTGATAATCATGGAGCAGAGAATCGTATTCATCAATCGCATCGACGCCTTCATCCATTGTTTTTAACAGTTCACAAAATAATTTATATCGTTTATCTACGCCCATAGCCCCACTCTCTTCCCTGTTGGTTCCTTTATTGTAAGTGGAAATGCCTGTGTTTGTCAATATGGCCTTGCCCGTGTTTCACCTGTTTTCCACGTTTAGGTTACAGTTCACAGGCCAGCTGTTCAAACAGCTCCCGGCCCTTTTCTCCGCCTAATCCATAACCGATATGAACCTGCTTCATCCATTTATCCCCCTGCCGGTACTTCATAATCGTTCCATAAACAAAAAAGACGCTGATGCGCAGTGGTAATCAACTGGTATCAGCGTTTTTTCATTATCCTTTTTTATTCCTCACCCCCGGTATCAACCGTCATGCATTTATCCAGAGTCGTTTTATCGATTTCGTTCACATATTTGGAATCCGCTGTCCTCGTATAGTAAGTGGTTCCATCCTCGCCGGTATTTCCTACCGCCAGCGTAAATGTCTTCTCTTCTCCGTCCTTCTCATACGTATAGGTCAGCACCGCCTGTGGATGATCCAGCCCGTAGCCTGCCAGTTCTTCGTCCGTAACCTTGTAATTCGCGCAGCTTTTAACCACAAGGCCGCTCAGCGAATCTGCCAGCACATTGAGTGCCGCGTTGTCCGGCAGTTTGTTGTCTTCCGTATCATCCGAACCGCGGTACCAGGCAATGGTTCCGTCCTCATCCAGTGTCTTCTTCACATAATGTTCGCTGACTCCGTTTTTCTCTATTGTGATCGTCTGGATATCCGTCCCCAGGACAGCCGGTAACTCTTCCAGCGCCATCATATCCTCCAGTCCGTAAGCCGTCTCATCGAACAGGGAGGAACTGATGAGATAAGGCACATTCTGCCCATCGATAACGGCATAATAGTTTCCGTCGTCCGTCTTATCACCGATGAGAATGGTGGTCGTATCCCCTTCATCTGCCGATACGGTCACCCGCCGCACCGGTGTATCCAGGCCGTATGCGGTCAGATCGTCCCCGCCCTCCAGTTTTCTCACTGCCGGAAGCTTCTTCACCGTTCCTGCCAGTGAATCCATGCGGGTGGTATTTACCGGAAACTGGTCGTCGCCGTCATACGTCCAGGAATCGCCATCCTTTGTAAATGCCAGTACATTACCGTCATTATCGTAGGAAACAGCCTTTATTTCAGAGAAATCAGTCATATATATTTTTTCGTTTTCCGCCTGCTGCTGTTCCTTTTCCTTTGTATGAGCCTGATACGCCCCGACACCGGCATAGATAACGCCCAGCGCCGCGACCACCAGACAGCCTGTAAGCAGTCCGTAATTCTTCTTCATTGCCACGCCTCCATTTTTATTTTGCCGCACGGCTAAATAATTACTTTCTATAAACGTCTCCGCTTCAGCCATACCATAAGGCCCGCCGCCACGGTTATCACCGGAATGACGAGAATAAAGACGATTCCCCACATGCCTCCATGAGTCACCGTGTTGTATGTCACCTCAAGGCTCTTGGACGGTATGGAAACGTTGGTCACATCTTCAAAATTGGCCGTTACCGCGTTCATAAACAGGTCCAGATTCGTAAGATTCGTAAAGGTACTGTTTAACCCGTCATCGATCAGAGAAGGCGTACCGAATACCGTCAGTCTCGCAGTGCCGGAATCCAGTGTTTTCACCGCCGTTGCCCCCAGAATGTAGGTGCCCGGTGTCTGCCCGTTTTCCGTGACAAGCATGCCGCCATCCGTTGTCTCCATAAACGGCTCTACCGTAACCTCATCGGGAAGTGTCTCCAGCTGGCTAAATGCAGCGGACTGAAGGATCAGAGCAGTGCTCTTTCTGTCAACTCCCGTCGTAATCTCACTGCCGGATACGAGAGTCGGGAAAATGTAATAGGGATTATTCTGGTAGTAGCTCTTCGTATCGGCCGCCAGGCCATTTTCCATATTTAGACCGTAGGCGTTCATAACGGCATTCAGATTGGGTCGGTCCTTATCGGAATATCCGGTAAATAAAAGTACATTTCCGCCCCCATCCAGGTAGTCTGTCACCATGGTTTTCTCATCGTCAGCAAGATCATTTGCCGGTGCATTTATCATGAGAAGCTCGCAGTCCTCCGGGATCCCGCCTCCTGTCAGTAAGTTGATGGTATTTACCGTAAGGCCTGACTTTTCCAGCATATCGGAAGTAAGCGTACCTAACGCCGCCTCCCCATGACCTTCCGTCACATAGATATTTTTCTGCACATCATTTGTTACATAGGAGACAGCACTGGTAAGCTGGCCCTCTCCGTCGAACTCCGTCTCCTTTGCCTGACCGTAATAATAGTAAGACATCTGGTCATATTTAATGATATCGCTCATCTGGATCGTTTCCGTTTTTCCATTATCCTCACACATCACCAGAATCGTATTGTTCTCTGCGTTCAGCTGCTTTACCTGGTCCGGGTGCAGGACGGAATCCACGTTCTCTACCTTAATATGATCCGAGAGATCCGCATACCGGTTAACAAAGCTTGTAATTCTGTCATCCACCGCCGATGGATCTGCCACCACGTAAATCGTTACGTCCTTATCGAGGGATGCGAGAAGCTCCTTCGTCGTATCTCCCACCGTATAAATCTGTGTACCGCTCAAATCCCACTGGCGTACCTTTTCAGGAAGACGGCCTACGATCATATTTAACAGCACGACAGCTGCGATTACGATCACAGAAAGGATCGCCGCGTAGCCGCCCTTTTTTAGTTTTCTTGTCATTTCCAGCCTCCTAGTTTTGAGTAATTAGCTCCATCTGCGTTTTTCCACGGACTGCACAGTCAGAAATACCAGCAGAAAAATAATGCTCGCATAGTAAATGAGACCACCTGCATCAAAAATATAGTTGTTGGCAAAATTCTGAAACACATCCGTAACCGCAATCTTCTCCACAAGATTTACGAGAGCGCGGTCAAACATGCTCTTTTGGGCAACATACGCTCCCACCAGGGCGACGATTCCCGCCGCCTCCAGCACAAACGCCAGAAGGTTATGGCTCGTTACCCGATGAAGGATCACCACGCAAAGTGTCCAGAGAAGCAGGAAGCCCACCAGCGAGCCGGAGGCCGAGGTCGGAAGGAAGTTCACGAGGCTGGGCCACAAAAGCAGCAGCAAAATAACTCCGAAGGTTCCCACCGCCGCGATAATCTGGCTCTCTGTCGTGGACGATATAAACATTCCAATGGCAATGTAAACACAGCCCAGAAGGAAAAATGCCAGGATTGACGCGTAATCTGTCTTTAAGTATGCCGTTCCGTTCATCTTTATTATGAGCGGGCAAAGGCAGGAAATGAGGACCGGAACCGCAAAAACAGTAACCATGGACAGATATTTGGCCAGAACCATTTTCGGTACGGAAACCGGTGCTGTGAGAAGCAGCTGGTCCGTCTTCGTCTTCCTGTCATCTGCAAAGCTTCTCATGGTCAGAACCGGAATGCCGATCATCACGATCGTTACCATGCCGGACAATGTATAGGAAAAATACGGATAACCGCTCATCAGATTGTAAGCCATGAAGTAAATTCCGACAAACAGAACCAGAAACGCGATGAATACATATCCGGTCATGCATTGGAAATACGACTTCAATTCCCTTTTATAAATCGCCGCCATTTATACTTCCTCCTTTTCGGTTTCTGCCGTGAAGTCTTTGTCAGGATCATTTTCCTCTTCTGCCGCGTACGAAGCACTGTCGGGATTAGTTTCCTCTTCTGCTGTGTACAAGGTATTGTCGGAATCAATTTCCTCTCCTTCCGCGCCCGAAGCATTGTCCGCAGTCAGTTCCAGGAATACTTCTTCCAGAGATGCCTTTGAAGTATGCATGGATAGAATCGGGATCCTCCGGTCTGCAAACGCAAAGAAAATAGTCTCTCTGATGTCCGTCTGCGGAATGATATTGATGTCTTCGATTTCTTCACTTTCCTCTCTCTCTTCGCTCTCTTCTCTCTCCGCTTCCTCGGCCCCATCTTCCAGGCAATTCTCTCCCATCAGCTGGAAGGTCACCTTCCTCACGCCTTCCTGGCCGCTCTCACTCACCGCGATTTCCTCTGCTCCGTCAATCGCTTCGAGAATCTCCCGGATCTCTTCTTCCTGTCCCTTGACGAGCAGTTCCATGCCGGCGGCCCCGGCCATCTGACGCTCCAGATTCTCCGGCGTGTCGCTGGCGATCAGCTTTCCACGGTCAATGATCAGTATATGGTCGCAGACCGCGCTGACCTCGGAAAGGATGTGGGAGCTTAATATCACTGTGTGTTTTTCTCCCAGTTCCCGGATCATATCCCGGATCTCGATAATCTGTTTTGGATCGAGGCCTACAGTCGGCTCATCTAAAATGATCACAGGAGGCATACCGAGCACCGCCTGGGCCAGCCCGACACGCTGCCTGTAGCCTTTTGACAGATTTCGGATCAGCCTTCCCTGCACTTCTTCCAGCTTCGCCAGCGCCACCACCTCGCCGATGGCACTTTTCCGTTCCTTCTTCGGTATCCGTTTTAATTCCGCTGCAAATTCCAGCTGCTCCATAACTGTCATATCGACATAAAGAGGAGGAAGCTCCGGCAGATAGCCGATACATTTCTTCGCTTCCTCAGGTTCTTCCAGTATGTTGTGTCCGTTGATCAGGACATCTCCCTCCGTAGCACCGATATAACCGGTCATGATGTTCATGGTAGTCGATTTTCCGGCGCCGTTAGGTCCTAAAAAGCCGTAAATCTGACCGTCTTCGATGGTAAAGTTCAGATGATCCACTGCCAGATGGCCGCCGTAATCTTTTACGAGATTCTTTACTTCTATCAACTCGTTCTCCTCCTGATTTCTATATTTACACGGGCACGGGAAAGGGCCGCTGACATCTGGCCTCACCGCACGCCTCGCATATTCGGTGTTAATACATAGGGTAAAAAATAAATGTGTTGATTCTGTGTTCATATTTTGATGTTTCTGTGATAAAAGTGTGAACCAAAAAAGCAGAGGCAGCTGAAACGCATCCGCGTCCAAGCCCTCCTCTGCTTTATAACCTCCTGCCGGCGTCATTTCTCCGTGCTTCTCTTCTGAAGCATCACCGTCAGGATAAATTGATTTTCTTTCACCTCATATTCCGCGCTTCCAAGGTATTTTTCAGCGCTCTTCCGAATATTCTGAAATCCCAGTCCATGCCATTTTAAATCGTCCTTTCTGGTTATCAGAGAAAAATCGGACGAATCTCTGCTCAGAACACCGTCAAAATTATTCCGAATCACGGTAAAGAACATATTATTTCTGCAATAGGAAGAGATTTCAATCTCTGGTGCGGCCTCCCCTCTCTGCTCCTTCAGTTTCTGGCACGCTTCTATAGCATTGTTTAACGCATTATTCAGGATAATGCTGATATCGAAGGCGCTGATTCCAAAATCCGCAGGAAACCGGAACGAACATTGAAAAATGATCCCGGCAGCCTCCGCCTGTTTCTGCTTGCCGTTCAGCACCACGTCTGTCACGGGATTCCCGGTGTGAAGCGAGTAATTAAACGTATCCAGAGATTTCCCGATTCCTGCAAGGTAATTCCCCAGCTCGCTGTCTCCCTCCTCCACCGCGATTCCCTCGACGGCCAGAAGGCTCTTAATATCAAACAGATAATTCTGCATATCATGTTTTACCGAACGTATCCCCGTATAGAGCTGCTCAATCTCCCCTATGTGGTTCTGCATCTGTCCCATTTCCTGCTCCAGAATAACGGCACGTCCTTTTTCTTCTATGTATTCCATCAGCTGCCGGTAAATATCATAGGCAAACAGAATTCCCATCAATGCCGACAGGAGCAGCAGAGGAATCAGCAGGTAAAGCACAAATCCGTACTTCGTCGCCCAATCCACTGCCACCTGGAAAAACAGAAACTTCTTTTCAATCTCCAGAAAGAGATATACGATCAGGCCTGTAAAGCTGGGCATCAGCAGAAACAACAGTTCCTTTTTGTGAATACTGTCCAGCGAATTCTTCATGCACCGTGCCAGTTTTATGGAAGACAGTGCCAGTATGACACAGGTCAGAAGAAGGCTGAAACAGGGGCCTGTATTCAGCGTCAGATCGTAACGCGGTTCCGCCATCCCCCATTCTGAAACGTCGCTAAAGGGCCAGTAGGTAAGTGTTTTTAACACAATTTCCGGAAAATACCACAATCCATAATGAAGCCTGGTAAATTTTCCAATATAAAACCACAGGCTGCTGCAAAGAGAAACGATCGCCCAGAACGTAACGATCAGATACGTCTTTTTGCTGGCTGTCCCCTTATAAAAGACTACGACAAATAAAATCAATACCGCCAGATGGCCGGCGACGCTCCAGATATCCCCCAGCTTGCCTGTCATATGTACGGAAATATAATAGAGAACACCAAGCAGCGGGACGCAAAAGCGCCGCTTCTTAAATCTCGGCTCCAGAAAACAGCTTAAAAGATACATCAGACAGATCGTCTCCGTCAGCAGTAATAAGAAGGAGATATAATCGGACACAGAAATAAGCACTGAAAAATTTGTATATAAGCTCTCAAGACGTTCCGGTGTCATAACGTCCGGTGTCGACACGGTGTCTGTAAATGGAAAAGCGGCCTCTGAGCCGCTGTAAAGCAATGATTGATACCACATAAATGCCCCCTCTGGCAGATGATCAGGTTACAATTCTCCTGATTCTTGCTTTTCATACGTAACTGACAAATTATATCACACTTTCCCCATACTGGCGACACTCATGTTTTTCACCACGCAAAAAGGCAGCCGAAACGCATGTACCAATGAACCATCAGCGGACTTCCAGGCAAAGTGTTCTCCTGCAATCCCCTTTTCGTGGCGGCCAGGGCGCATGAATACATAACTGTCCATGCCACATTTCTTAAGGATCTATGGAAGGTTCCCGTTATAGCCGAAGCTGTCGACATTATAACCGCAGACTGACTTCACACCAAATTTCTCATCAAAATACCTCTGGCAATAAAGCCCCTGTCTCACAAAGGATTCCCCGCAGGGAGCGTTGCAGTCCGGCTCAGTCCTCCAGCCACCCACGATCACCCATCTGCCCTCCTTCACCAGAAATATTTTTATTGTTTTTGACTTCTGCTGTTATTATGCTTTTATAGTTTTTATATTTTATATGTTTGTCCGACCACCTCGCTAAAGCGGTCAGCCTTACAAGCAATCTGGATATATTGAATCCTTTCCTTTAAAGTTTTAGATATGGTATTTTACAAAAGTTCTTGAATTATTATAAAATATTGTTTATAATAAAATTACAAAAAAGAAAGCACCCACTCCAAAAGTGGAGGCTCCCAAGATGATAAGTTACATGTCCTTAACGGACACCGCTCACCCCGTGGGTAGACAGGGTGAGCTTTTTATTTACGCTTATTTCTCTTATCGAGAAAGGCGATCAACGCTACAATCCAGCAGCCAAAGGACATCAATAAGGTTAAAACCCCTATAAATATCGATATAATCTCGTATGCTGTCATGGGCGCCACCTCCTTCCTATGTATTCCGGCGAACCGGTCGCAAGGCTGGGAGGCTGTCACTCCTGTCATGAGTGCTTTCCACTTACTATTTTAGTATAAAAATCTATAATTTGCAATCTATAATAGAGAAATCAAGACACTCATAATAATAGATATGGATACGCAGTATCTATAAGTCCCCTCCCCAAAAAGAAGACATCATCCCGCCAGAAAAGAAACCGCCCACAAAAAAAAAGCCGCCGTCCCATCTGATCCCCTCATCCGGTACGGCAGCTTATCTCACTGGTTCACAAACCCATTTCCTTTGATCCCAGTTTACTATTCTTTTCCCTCAGACATCCTCTTCCAACTATTTCAGTTCCTCCAGCGTATCCGTAATCAGCTTATCCATATCTTCCGCATACTGGTCCACCGTCAGCTGGCCGGCCAGCACCTCGATCAGCTTATCTCTCAAATCATTCTGAATCGCCCCGGTAAACGCCTGGTAGCCCCACTCTGCACCCGGCTGCGGTCCTGTAGCTGCCAGCTCCTGAGAGAAGATCGTGAAGAATTCTTTTCCGTATTCATAGTCCAGACTCTCGTTGCCCTTAACCTGAGATAAGTAGCTGTTTTCCACGCAGTACTGCGCATTGTTCTCCGCCCTGGAAATCCATTCGATGAATTCCGCAGCTTCCTTTTCCACACCGGTGTTCTGGAAAGCAGCCAGGTACTTGCCGCCCGGTACGGAGGAACGGATCGCTTCCTTTGGCAGATAGGTGACGCCCCAGTCGAAGTCCGTAATCTCTTCCTTATAGTTTGCAATCATCCAGCTTCCCGCAAAATGCATGGCCACCTGACCGGTACGGAACAGGTTGTTGGGGTTTTCCGATCCCAGCCATACAGAGGTCGGTATAATTCCCTCGTCATGCAGATCCTTAAAGAAGCTTACCGCCCTTTTCGTCTCATCTGTGTTGAAATTCGACGCCGTTAAATCGCTGTTTAACATGCTGCCTCCAGCCTCGTACAGCAGAGTGGTGAAACGCTGCGGAGACTTGTCATAGACCAGTCCGTATTTACAGTCGCTCTTATCCATCACGGTCTTCATGGCTTCCTTCCATTCATCCCAGGTCCAGATCTCATCCTCTGACTGCGGCACAGCCACACCGGCTTTTTCAAACGCTGTCTTGTTATAAATTAATCCATTGGCCGTTACATCCATGGGAGCCGCCAGGATTTTTCCGTCAAATATAAACTTTAAACCCTCGCCAAAGCTGTTCTGGAACGCCTCCTTGTCCGACACGTATCCGCCCAAATCCACCAGCTGGTTCTGGAACGGCCCGATATTCGTAAGCCTGGCCAGCGCCGGAGCTTCCTTGCCGTTGATCATGTTCTTGATCTTGCTTTCGAGATCCGCATACGGAACTTCAATCAGCTCGATCTTGATATTCGGATGCTCCTCCATATATTTGTCGGCCAGTTTCATGAAGGATTCCCCCTCTTTTCCATCACTGAACCAGACGACATCCAACGTCTTTACTTCATTTTCGGCTTTCCTGCCCCCGCCGGAACAGCCGGAAAGCGTCCCCAATACCATAGCCCCTGCCAGCAGAACTGATAACCATTTCTTCATAATATCCTCTCCTTTACTCTTGATACGCTTATTTTATCAGTTATTTTGCACAATTAATCACAGATAAACCATCAAAAATCATACATTATTGTTCTTTTTGTTCTGTGCATACTTTTTCGGCGTGATCCCCGTACTCTTTTTAAACACCGAGATAAAGTGGCTGTCACTGTTGTAAGAGAGTTTCAGCGCCACATCCGTGACCGAAGTACCCTTTTTCAAAAGCGCTTTGGCCGCAATGATCTTCTGGTTCGTCACATACTGCAGAACCGTAAACCCGGTCTCTTTTTTGAAATAATGGCTCAGATAATAACGGTTCATATAGAATTTTCCCGCAATCTCATCTAAATCCAGCTTTTCCTCCACGTGGGTCGCAATGTATTTCTTGATCTGTTCCACCCGCTCCCGGTACAGAATCGGGTCCCGGAACTTCTCCTCCTCCCCTTTCCGTTTCCGTTCCTCCGGATCCGGGGCAGTATGTTTCTCCTTCGTAAAAAACTTATACATCTCATTGATGGCGGTAATCAGCTCCAGAATGGAGAGGCGGATCTTTACAGACGCTTCATCACTGCTGCCGCTGCCTATATTTGTCTCGATTCTGGCCAGCAGCCGCTCTACCCGCTTCAGATTTTCCCCCTCCAGATAGAGCTTGTGGACGAAATCATCACCCCTGTTCTCGAAAAACATGCCAAAGTCATAGCCAAACGCCTTTTTCATCGGTTCCAGCAGTTCCGGTTCAAACATCAGGACGTAACGGTTGTATTCCTGTCCCTCCGCCCCGCTGGTGCGGTGGTATTCCCGGTTGTTAATAAAAAACAGATCACCCTTCATCACACGGTAGACGCGGTCACCGATTTCCAGCAGCGCCCCGTCGCTTAAAAACAGAATAATCTCATATTGGTTATGAAAATGAAAGCCCTGCATCGACCAGTTTTGTGTACTTCCATGAAAATAATACAGAGATTCAAATTCTTCAAAAAATACGCGTTCTTTCATTGTCACAACCTCCTGGTGTACTGTACTGATGATGTTTCGGGTCATGAATGCCAGTAATCCGTCAATGCCTCCTGAAGGGCCAGTATCATCAGTGCCTGTCCATACGTCATGGGGCAGCACGGAATTTTATTGTAAAATTCCTTATCAAGCCCGATTGGGGTGCCATAAGATACATTCTTCACCGTTCCGTCATCGTCGATGTTGTCCAGCAGCCCCTTCACGGCCTTTTCTATGAGCCCCTCGTACTCTTCCCGTTTCAGAATTCCAAGCCTCACGCCCTGCATAATGCCCCTTAAAAATGCCGCGCTGGCGGAGAGTTCCAGGTAGCTGTCCGGGTCGTCGATTACCGTGTGCCACAGCCCCGTTTCCGGATCTGCATACCGTTTTAGTGCCTCCACCTGATTTTCATAAACCGTAAGGAAATGGCGTTTCAGCCCTTCCTCCATGGGAATTTCCTGGATCAGCTCCATTGCCACAATCGTATACCAGCAATTTCCACGCCCCCAGAGAATTCCGCCGTAATTGTCGTTCCGCTTAAAATTAAAGCCATGGTAAAACAGCCCCTCATTTTTATTCAGAAGGTATTTAATGTGGCACAAAACCTGATACTTTGCTTCCTCGATATAGTCCGGCCGGTGTAAGAGCCTGCCGGCCCTGGCCAGAAACAGCACCGTCATAAACAGTGTGTCGATCAGGATCTCCGAGTCATTGGGATTGCCGGTGATCATATGCTGAAAACAGCCGTCTCCGGTCCGGATCAGTCCTTTTTCCTCCATGATCCAGTCCGCCCATTCCCCAATAAAGGCGAGATAGGACTCCTTTTTTGTAATTTCATATAGGTAGGTGAGTGTCAGCATGGGGGAAGTCGTATTCACATTTTTTTCAACGATCCCCTCCTCCATGCGTCTGTCATACCAATCCGTCAGGAATGTGAGCAGCTCCGGCTTCCGGCTCATCTCATAATACCGGTAAAGGCCGAAGAGTCCCACCCCCTGCGGCCATTCCCAACAATTGATGTCGATCAGGCTGACCGGATATTTCTCCTTCATTCCATTATTTTTCAGTATCATCATCTTGTCAGATACAAGATTTAGCTTTTCTTCCATAATCTGCTTCTCAACCACGATCGCATTCCTCCAGATTTAATTTGCCCTCCACGTCCAGCGGATAGTCATAGACCGTTTCTCCGTTTACTTTCAGAAGGAAATCCGGGCCGGTCAGGAACTCCGTTCCCCTTTCATCCCTTACCACGGTCTCCTCCCCGTCTGTCCGGATCTCTATTTTCTTAAACGCAGCAAGCAGCGCATCCAAATCGCCGTACTCGTCCATACGTCCTGCCCGGATAACCCACACATTATCACGGCCCTGACTCATGAATTCCCGGAAACAGTTTGGTCCCTCCTGCTGCATGGTCAGCCCGTTCATCGCCTTCACCGCAATGTAAGCGCCGTCCTTTTCCAGAACAATGACGCCATCTTCCCCAAGATACCGGGTAAACGCAGAGAGTGGTATGTAAGCATGAGTATAGCCGATTCGTTCCTCCCTGCCAATCCGATACCGGAGAATCGCCGTATTGCGGTACTGGACTGCCAGAGGCAGACTCCCATTTCCGGCCCAGAAGTTAGGCCGGCCGCTGCCGTATGGGAATGACTCCCCCGGGTGGTTTACAAACACCTGGGCCAGTTCATCAATCACCGCCTGTACAATATGCTCCTGATACCCCTTCTGAAATGGTTTGAATCCCACCGCAGTCGAGAGCAGGGCATAAGCATTCTTATACAGATAGAGATTCACATGCTTCTCAAACCCTTGAGTATTCCTAAATATCAGTTCCTGATTCTTCCTTAACGCTCCGTAAGGCTTAAACACCTCCGGCGCCGCGTAGTCTCCGAGAGCCAGCGGAATACAGCCATTGCAGGCCCGGTTCAAATACCCGTCTCCATAGGCGAGATAGAGGAGAGACGTCGTGCCGGCATTGTAATTCCCCTTCAATTCCTTTTCGTAGGAGCGGCCGAAGCTGGTCATCACGGCTCCCTTGTGGGCATTCACCCGGAGTGAGTAGAAAATCATATCCAGAGCCCGTTTAGCCTTCTGATGGAATTCGCTTCCGGGCTCCGTCAAATTATAGAGTGTGCCCAGGCCCAGCACGTCTACCGGAATATAGGCGTTGGAGTTCCATTCGGTAATAAATTCTTCGAAGAAGCCCTCAAACCACTCGCGAAGCAGTTCCTCGCCTCTGGCGCTCACCTCCCGCCCGGTTTTCCCGCTGCCTGTGAAGGTTCTGTCCGGAAGCCAGCTTCCCGCCAGATACTGGCAGCAATGGAATAAAAGCGCGTGATTCTCACTGAAAAACCACATCACGTCATCTCCCGGCTCATCGATCCAGTACCGGAAGCCGCACATGGCAAGCTCCAGCTCCTCCCGCATCTTCGGCGACAGACGTTCATAAAATGTATGGTAAATATACAGCATAATAATAAAATGGAAGTCCGAACAGTCCTTTCTCGCCCATACGCCTGGAAGTTCCGTGAGAAGGATCCGCTCCGCACGTTCCGTCTCGCGGCCCAGCTTTAAGAGCGCAGCCGCCTTGTATGTATTTTCCGGCGCATACTCTGTGATCACCTCCAGGATATGGCGCTTTCTCTCCTCCAGATCCGCCTCGTGATACTCTAAGAATTCTTTTCGGACCAGCTGATTTCCAATCTTACGCTTCAGAGAAATCCCCTGATGGTTTGCACATGCCGTAAAGTAACAGTATCCCGGCGGGATCTCATCCGACTCGAAAAGCTCCAGAACCTTCTGTTCCTGCTCCAGTTCATAGCGGAAGGTACGTACCAGACCTTCCTGCCCCTCCATTTTCTCGATAAATTCACCTGGGGCAACTTCAACCGTGACAGGCAGAGGACAGGAAAATGGATTCGATATATTTAGCTTCACCGTCTCACTGATATACGCTTCCTTATCAAAATACATCTGATCCAGCATATTTTCCATCCGCCCGATCACGTCTGCATCCACTTCATCCCTCACCGGCACCAGCATGGTAAGCGACGCGTCTCCCAGGCGTTTTAAGCGGAAATAGTAGTCCGTGTCCCGCTCCGCCAGATCATCGAGGCAGACCAGAAGCCGGTTTTTTCCCGCCTTAAGCGGCAAAACGACCGTCGTCTTCTTCACCATGTTCCTTGTAAATGGGGTAAAGTCCGTGACAAACGCCCCATCCACCCAGATTGTAACACCGCCGCAGGTTTCCAGCTCAAACTCCACATCACAGTCCGTCTCCGCCTCCACCAGTACATAACTGTACATGCGCAGCCAGGTCGGACAGTAATAGAATCCAGAGCCATCCACGCCCGTGTTGCCAAACGGAAAGTACGGAATGAGCGGGCGCGTCTGCCCGAAGACCTCCACATTTTTCCCGTCCGCGGCCCCGTCAAGTTCCAGATAATCCGGCATATTCTCCTGTCTCTTCCTGACAAACTCTTTTCTGCACGGATTTTCATGGATTGCAAATCCCTTTTTCAGCCACTCATTCACCCGACCGTGCAGCTTCACCTTGTCAAACTGCTGAACCTCCGTGAAGACACCGGCGGTCAGAAATCGGTTGACATAACCTTCCGCAAACAGCGGATATTCCAAGTACTTCATAGCAGACCCTCCTCTTATTCCTTTACTCCTCCGGCAGTCATGCCGCCGATAATATATTTCTGAAGCGTTACAAATACAATAATCACCGGTATCATCGAGATCACGGACATGGCCAGAAGGCTGTTCCAGTCCACAGAATACTCACCCGAATAGTTGGCCAGGGCCAGCTGGATGGTATAGCGTTCCTTTCCGTTAATTACCAGCTTCGGCCACAGATAGTCGTTCCATCTCCACATGAAGGAGAAAATACAGAGAACCGATATGACCGGCTTTGCCATGGGAAGCATGATCTTTAAGAGAATATTAAACTCCGACGCGCCGTCGATTCGGGCCGCCTCCATATAGGCGTCGGGAATCCCCACATAGTACTGGCGCACCAGGAACACCGCCGTCGGGGATGCGACCGCCGGAATGATAAGCCCCCACAAATTATTGTATAGATGAGTCGCCACAATCACCTTGAAAATGGGGATCATAATGACTTCCAGCGGTACCATCAGCGTCGCAAGGACGATTCCAAACAGGATTTTGTCCCCCTTGAAATGGTACTTGGCAAATGCATAGCCGCTCATCACATTTACCACTATAGTCAGAAATGTGGCCACAAGGCTGACAAATACCGTGTTGAAAAAGTATATGCCAAAGTGGCCTTCCGCCATGGCCTTTGTGTAGTTATCCAGAGACGGATTCTTCCCCAGCAGGCTGGGCGGCCAGGAAAACAGCTCGCCGACGCTCTTAAAGGAAGAGCAGATCACCCAGACTACCGGCATCAGAAACAAAAAGGTCAAAACCAGAAGAAGAATCCATTTGAGCCCCTCTGTACAAATTTTCTTTGTTTTAGTCTGCATCCTGCTCACCTCCCTGATTCAGTTTGAACTGAATAATCGTAAACAGTGCCAGGATAAGAAACAGCGCCATGGTCATCGCACTGGCATAGCCCATCTTATTCTTTTCGAAGCCCGTCTCCTGAATCATCTGCACCATGAATTTCGTAGCCCCGGCCGGACCGCCCTGGGTCAGGGAATATACGAGGGGATACGTCTTGATGATCGATACCGTGGATAAAACCAGCACCAGAAGGCTGGTAGGTTTCAGCAGAGGAAGCGTGATGAACCGAAACTGCTGCCACGCGCCTGCACCGTCGATTCGGGCCGCCTCGTAGTATGTCTCAGAGATCGCCTTGATTCCCGACACGAACATGACCATGTAGTAGCCTGCCATGCTCCAGACCGTGACAAAGATCACGACTCCCATGGCATTGTTCGGATCAGTCAGCCATTTGACCGGCGTCCGGTCTATGGCAGTCAGCAGGTAGTTGACCAGGCCAAAATCTTCTCCCAGTAAAAAACGCCAGGTAAGTCCGACGATGATCGTGGAAATCATGGTCGGCCAGTAGAACACCGCCCGGAAGAAATTGCTTCCGCGAATCCCTCCGGTCAGCAGAACCGCCAGTCCGAGGGCCGCCACATAGACCGAGGGGACGGATACCAGAGTAAATATAAGCGTCCTCACAAACGAGTTCCAGAAGCTCTTATCTCCAAAAAGCGTCACATAGTTTTTTACTCCCACAAATACCTGGGGATTCACGCCATCCCATTTCGTCAGCGATATCCACAGGCCGTTCAGCGCCGGAAAAAACAGAAACAGGCCGAAGATAATCATGGTCGGAGCCAGTAAAAGATACGGGAATATTTTCTGCTCAAAGCTCTTCATTTCCAGGTCCTCCTTTTATTTTTTATTATTATAACACTATTTTTTTTGTAAAAATCTTGTTTTCTTATGCAAATATAACAAGATATTGTCACCAAGAACGTTATTTTTTTAACATTTGCACGAACAGAGCGTCAGGCTCACTTAAACTCCAGTACCGGCTCCGGGATGTTTCAGCAGCTACATTTTTTACGGGTGTGCAGAACTCACAGCGTTTTTTCGTTTCACAGAGCAGGCTTCTCTATAACGAAAAAAGTGACAGGTGATTTTTCGCAATCACCTGTCACTTTTTCAATTAAAGTTCAGAAAAAACCGGCAGCCCGCGCAGCAACTCCATTTTCTACAGTTTCCTGCATAAAGTAAATTCTTCCGTCTACGTCAATTCCTGCACCCATTCAGCCCGGACCTGCACCTCCGAAATATATTCAGCCGGATCCGCGGATATATGGACATCGATCCACATCAGATCCATAAACGGCGGTTTCAGGACAATCCGATGTTCGGCGGCGTATGCCCTTATGATATCGGCCTGACGGAGGCTGTCTGTCACCCCATGGTAACAGACCGATAAATAGGTCCCGCCGGGTATGTCAATGTCTCCCTCCTCATCAAACATGACCGCGCTCTTAAAAAGCGCATTATCGCCATTACTGCCATTATCATCATCTTCAGACATCACGGAAGCCATCCGGTTATTTCCAATCATATAAATTTTTCTGTGATTCTGCGCCAGAAGCTGCATCATCAAAAGATCCATATCTTCGTCTGTACTGTAATCCTTACGGATCTCAAAGGCTTTTCTGGGTTCTAATTCCAGAGACCTCACTTTTCCAATCTCAAGTGCCTGGGCCTGCCTGATGGTTCTCACCTGCTCCTGTACCATTTTTTGCAGATTCGTCCATTCATTTATTTTTTCGGCAATCACCCCCAGCTCTTCACAAAGCAGCTCCTGAGTCGTCTCCACCGTATGATTTTGAAAGTAATCCCTGATTCGGGTCACCGAGAAACCGAGATTCCTCAGATTCGTTATTACATTCATTCTCCAGATACTCTGACTGTCATAATACCGGTATCCGTTCTGGCCGCGAATCGGCTCCAGGATCCCTTTCTCCTCGTAGTAACGAAGCGTATCCACTCCCAGATGATACATTTTGGCGATTTCCCCTATGGTATAATACCTCTCCTTTGTCATTCGATAGTTCCCCTTGTCCGGTTCCATACAAACAATCCCCCTATCTGCATTTTGTACATTTGGCATTTCTGCTCTTACTTTATCACAGAATTTCGGTTTTTACAAAATATTATCAAGGCCCTTCTTTAAGGCTTGACTCTGGGACAATACCAGGGTTTATACTGAAAGCACAAAATTTATGGCAATATTTTCAAGTAAAAAAGTGAGGTTATAGTATGAATCTGGACGGCAAATCTTTAAAAAGCAGCTTTATCCGCTACATCATTCCATCCATTCTGGCACAGTGGGTCTATTCACTCTACTCCATGGTAGACGGCATGTTCGTGGCAAAAGGGGTCAACGAAATCGCACTTACCGCGGTAAATCTATCCTACCCGTTTGTTGCGTTTCTCTTTGCGATCTCCCTTCTGTTTGCAGTGGGAGCTTCCACCATTGTCTCGATACTGCTGGGGGAGAACCACCATCAGCGGGCCTGCGAGGTATTTACGCAGAATATTGTTCTGCAGGTAATCTTTTCGCTGGTGATCGCGCTTCTGGTCATGTTGAACCGGGAGTCCTTTGCCCGTTTTTTAGGTGCGCCGAACCAGCAGACTGCCGATTACGTGATCCAATATATAACCTGGATTGCACCGTTTTCCTGCGTTTACCTGCTCTCCTACTCCTTCGAAATTTTATTGAAGACCGATGGTTACCCGAAAAAAGCAACTTTGATCGTTATTTTGGGCGCTGTGGAAAACTGCATTCTGGACTGGTTTTTCGTCATGGTGCTTCACAAAGGAATTCAGGGTGCTGCCTTTGCAACCAGCCTCTCCCAGGCCACGGTGATTATTCTGTACCTGCACCATTTTCTGAGTGGGAAAGGCGTATTGAGCTTCAAACGCTTTAAGCCGGATTTCGGTATCCTGGTCCGGCAGGTGCGCAATGGCTTTTCTTCCGGTGTTACGGAGATGTCATCCGGTATGGTGACCTTTCTATTCAATCAGGTCATCCTGATGTATTTGACTCAGGATGCGCTGGTCAGCTACACCATCATCTCCTATGTCAATAACATTGTTGTACTGTCCGCTACCGGTATCGCACAGGGAGCACAGCCATTGATCAGTTATTACTACGGACAGAAGAGTCTGGATAAATGCAAATCGCTGTTCCGCTACAGTCTTGTGGCTGCCGGCGTGGTGTGTACCGTATCGTTTGCCGTCTGTTTCATCCTGGCACGCGGTATCGTGGATATTTTCATCGGACCAGAACTACAGGCTCTGCGCGACAGTTCCGTGACTGCGTTCCGCATCTTCTCAGCCTCCTTCCTGCTGGTTGGCTTCAACATCGCGGTCAGCGGCTACTTTCCCTCTGTCGAGCGGGCCGCCGAGGCTCTCGTCATCTCTGCCGGCCGCGGCCTTGTCCTGATGGCAGGCTGCCTGATCGTCATGACGGGAATCTTTGGAGGAGCAGGCATCTGGTGGTCTCCTCTGGTATCGGAAACCGCATGCCTTGCCGTTACAGGGCTGCTGCTGCTGATTTACTGCCGGAAGGACGCCTTCTGGAATCAAAAAGAACGGTTCGAAGTGTTCAGAACGCCAAAAAGTGCTGTCCGATAAGGGGCAGCACTTTCTTTTGTCACAGACGGAATTCCACGCCTGAGCATTTATACCATTTTTCCATCGAACACCACCGCCTGATAAGCCTTCAGCAAATACTTCTCTCCCTCCCGTTCCGGCTCTCCCTCGTTGCTCAGCAGGCACGTTCCTTCCGTGGGATTCCCCGCCGCGGACAAGGCCCCGCGAATCGCCGGGATCTCCTGCTCCGTCTTTTTAAAATTCACAGCCACAGTTACGGTCCGCCCGTTCCATTCTCTCTCATAGGCGATCACCGCAGGCAGCTCTTCCATCACTGGCCGGACCGTGCCTTCCGCAAACACGGACGCATACGGTTCCTGATGGCGCAGCGCGGTCAGCCTCCTATAAAAGGCCAGAAGGGAATCATCGCGCGCTTCCTGCGCTTTCACGTTGATGTCCTGATAGTTTTCGTTCACCTTCAGCCATGGCGTTCCCTCCGTAAATCCGGCGTTCTTTTCATCGCACCACTGCATCGGGGTCCGCGCGTTGTCGCGGCCCAGTTCTCCAAAGTATTCCAGGACCTTCTGTGGATCCTGCTTCTGCTCCAGGGCCTCCCGGTACATTCCCTTTGCACGCACATCGTCCATCTCCTCGATGGAGTTCCACACCGCGTTGGTCATGCCGATCTCCTGCCCCTGATAGATAAACGGTGTCCCGTAGAGATAGAAATACATGACCGCCATGGCCGAAGCACCTGCATATCCAATCTGATCCTTTTCCAGGTATTTGTTGACACAGCGGGACTGGTCGTGATTCTCCAGAAACAGCCCGTTCCAGCCAATCTCACTGGTAAACCGCTGACTCTTTAAAATCCTCTGTTTCCACCGTTCCACGGCTTCCACGGAAGATTTGTCCGCCTCGCCTTCCATGTTCTCCCAGGTAAAATCAAAGATCATGGAGAAATATCCATGCTCTCCGGCATATCTGCGGAACGTTTCCTCTCCCACGCCCGGGGCCTCCGCCACGGTCATACAGTCGTGCAGGTCGAAACATTTCTCCTTCATTTCCGCCAGGAAATCCCCGATTCCCGGATAGTCCGTCAGATTTTCAATCGGGTAGCGAAGGCCGTCCTCCGTCTCCCTGGAAGCAAAGGTTAAGTCTTTCTTGATGAAGGTGATCGCATCCACCCGGAATCCGGCCACGCCCTTCTCCAGCCACCAGTTGATCATCTCATAGATTTTCTCCCGCAGCTTCGGGTTTTCCCAGTTCAAATCCGGCTGTTTTTTGGAAAACGTATGGAAATACCACCGCCCATCCGGAAGCTCCGTCCACACGGAGCCGCCGAAATTGGACCTCCAGTTGTTCGGCTCTCCGCCGTCTTCCTTCCTTCTAAAGTAGAAGTATCCTGCTTCCTCACAGTCCGGGTCCTGCTTCGCCTTTACAAACCACTGGTGTTCGTCGGAACAGTGGTTGACCACAAGATCCAGGATCACCTTCATGCCCCTTTTTTCCGCCTCGTCCAGTAGCCGGTCCATGTCGTCATTCGTGCCAAACATCGGGTCTACCTTATAGTAATCAGAGATATCATATCCGTTATCATCCATGGGAGAACAATACATCGGGCTGACCCAGATCACATCCACTCCCAGTTCCTTTAGATAATCCAGCTTTTCCGTGATGCCGTTTAAATCCCCGATTCCGTCTCCATTGCTGTCCTTAAAGCTTCTGGGATAAATCTGGTAGACTACTGCCTTTTTCCACCATTCTGCCGCCATAATTCTCTCCTTTTAATGAGTTACTGTTTATTTGATCGCGCCATCCGTAATGCCCTTAACAATATACTTCTGACAGCACAGATAGAAGATGATAATTGGTATGATACACATGATCAGTCCTGCGGACGCTAAATCCCAGCGCTTTGCAAACTGTCCGAAGAAGAGGTAGGTCTTCAGCGGAAGTGTCTGCCAGCCCGGCTTGTTGATAATCAGGGATGGAAGCAGATAATCGTTCCAGATCCACATCACATTAAGCACTGCAACCGTGATTAAAATCGTTCTCATAAGCGGAATCACGATGGAGAAAAACAGCCGGAAGGAACCGCATCCGTCGATGGTAGCCGCCTCCTCCAGTTCCTCCGGAATGTTCTTGATGAAGCTGTGGAACATAACGATGGACATGCTGCTGCCGAAGCCCATGTACATAAAGATCAGCCCCTGCGGGTTCATAATTCCGATGCGGCTGGCAAATCCCACCAGCGGAAGCATCACGCACTGGAAGGGGATCAGCATGGAGGCCGCGAACAGGAAGAAGATAATCTTGCTGGTCTTTGTCTTATACCGGACTAAAACCCACGCCGCCATGGACGAGATCAGCAGGATCAGAACCGTTGCGATCACCGTGATCGTCAGGGAGTTCACAAAAGATCTGATGTACTCCAGCGCCTCAAACGCGTTCGGGTAGTTTACCAGTGTAAAGGTAGCCGCGTTCGGGAATCCGATGACATCGGTGAAGATTCCCTTCGTATTCTTAAATGAGTTCAGAACCAGAATATAGATCGGGAACAGAAAGAGACAGCCGAGAAAAAGTCCGGCAGCTCCCATAATAAGCCTCTGAGCACCTTTGGAATCACGTTTTACATTCTTCGTCTCTGCCATTACATCTCTACCTCCTTCCGCTTTGTGAGCACCAGCTGTGTCACACCGATGGCTGCCACCGCAATCATAAAGATAATTGCCTTTGCCTGTGCAAATCCGAACTCATTGGCCCCGAATGCGGAGTTGTAGATGTTCAGCGCCAGCATTTCCGTTGATTTATAAGGGCCGCCCTGAGTCAGCGCCAGGTTCTGATCAAACATCTTAAACGAGTTGGAGATGGATAAGAACAGGCCGATCGTAAAAGCCGGCATCATAAGCGGCATGATAATGCTCTTTAACATATCCTTGTAACCGGCGCCGTCGATGCGGGCCGCTTCCTTCACGGACTCGGGAATCTGCTGAATCTGCGCGATATACACAATCATCATATAGCCGGATAACTGCCATACAGTCAGGATCAGAAGTCCCACAAATCCGGTGACCGGGTCGGCAAGCCATCCGTTAAGTGCCTGCCATCCGGTCGCCTTGGAGATGGCTCCGAAGATGGAGACGAAGATGAACTGCCAGGTGAAGCCCAACAGCAGGCCGCCGATCAGGTTCGGCATGAAGAAGATGCCGCGAAGCAGCGTCGCACCGCGGAACTTCTGTGTCACCAGAAGTGCCAGGGCGAATCCGACGATATTGACCAGCACCACCGCACAGATGGAAAACAGCGCAGTAAAGCCAAACGCGTGCATGAAGGAACTGTCTCTCGTAAATATTTCAATGAAATTCCGAAAACCTACGAATGTAATTTCACTTCCCACGATTCCGTTCCAGTCTGTAAAGGCGTAAAAGAAGCCAATCAGCATCGGAATCAAAACAACCAGGGAAAAAGAAATCAATGCAGGGGCCAGAAATATCCAGAATCTTGCTTTGCTCTTTTTCATTTTTCCACCTACCTCTTTCCGGGAATCCTATTTCTGAGACTCGCGCATGGACGCCCACTGCTTAATGCTGCTCTCCGTCACTTCATCCCATGTCGCCTGTCCGGCTAAATACTTCTGCACCTCGACACCTGCTGCCTGCTGTCCCCATGTATTCGGTGCTCCGCTGTATACCCATCCGTTCATGGTATCTCCCGCCTCGTTGGCGTCCATGATTCTCTGGGAAAGGGGATCGCCTGCCTTTAAATCGCCGAAATTGTCATACGGGGGAACGAATTTACAATCTTCCACTACAATCTTCTGTCCTGCCGGGTCTTTATATAACCAGTTGATGAAATCCTTTGCCGCGGCTTTCTGCTCGTCGGTAACCTTGCTGTTGATCGCCCAGTAGCCGGACACACCTACGAAATACTTGCCGTCTGAGTATCCCGGAACCGAGTATGGAAGCATATCCAGCTTTGCCAGCACTTCCGGATCCGTCGTCTCTACTGCCGGTGCGATCCAGTTGCCCTGCTTGATGGAAGCCACACGCTCAATCGCCAGTCCGCCTTCCAGGGAAGCAGTGTAATCAACGGAATTTAAGTTTGCGGTATTGTCCGCATTGGTGGTGTAGCTGGCCTGGAAATCAACCATCGTCTTATAGTCGGCAAAACCGGTGCCCGGAAGAGTTGCGGAGTCGTAAGCAGCCTTTGCCGTATCAAAGTCGTGAGTCAGCGCCACGTTCACATCGTGGTCGCCTGCGATCCAGAGCTCCTTGGTCGGATATTCCATAACCGCTTCCAGATTCGGATACTTCTCCTTCATCTCGCAGCTGTCGATCTTCGCCTTCAGCGTGTCGAAACCGGCCTTCATGCCCTCAAACGTCATCATGGATTCAAAATCGACCCCCGCGTCCTCAAACATCTGACGGTTCACAACAAATCCGTATCCTTCCATATAAAGCGGAACCGCAAGCACCTTGCCATCCTTTGTAAACATATCCGTGGTTCCCGGCAGCGCATTCTTAAGCACCTCCAGATCTGAGATATCCTCCAGAATATCGCCGTAGTCCTTTAAATCCTGGAAACCGCCGACGGAAAAGATGGTTGGCGGATCGGACTGCATCTTTGCCTTTAAGGAGGCAGCGAAGTCGTTGCCGGTTACTGCTTCCAGATTGATCTTCACATCCGGATGGGACTCCTCGTAAGCCGCGATCGCCTTTTTGTAACCCTCGTTTGCTTCAATCTTACTCTGGTAAATCGTAATCTCTGTTTTTGCCGATTTGCTGCCCCCTGCGCCGCATCCGGAAAGAAGTGATGCCGCCATTACTGCTGCCAGACCGAGTGCCGCTGTTCTTTTTGCCTTCATAAAAATATCCTCCTTGTTATAAGCGCCCAGTGACCTTCTTGTAGTCACTTGTGTGCGATACATGTCATCTCCACTCAGCGTGCCCCGTTACCCTGGGTATCATGAGATGATCCACGAATCTGGTGAAGTGATTTTTCCGCATATGGAACTGTTCCATATTTTCCTATTTTTAAAGTTCCACAATGTGTGGAACTGTTCCATGTGCTTAATATACAACTTATGAAGTATTTTTTCAAGTACTTTTTTACATTTTTCCTACAATCATCATTTTTACTAAATTTGAGCAGTCATTTTGTTGCACATTTACAAAAAAGGCCTCCTGCTCTATATTTTACTTGTACCGGCCGCCCCAGCCTGTATTGAAAAACCGCGCCTGCTTCCAGAAACTTCCGTTTCCCGGCCAGACGCGGTTCAAATCAGATTTTCACTGATCACCTTCTATATCGTATCCCCCTCTTTATAGCTCACAGGCACGTAGACCGCATCGTTCGCCAGCGGCTGCCCATTAATCAGCTTTACCAGTACCTGGACAGCCTCCTTTGCAATAAGAGCCACGTCCTGCTGGATCGATGCGATCGTCCTGTAATTGAAGTCAGTAATATATGTCCCATCGTATGCTATGATTTTAAGCTGCTGCGGCACTTGGATATTCAGCTCCCTTGCAGTCTTTAAAAATGACGACGCACAGAGGTCATTGGCCATAATTCCGTCCAGATCCGGGTATTCCGCCAGAATCTCTCTGGTCCGCTGAATGCTTCTGGGGTAGTGGATGACATCATCCCACAGGAACTCCTCCGTGATGACCTCCGCTCCCGCCTCCTGCATCTTCCTGATGAAATTCAATCCGCCGCGGGAGGACGCCACGGTCTTCGCCTGCGGATCGATTAAATTCAGCACCTTCTTACAGCCCTTCTCCAGCATCTTATCCGCCGCGATTAAGCCGCCCTGTGTGTGATCCGAGGTCACCAGGGGGATTCCCGGGATAATCCGGTCCAGGGACAGAATTGGTTTCTGAATCTGCTCATAATATTTATCCGGAAGAAAGGCCGCTCCGACAATCATCCCGTCGAACAGGTTTCGTTCCAGCGTATCTAAGTACTGCCGTTCAATATCCTTCTTGCCGGACGTATTGCACAGCATCATGTTATATCCGTATTTGTTCAGCTCCAGTTCCAGAAAACTCCACAGTGACGAAAAGTAAGGATGCACGATCTCAGGCGCCATGACTCCGATGATTCCTGTCTTCTGCTGATACAGATTCCGTATCCACTGATTCGGCACATAGTCCAGTTCATCCACGGCCTCCCTGATCTTTTCCTTTGTCTCTTCTGCCACATATCCGCTCCCGTTTAGTGCGCGGGAGACCGTACTGGGAGCCACCCGGGCAAGTCTGGCCACCTCTCTGATACTTGCCATTTTCCCACTCCTTTTATTTCTGTCATTTTTGTTTCTGTCATCTTTGTTTCTGTCATCTTTGTTTCTGTCACTTTTGTCTCTGACAGCGATTTCCGGCTCAGGCATCATCATGCTGCCGGCCTCTTCTGTATTATCATACCATTTATGGAACTGTTTCACAATACGGATACGTAACAAAATCCAAAGGGGATTTTTAGCTATTTTTCAGTATTTCCTCCGAACTAATGGCTGAAAAATTCTACGGTTCCCTTCCTGTCAGCCCAAATTCTTCCTTCAGTTTCCCGAAT
>OBUZ01000452.1_pt1 | contig 24198 bp, 19 predicted proteins | sample 1494961 | NCBI WGS metagenome assembly OBUZ01 (sample SAMEA2579939, study PRJEB22360) | human gut metagenome | biome: human gut; feature: human-associated habitat; material: faeces | place: Denmark | collected 2008/2010
TTTTCCCGCCTCCATCAGTGCCTCAAAAAGCTCCGGCGCTTTCCCGGCATCCATGTAGAGCTCGTATCCGTCTTCCCCGGTATAGCCGGTCTTCGATACGATGCAGCGGATTCCCGCCACCGGACGGTCTGCAAGGCAGGTGTAATATTTTACCGGCAGATTCTCTTTGTCTGTCAGTTTTAGCAGAATCTCTTCCGCCTTCGGCCCCTGAAGCGCCAGCTGGCCGACTCCCGCCGATATATCCTTCAGTTCGGCGCCGGGAAGCTTATGGGCCATCATCCATGCGAAGTCCTTGTCTTTGTTGGATGCGTTCACCACGATAAAATAGTGATTGTCTCTGATCTTGTAAACGATCAGGTCATCCACCACGCCGCCCTCCTCATTGCACATGGGGCTGTATCTGGCCTGGCCGTCCACCATGCTGGTAAAATCATTGGTCAGCAGATGGTTTAAATTGTCGAGCGCCGCTTCGCCCTCACACAGGATCTCCCCCATATGGGACACGTCAAACAGGCCGCAGGCCGTCCTCACCGCCATGTGCTCCGCGATCACTCCGGTCCCGTACTGCACCGGCAGAAGAAATCCGGCAAACGGCACCATCTTTCCCCCGTACTTTACATGAGTATCATATAAAGTTGTCTTACATTCCATGTTTCCCTACCTCCAATCAAGATCGTTATTTCAATCCACACTTTGAGTTCCTCTGCATACTCAAAATGACACAACAATACTGCTGCGGACACAAAAAAAGCATACAACAAGAATCGTCATATGCCCCGTCTTCGTACCTGAAAGATTACCTTCAGCCGTCGCCGTTCCTTTTCTGATCCAGTCCACGGCTGCTGTGTCCGGTCTGAGGAACATACGGCTGGAAAGCTGCCTCGTCGGTGGTGTCCATCACCTTTCCAGAGTTTCGTCCAAATCCGGTCCTTTTGCCTGAGAGTTTTTCTCACCTTCGGCTCCGCCAGTAAAGGCGGTCTCTCCCGAACTCTTCATCCGAATATTCAATTTACGAGTAAAGTATAACATGTATGGCAGGGAGCCGCAAGCGATTTTTGTGCATATTTTACGATTTCTTCTTTCTCTGTCTTCGTTTTGCTATAGCTGCCGAAAATGTGATTTTGGACGATTCCGGGGATGACTTCTCTCTCCGGTTATGCTAAAATAAAGCCATGAAACGAAAGGGGACTTCTGCAAATGAACAAAAGCAAAACCTTCAGCTACGAATACGATGAATATGAAGACGGGACAAAGGGAGCCCACACTCTGATTGATGATCTTCTTGCCGACCCTGATTTTTCCGGACTGACAGAGCTTTCCATAGGAAACTGGGGCGACTGCTGGGAGGAAAGCTGCCAGCCAATCATCGACGGAATTATTTCACACGCAAAAGAATTTTCCCATATCCGCAGCCTCTTTATCGGAGACATGGATTTCGAGGAGTGCGAGGTATCCTGGATCATTCAGGGCAACTATGGCGGCTTATGGGCGGCGCTTCCGGAGCTGACGGAGCTGACCATCAAGGGAAGCACCGATCTGGAGCTGGGCGCTGTCTCTCATGAGAAACTGGAATCGCTCACCATCATCTGCGGCGGACTTCCGAATTCTGTCATCGAGTCCGTGAAAAATGCGCGGCTGCCTGGCTTAAAAAAGCTGATTCTCTACATAGGAAGCGATAATTACGGCTTTGAGGGCGACTGTGAGACCATCCGTTCTCTGCTTGATACCATGGATTTTCCGAAACTGGAGTATTTAGGGATTGTTGACAGTGAGATGCAGGATGAGATGACGGAAACCGTACTGGAGAGCCGCTATATGGACCAGATCCACACACTGGACTTGTCCTGCGGGACTCTGTCTGACAAGGGAGGGGCCCTTCTTCTTGAAGCGCTGCCCGCGCATCCCAATATCCAGAAGCTGGATGCCCACTACCACTACTTAAGCACCGGGATGATGCAGCGTCTGGCAGCGCTTCCGATCGAGACGGAGCTGTCCGAACAGAACAAACCGCATAACTACCGCGGCGAGGTCTGGATGAACGCCATGCTGACAGAATGAGAACCGCGGTGCTGCTGGGAAACCGGGACACGAAGCGAACCATCTACTTTGAAAAGGCGGCCCGCCAAAACGGACTGCCCTTTCTGTTTCTGGAGTGGGAAGATTGGAAGCGCTGCGGTTTTCCCGCTGACAGCGAACTGTTTGTAAAGATCGATCCCCCGGTCTGGACCGATGGCCATCTCTCCAGCCTCAATGATCTGGTCGGCTCCTACCGCAGTGATTTGAAGGTATTGGAAAAGGAGGCGTCAGTCTCCCAATTCCTAAATCCGCCTCATGCGGTCATGGAGCTGCTCGACAAGACCGGATGCAAGCAGGTATTAAAGGAGGCCGGTCTTCCCGTTACCCAAAGCCTGGGAGAAGGCATCGGGGACAGCGAAGCGCTTCTCTCCCGCATGAAGGACTTGCGGATATTTTCGGTCTTTATCAAACCGGTATCCGGATCCGGCGCGGCCGGGGTCACGGCATTTCGATTCCAGCCAAAGACCGGACGCATGGCCGCCTACTCCTGCGCCGCCCCCGATCAGGCAGCATTAAAACCGGAGCGTTCCTCTTCTTTCCGACCGCCGCTTATCAATACGAAGAGACTTCACACCATCACGGAGCCTGCAGAAATCATGGATTTTTTAGACAGTCTGCTCTCCCTCGGATGTATTGTGGAACGGTGGTACCCGAAGGCGGACTTTCAGGGCTTTTCCTACGACTTGAGGGCGGTCTGCCAGGACGGAGCCCTCGATTTTCTGCTGGCACGGCTGTCGAAAGGGCCTGTCACCAATCTCCATTTAAACAATCATCCGCTGGAGGCCTCCCGGCTGGCGCTGCCGGAAGACGTCACTTCAACCATAAAAGAGCTCTGCCGGAGGGCCTGCGGCTGTTACCCCGGCCTTCGCAGCGCCGGGATCGATATTCTCCTGGAAAAAGGCAGCTTAAAGCCACGGATCATCGAGATGAACGGACAGGGCGACCTGCTTTACCAGGATATTTATGATAAGAATGAAATTTACAGCCACCAGGTCAGGATGATGAAGGCATGGCTGGAGCAGGGAGGTACTTTATGAGCGATGATGCCATACATGATGATTCAAAGAATGATAATTCGATGAATGATGATTTGATAAATGATGATTTGATAAATGATAATTTGATGCACGAAAATGTCACGTGCCAAGAAGCACTGCGCGAGGTCCCGGCCGGCTTATTTGGCCGGACGCTGAACGCCATGCAGCCGGATGTCGATATGAATAAAATCGCAGGCAGCCATGACATCCTTTTTATCTGCCTCGACACCCTGCGCTACGATGTGGCCGCGGAGGAGGAAGCAAAAGGTACGACGCCGGTACTGAACCGGTATGGCCCCTGGGAGAAATGCCAGGCTCCCGGCAATTTCACCTATCCCTCCCACCACGCCATGTTCGCCGGATTTCTGCCCTGCCCTTATGAGGCCAAAAGCATCGCGGACCGGCAGCCTCTCTTCTTCCCGGTAAACGCGGGTATGGGAAAGAGAGCGCCCGCCGGCGCCTTTGGATTTTCCGGGGCGACCATCATGGAAGGGCTGGAGAAGGCCGGCTACGACACCTGGTGCGTGGGCGGCGTGGCATTTTTTGACAAACGCTCCGATCTGGGCCGGGTATTTCCCGGATATTTCCGACACAGCTACTGGAATCCTTCCTTTGCCTGTCCCGTCAAGGACAGCACCGGCAATCAGGTGGATTTTCTCTTAAAGAAGATCGAAAAAGCAGACAGGAGCATTCCGGTTTTTCTCTACTTAAACATCGACGCTATCCATTACCCCAACTACTTTTATCTGGATGGCGCCGTTCATGACAGCCTTGAGAGCCACGGCGCAGCTCTGCGCTATGTAGATGGCCAGCTGGGCCGGCTGTTTGAACGCTGGAAGTCGGTGCGGGGCAGCACCTTTGTGATCTGCTGTTCCGATCATGGAACGTGTTACGGGGAAGACGGCTGCCAGTTTCACGGCATCAATCACCCAGCCGTAACCACAGTTCCCTATAAGCATTTTACCCTTTAAGGTCAGGAGTTCGACACCAATGAATATGAAACGATATACGCAGTATATGTACAGCTATCCCCACAAGACGGCCTACGGTCCCCTGGAAGGAGTTACTCTGAATCAGTATCTTCCCGATCTGGCTGGTCCCGGGCATGATCTCTACCTCCATCTCCCCTTCTGCGAGACGAAATGCGGTTACTGCAACTTATTCTCCGTCACGGGGCAGGGGGAGACGGCCATAGACCGGTATTTAGACACCGTGGAACGGCAGCTTCGCCAGTATGAGCCGCTTTTTGCCTCTGCAAACTCCCTTTTTACCGGCCTTACGATCGGAGGCGGAACCCCGTTGCTGCTGACGGAAGCGCAGCTGGAACGGTGCTTTGCCATGATACGGCGTTATACACGGCTTACCCGGGACGCGGAAATCATCATCGAGACCGCGCCGAATCAGACGGCGAAGCCAAAGCTTGCTCTGCTGAAGGACGCCGGTGTCACGAGAGTCAGCATGGGTATTCAAAGCTTTTTCGATGAGGAACTGAAGGTCCTTAAGAGGAGCCACCGGGCAGAGAAGGCCAGAGAATCGCTGAATCTCTTGATGAACAGCGGTTTTTCCAGGGTCAATGCAGACTTCATCTACGGCGTACCGGGACAGAGCGTGTCCTCCTTCCTCTCCTCGGTAAAAGAAGCGGTATCCTTCGGCCCTGACGAGCTGTTTCTTTATCCTCTGTACGTAAAACACGGCGCAGCGCTGGAACAGGAATTAAACCGCGGCCTCGTTCTGAATGAGGACCTGGCCTTCCGCCAATATGAAGCGGCCGCGGAATGGCTGGCCTCGCACGGTTACCGTCAGGATTCCATGCGCCGGTTCGTCAGGCCGGAATCGCCCGGGGGCAGCAGGGAATTTTCAGACTGCGGCTTTGGGAGTACGCTGTCACTGGGATGCGGCGGCAGAAGCTATCTGGGAAACCTTCATTCCTGTACTCCCTATGCCGTCACAAGAGAAAGCTGCTTAGAGCAGCTGGTCCAATACGAAGAGACCACGGATTTCTGTGCAGTCACCCATGGGATTCTGCTGTCGGAAGAGGAGCAGAAACGAAGATTTGTCATACGCCATCTGCTCATTCTTCCCGGACTTCCTCTCGCGGCTTACCGGGAAGCGTTTCACGGTGACGCCGCCGCTGATTTTCCAATTCTTCATGAGTGGATGGAGCAGGGCTTTCTTGAGGAGCAGGGGGACTGTCTTGCACTGACAGAAAAAGGGATGGGGCTGTCCGATTATCTCGGCCCCATGCTCATTTCAAAGGAAGTCCAGGATAAAATGACTCAATGGGAGGCCCTTCATGGCACGAAACATGATCCAATACAGAGGGAGTTTAAAGAGCTGTAATTACGGCTGTTCCTACTGCCCCTTCGCTAAACGGCCGTCTTCTCCGTCTGAGCTGCTAAAGGACAGGGAAGACTGGATGCGTTTTGTCGGACATCTGGAAACGCAGGGGGAACCGTATGGAGCCGTCATGGTGGTTCCTTACGGGGAGGCGCTGATCCACGATTACTACTGGGAGGGGCTTGCCCGGCTGAGCCGCATGGGGACAATGGAAGCCGTTGGGGCGCAGACCAACTTAAGCTTTGATATCGAGCGCCAGCTTACCATCTTCAAGGAAAACGGCGGCAGGAAAGAAAAACTCCGCGTCTGGGCCACCTTTCATCCGGAGATGACGACCGTCCACCTCTTTGCAGAGCAGTGCAGAAAACTGCTGTCTGCCGGGATCCGCGTCTGTGCGGGGGCAGTCGGCGTGCCGGAGAACCTGGAAACGCTTCGACGCTTAAAGGAGACACTTCCCGGCGGATGCAGCCTCTGGATCAACCGCATGGATGGGCTGAACCGCCGCTACACAGAGGAAGAACAGCAGGCATTTCTCAGGATCGATCCCTGGTTTTACCGCGAACTGCACGTAAAAAAGGCGATGCCGGAGCAATGTCCGGGACGCCTTTTTGTGGAGTCTGACGGCAGAATGAGGCGCTGTACCATCTCCGCTCCCCCGGAAGGAAACTGGTATGATACGGGAGGGACAGAGACACTTCCGTGCAGGAAAAAAGCATGTACCTGCTACCTGGCCTATGGCGGCCGGATGGACTGTGAGGAGCGGACCGCATTCGGGCGCTGGCCTCTTTTTCGCATCCCCTGGAGTCCCAGGGCAGTGTTTCTCGATGTGGATGGGACGCTTATTTCGGAAAACATGAGGCAGGAAAACCGTTCTGATTCTGGATCCTATCAGGAGATCAATACAGAATGGTTGAACTTTGTAAAGCGAGAATCCAGAACTAAATTTTTATTTCTGGCCACTTCCCTGCCCTGGAAAGAGGCGGCAAAAAAATGTCACCCCATACTCCCATGGATCTCAGGCGGTGTTTTTGCAGGGGGAGCGCATGTATTTCTTAAGCAAACGAATGCCTCTGGTAACCAAATGGGGGAATTTGAGATTTTCCATACGTTTGAAGCCCTCTGGCTATCTCAACTCTCAGCACTCCAGTCAGCCTCCGGTTTTCGGCTCCGCCTCTGGGAACATGAGGGACGCCCTTATAAGCTGATGCTCTCAAAGCCGCAGAGAAGCCTCTGGAGTCCCGAGGAAGCAAAGGCGGTAACCGGAATTCTGCCTCCCGGCGCATTCCGCTGTTTTACGGAAGGCGGCCGCCTTCAGATAGTTTCCAGTGGAATTGACAAAGGAAGCGGTGTCCGCGAACTGTGCGCACATCTGGGAATCCCTCCTTCTGAAACGGCCTCCGTAGGCAATTCGGAGGAAGACATCGCCATGTTCCGTACGTGTGGTTATGGAATTGCCGTAAATAAAGGCTCCACGCAGGTTGCTGCGGAGGCCGATTTTATATCGGAATGCTGTCCGACAGACATAAGGTTCCAAACCCCAACTCCGCATTAGGCCACTGCGAATATCCGGGCAGATGCCTGGCTCCACGCCTTAAATAGGCTTTAATTTTCTCACCGTACAGGAACGGATCCCTCCCGTCCACGATCCCCCATTGCATCAGAAGCGCCGCGCTTCCCGTCACAAAGGGCGTGGCAAAGGAGGTTCCCGTCACGGACTCGTAGCCGCCCCCCGATCTGGCCGTGATAATTCCAACTCCCGGAGCTACCAGGTCGGGCTTTACCTGATTGGTCATTCTCGTAAAGCCGCGGCCGGAAAAATCCGCGAATGACTGGTAGGCGTCATCGTAGGCGCCTACGGATATAACCCCGCCGCCGTAGAAGGGATGGTTAGAGTCGTCTCCGGAGTAGGCCTTAAAAAGCGGGTTGACCGGCTCAGTACGCTGGCAGACGGCAGCCATAAATCAAAATTCCCCTCCACGATCTCCCGTGGCGTAAGACGGATTCTCCAAAGACCTTCATCTACATAATTTGATATAGGAATGAAATCCAGATAAACCTCCTGCGCCACACTGTAAGGCCCTGGTTTTCCATAATATAGAAGTATAGTCAAATTCACAAAGGAAAGAGTCTGTGGTCCCAGTCGGCTGCTGATCGGACCGATGGTCTCGCCGGACGGCGTAATCAGGCTGATATCAAAGATGTCCGTATAAGACTTCCAGAGCTGGACGCTGAAACTCGTCTGATATGCCCCGATCGTCAGTTCCACCTCCTGCGGTTGGTTCATCACCAGTCGCCCGGAGCTGTGCCCGTCTCCCGCTCCCTCATTTCCCGTTCCCACCACAAATACTGCTTTTCCATAATTAGAAATGTCATTGAGAAACGTTTCCAGAAGGCTTGTTCCATCATGGGAACCATAGGTGTTGCCAAAGCTTAGATTGACCGCCACCGGCATTCCCCTGCGTACAGCCTCCCTCACCACAAAATTGACTGCCCGCATCAGTTCTGTCGTCCGTGGAAAGCTGTCGCTTTTCGGTACGCCCAGCTTTACCACCAGGAGATCGCTCTCATAGGCAATTCCCCGGTACTGTCCGTTATTCTCCCTTCCGTTGCCCGCCGCGATAGCGGCAACAGCGGTTCCGTGACCACTCGTATCCACAGAAGGCACGAGCGCCCGTGCGGCAGTACGGCTCCCGGCGGCCAGCGCTTCATTGATCTCCTCTTCTGTAAACATCCGGTCGAGCGTCTGATCCCATAACATCACAATGCGTGTATTCCCATTTTCCTTCCGGAAATCGTCGTGGTAATAATCGATTCCCGAGTCGATAATTGCTGTCAGAACCCCTCTGCCGGACAGGTTCCGCTCCCCCTGTTGCACAATGTTAATACAGGAGGCTGCCTTCGCCTGGTTAATGGCAAAGTACAGCCTCTTCGGTTTTTCTATGAAATCGATCTGCGGCAGACTGCTGACATAGTCAATTTCCGGCTCCGGCACCGTTAAAATGGCGTACTCGTTGATCATCTCATCCACAATGATCCCGTGTTCTGTCAACTCAGCCAGGCTCCCGGAATATTTAACGATCAGTTCCCATGTATTCAGCTCGGAGTTATACCCCACATTCAGGGACTCCGATTTTTCCCGTTCCTCTGTCGTGGCACTGAGAGAGAGGTTTAAGAGGTTTTCCAGCTTCTGATTCTGCATATGCTTCTCTGTGTTATTCTTTTACTCTATCATACGCATCATGGCACGGGTGTATTCGGATTCTTTCCAGTCACTGGCTTGCGGCCATCCCGTGGAGCCGGCTGCCCCATGATGGGATCTCCTCCAAAAACGGATCCCCGATTTCTTCCAGTTTCTCTTTTAACAGTCCGAGATAATATTGAACCATTTCTTCATTTTCCCCCGCCATATTATGAAGCTCATAGGGGTCTTCCAGCCGGTCGTACAGGTAGTATGCCGTTGTGTTTTGGGCCGCTGACAGGATGAAGGTATAGCGCCGGCCGCGGAGACCTCTTCCGCGGCCATTGCTCTCCGGGGCAGATACCACATAGAGAGAGTACTCCGGCGAGCCGGAATAATCTTCCGTCTCCATGTCACGGGTAAAGTCATAGCCGCTGCAGCCCTGGGGGATGCGGTCCTTAAGACCCGCCATGGACAGCAGCGTGGGGAGTATGTCGATGGTAGACAGCTGGGCGTCACTGTCGTGGTGGGAGAATCTGGCGGGCCAGCGTACCAGAAACGGCACGCCCACCGCCTCTTCATACCAGATGTTCTTGTGCATGAGCCCCTGGCTTCCCATCATTTCCCCGTGATCCGAAGTGAAGACGACAATCGTATTGTCCTCAATTCCCTTCTCCCTGAGAGCAGCCATCAGCTTTCCGAAGTTCTCATCGATTCCCGTGATGGAGGCGAAGTAATTCTTTACGTGCCTGACGGCTTCCGGAATCATCTTCACATTGGGGCGGACCAGCAGGTCTCCGGCCTCTTTGCCCTCATAATCATTCAAATACTCCTGCGGAAACATGTCAAAGTCCGTATGGGGTGGATTAAAGGACATAAACAGCGCAAATGGCTTATCCTGGTTCTTAATATAATCGATTGCCACCTTTGTTTCGTGCGCCACGGACCATTCCTTTACATCAATCCGCTCGTTGATTTTCGCATCGTTTTTCCAGTAGTGGGGCTTCATGTGCCAGTCATAGCAGCCGTAGGAGTACCAGAAATCAAATCCATGGCGCCCCTTTCCCGGCGGTGTATAGGCATCCCAGATCAATCCATTTCCGCGGAAGCCCTCCGTATAAGGATTTTGTTCGGGCTTCGGGGCATCCAAATGCCATTTTCCAATATAACCCATCTCATATCCGCCCGCTGCCAAAAGATCCGACAAGCATACCTGAGCATCGTGAAGATAGCAGCCTTCCGCCGCACTTTGGGAGGTACAGTTGGTAAAGATGTGGTTTTCGTGCGGGTACATACCCGTAAACAGGATTCCCCTGTAAGGGCTGCAGACCGGATAAGTGCTGACGGCTTCTTTAAATACCACCGCTTCACCAGCAAACCGGTCCAGATTCGGCGTGACCACCGGGTCCTCCTTCATATAGCCGATAGCCTGACGCCGGAACTGGTCACAAAATATGTATAATATGTTTGGCTTCTCCATTTTGTTTCTGTCTCCTTCCATGCCATCCCCTGAGTGGAGAGATCGGACCTGCTGCCATGGGATCAATTGGCGTTTGTACTGTCATACGTCTGCTGCTGCAGTTCCAGATACCGCGCTGTATTCAGCTTCTCCAGCTTGGCTAAGTGTTCCTTCCAGCCGGCGTCGTCAATACCGGACAATACGGCCTGTGCGGTAAAATTCTTAATGTAATTGTCGATATCCACCCTGAGATTTTCCTTTTCCTCCACGACCTCCGTTTTCTCAAATACCGGTAATATATAGTCTTTCGGGAAATACGGTTCTAAAAGGTCGATGCTGTCTTCGCGTTCCTCTGCCAGGGGATCATCCTTCTGAACAAATTTATCCAAATCGTCTTTTGTGAGAAAAACGGGGGCGTGAGGGCCTGTGGACATGGTATAACGGTACTCGCCCTTGGTCTGTCCTTCCGGATAATTATTGACGTTCCACCACTCCCCGGTCTCGTCATCCATCTCCCAGAGTACGCCGCGTTCGCCGTAAAACCACTGCATTTTCGTCGTAAAGGCTGTGTTGCAGTAATCGAACCAGCGTACCAGCGCTTCCGGATTCTTACACGCTTTCGTAATGACGAAGCCGTTATGCCAGCCGGCAAACTTATCCTTTATTCCATCCCATAAAGGCTCACCGGAGGCGGATTTTAACGGTGCGAGGGGAATGTACTGGCTGTCATTCTCCTGCCCGACAACGAAATAAGGAAGGAACTCCAAAAAGGAACCGACCACCATCTGCTGGCCCTTGGAATAATACTGCTGCTGAGTCTGGCTGAAGCCTTCCACGTCGAGAAGCCCTTCGGAAGCCAGCTTATGGTAGTACTTTAATGCGTCATAATACTGGGGCTTCGCCGCAGACAGCTCCACCTTGCCGTTTTCGATCATGATGTGGTCGGTGTCATCCTTGATGCCGAAGGCGCCCATCATCATTTTAAACTGGGAGGCGTAATACTGCTGGCAGAAGGAGAATGGGATTTCATCATTTGCTCCATTGCCGTTAGGATCCTGCTCTTTAAACGCCTTCAGGGCGGCGTAGTACTCATCCACCGTGGCGGGGACCGGAAGTCCAAGGTTATCCAGCCACTGCTTGTTGATGAAGAGAACGCCGCTGGTGGAGTCATTTCTCGCAGTCTGGGAATTTGTCATGAAGGAATAAATCTTTCCGTCATCCTGCTTTAGCATGGTTTTCAGATCGGGATACTTGTTGTACGTCTCTGCCACATGGGGAGCGTACTTATCGATATAATCTCCTACCGGTACCAGCTGGGGCAGATTCTTTACGATGGAGGAGTCTGTGATTCCGGTAGCAATGGCGTCCGGAAGCTCGCCGGAGGCAAACATGACGTTGATCTTCTCCTGCCATCCGGTGGAAGGGATCTCCATCCACTTGATCTTGATATTGGTATCCTTTTCAGCCTGGATCACACAGGGCTTATCCTCGTAGGCCCCCTTGGCCAGAGGATGGCCGATGACGGCGATGGTAAAGATCTCCTGCTCCTTTACGATCGGGAGTCCTTCCGTGTAGAGATTTCCCTCCATCTTTCTGCCGTCGGAATCCACTGCCTCCTGGACGGCTTTCGTCCCCGCCGTTTTGCTTCCCCCACCGGATGGCCCCCTTTTTCGCCCCCCCCGCCGCAGCCGGTGAGCAGCATGCAACCCGCCAGCGTCAGAGTCAGCGCTCTTGTAAATACGTTTCCTTTTTTCATACGATTTCTCCTCTCATTTTATGTTTATGGCCAGGCCGGACCTGCCGGAAGCAGGCGGCCGGGTAATGTACGTTTTAAGGTCTGCGGACCGGATCAGCCTTTGACCGCTCCAATCATGACTCCCTTGACAAAATATTTCTGAATAAAAGGATAGATAAACAGCACCGGAACCGCCGCTACCACGATGACGCCATACTTTACCACCTCCACCAGGGTGTTCATCTCCGCAATTGTTTCTGCATCCACACCGCCGCCTGACGCCGCCTGCTGCTGCATCACCTGGAAGGAGAGCAGAATCTCGCGCAGGACGAGCTGCAGTGGAAACTTATTACGGTCATTTAAGTAAATCATGGCATTGAAGAACGAGTTCCAGTACGATATGGCACAGTACAGCGTGATCACCGCGATAATTGGCTTTGAGATGGGAACCACGATGGAGACAAAGAATCTCTGGTTGGTGCAGCCATCCACAAAGGCGGCTTCCTGCAGTTCTTTGGGAATGCTGGAGGTGAAGAAGGACCTGGCAATGATAATATTATAAACGGATATACTTCCCAGCAGCACGATGATTCCCCTCGTATTAATCAGGTGAAGCTGCTTTACCACCAAATACAGCGGAATCAGACCGCCGGAAAAATACATGGTAAACACGAACAGTCCCATCAGCAGATTGCGCCCCGGCAGGTCAGTTCTGGAAAATGCATAGCCGGCCATAATGGTACAGCATACCCCCAGAAATGTCCCTGCCACCGTATAGAATATGGTGTTGGCATAGCCGCTCCAAAGCTTGGTATTCTGCAGGATGTTCTGATAGCCGATGAGGGAAAAGCCCTCCGGATACAGGAGTATCTTTCCGGAGTTGACTGCCGTAGGACTGGACATAGATGCCACCAGCACGAAGTAAAGCGGATAGGCTACGACAACAATAATCAGTAATATCAGGATCAGGGTGACGCCGTTGAATATCCGGTCCCCCAGGCCTTCCTTGATGTGTGTGTTCATAAATACTCCTCCCCTACCACAGACTGGTTCCCGACAGCTTTCTGGCGCCCCGGTTTACGACCAGCAGTATGGCAAAATTAATGATATTGTTAAAAAGACCGATGGCGGTGGAATAGCTGTACTCGGCATTTACGAGGCCGACCTTATAGGTGTAAGTTGAGATAACCTCTGCAACGCCTATATTCAGATCGTTCTGCATCAGAAGCACCTTTTCAAATCCCACATTCATGATCTGTCCCATATTCAGTATTAAAAGAATCGTAATCGTAGGCATGATGGACGGAAGGTCTATATACCGCATGCGCTGCAGCTTGGACGCGCCGTCTATGATGGCCGCCTCATGCAGCTCCGGGCTGACTCCCGCCAGAGCGGCGATATAGATGATGGAGGCCCAGCCGGTGCCCTGCCATACGCCAGACCACACGTATACGTGGCGAAACCACCCTTCCTCCCCCATAAAGAATACGGACTTTCCTCCGAATGCCTGGATAATCGTATTGATAAATCCCGATCTCGGAGAGAGAAAGATGGAGAGCATACCGACCAGTACCACCGTGGATATGAAATGAGGGGCGTAGGTAACAGTCTGTGTGAACTTCTTCAGACGGGCGTTCTTTGTATAATTGATCATAAAAGCCAGGATAATCGGCAGAGGAAAGGAGGCGATCAGCGCATACAGGCTGAGCGACACCGTATTGCCCAACAGTTTCCAGAACATAATGGATTCGAAAAATTTCTTAAAATGTTTGAATCCCACCCATGGACTCTTCATCATTCCCGCGTACGGCAGAAAATCCTTAAATGCGATCTGGACTCCATACATGGGCCAATAGGAAAAAATCAGGATGTAGAGAAAGGAGGGCAGGATGAACAGATACAGGAAGTAATTCCGTTTCATCAGCATCCAGGTCCGCTTTCTCCTGGCCCTTCTTTCGGCCGCACGCTGAGACGGTATTTGCAGGGATGCGGCTGCCTTTTTTTGACTTTCTTTAAGCAACTTAGTCAATTTTTTCGTTCCCCCTTTTGTTTTTTAGTACATTTATTACAACATTTTTCGAAAATGATGTAAATAAACAGTATTTTTACTATAAACATTTTTTGAAAAAAGCCGTTTTTCCTTGATTCTTTTATGAGAGTATGATACTTTTGTTAAGGTTCCGAAAGCGGTGCCCAGCAGGGAGAAATCCGGGAATCGATTGCCAGTATTTGAAGTGATCTTCAATAATTGAGAAGGATGGGATTCTATTGAACCAGAATATTGCAAAAGAATATTTGAAACATCTCTGTACTTATTTTTTTATCATCTTCATACCGGTTATCGCCGTAACGGTCTGCTGTCAGCGTTACTTCCTGAACCTGTATCAGACGGAAACCATCCGCCAGGAGGGGAATTCCCTGAGCAAATCCCAGATTTACTTTGACGGAAAGATCGATCTGATCCATAAGATCGCTACCAATCTCACCATGAACCAGTATTTTTCTGACGGGTATATTTCCGCGCACGCAAGCTCCTTCTATAACATCTATTCCGAATTAAACGGCGCCCGCTCCCTGGATTCCGCGCTGCTGGACATCTACTACTACAACGGGAAAGTGACGCCGGATACGCTCTACTCCTGCAAGGGAACGTACAATATCTCCGGCTACGCAGGAATCAACCCGATTTTTTCAGAGGGCTTTTCCAGCTTCCGGGACAGGATGGAGGCCTTCTACGGTCCTTTCCTCCCCGCAGACCAGGCCCTCCTGACCTCCGGCCAGCCGGCTGTGGAATACGTGATCCCCGTGAAGAATCAGGCGGCCTTTTTTGTCTTCCGCATAGACAGGAGATTTTTTGACGAGTCCTTACAGGATGTTTCTTCGGGGAGCTATGACGCCTATACGCTGATCGACTGGAACCATACCAGGCTGTATTCCAATATGCCTCCGGAGCTCACCGTCGATACGGAAGCCTTTTCGGAGTCGGAGTCCTCCCGTCTGGAGACGGTGCACAGCGGAAACCTTTTTATCAGCCGCCTGACCTCTTCTGACACGGACTTAACTTATATGAGTGTGATCGACGAGAAGCTGCTGCTTCAGAAGGCAAACTCCCTGTCAGGCCAGTTTATCGTCCTGGACGCGCTGATTCTGCTGCTGGGATTTACGGTTACCTTCTTCCTGACCCATCAGTATTACAAGCCGATCCGGCGGCTTCTCGCCTCTCTGGAGCGGTTCGGATTAAACACGCCGGGGGAGATGCACTCCCTGGACCGGGTAGCCATGGGGATGGATATTCTGGATACGCACAACCGGCAGCTGGACTGCGAGAAATGCCTGCTGAAGCTGCTGAGCGGCAGCTATAAGAGCATTGAAGATTTTAACGGGAATTCTCCCTATATGGTTGATACGGCACACGACCGTTATCTGGTTATTGCCCTGCGCTGGAGGGAGACAGAGGCATCAGAGGAATGGGACCGCCGGATTCTGGAGAAGTACCGGGAGATTGGGGGGAGTGGCATAGAACTGCTGGCGCTGGAACAGGAATGGGAGGATATGTATATTCTGATAGCCTTTTTCTCCGAATCCGCAGAGGACGTCCTCCGGGAAAAGCTGACTGGCTTTAAGGATCATCTGTTAGCTGAGCTTTCTGTGCCTTTTAAGCTGTGTGTAAGCACGCGCTGTGATTCTCTCGGGGATTTTCCGGCTGCACTTACAGAGTGCTGGGAGCTCATACGTCAGGACCCGGACTGTGAGGGAGAATGTTTAAGCTTCTTTGACTGCCTTTTGCCGATGGGGACGGAGGAGGAATGGCGTTATCCTGAAAAGGAACTGTCCGGCCTCTATGACGCGTTAGCCGCCCAGGATGGCGAAAAGCTGCAGTCATGCGTCCAGGAGCTGATGAAGTATATCGACCGGCTGGATGACCGCCATCTGCTGCTTCCGCCTCTGACCTATACCATCTCCCACGCCTTTCAAAAGGCGGCGGGAACGTATAATATCGTCTCCCTGAAGACGCCGGACTCCAAGGCCGGACTGATCGAGTTTATGCTGACGCTGACCGGGGAGATCACAGGGCTGATTCAGCTTCGGGAACTGGGAGATACCTCCCGGTCCATTCAGGCCGTCATCGAATACATACAGCAGCACTATCAGGAATACGACTTAACCGTGTCCTCGGTAGCCGACCGCTTTCATTTGTCGGTCTCCAATCTGAGCCATCAGTTCAAGACAGCTACCGGCGTCAAGCTGTCTGTTTATATCGATTCCCTTCGGATTGAACGGGCGAAACACTTACTGACCACCACCACCATGACGATCGGGGAGATATCCGCTTCCATTGGATATACGTCGCCGTCCAGCTTTATCCGGCGTTTTAAGCAGCTTACGGCTGTGACGCCGAAGGAGTATCGGATGAGATGAACCCGCGCCCCACACAAAGAGGCTGCCTTTGCCTGATTCACGGCAAAGAACAGCCTCTTTCTTTTTTCTGTATATTTTATTCTGTTGACATAACCGGACTCGAACCGGAGCCTGTCACCCCGCCGTCTCCTTCTCGGCCTCCCGGACCTCCACTCCATTATAGAAGAACCGGAGGATTTCCTCATAGGTTTTGCCTTCCGCCGCCATGGCCTGCGCTCCGTTCTGGCTCATGCCGACTCCGTGGCCGTATCCGCCTCCATAGATATGGAAGGTGGTGATATTATTATCATCCACGCCCTCGTTCTCGATGGCAATATACGCGCTGGGCAGGGACTCGATATCCTTCATGACGTTTCCGTCATTCTTCGTAATCTTCATGTAGGGATTGCCAAGCTTTGCTCTCACCTGGCCTTCTCCGTTGATGGTCATGATTCCATCGGAGCCTTCCACACGCACTTTTTTCACGATGCCGCCCACACCGCGCTCGGTGACAGAGATATTCAATATGGTTCCCACCGCGGTAATCTCCTCCTCCAGCTGCCGGTTCGTGACCGTAGTCTCCCAGCGGTACATCGGGAAGGAGGAATCATAGGATGGGTACTCCTTATCCTTGATAAATGCCTCAAATGCCGCATTGGTCGACAGATTTAAGACGCTGCGGTCTGTCTCCAGGAGGCAGCCGTCCAGATACGGATATTTGGCCGGATCACTTCCCCAGATACTGCCGTCTGTCGTATGGCCGCAGGAGGTGGAGAAATAAAATGCCTCAATGGGCGCATCCTGATAGAACAGAAGCTTTCCATACGTCTCACGGACCGCCTGCTCCGTCTTATCCGATGTCTTTAGGTTGTTATACACCTGAAATCTGGTGCTGTCGTCCACATGGGCGCCGTACTGGCTGTAGGTGTTGCTCTGAATCTGGCGGTAGGCGTACGTTCTCGCACAGACCGCCTGGGCCTTTAACGCCTCCATCTCGTAGCTGTCAGGCATCTCGCTGGGCACTACCCTGGTCAGATAATCTTCCAGATACAGTTCATTAATCAGAGTGATCCCCTCTGTCTCTTTCCGGATTTCGATGCTTCCGCTGTACGACGGCGTACCGAGGGACCTGCGGATCGAATTGACGGAGATGGTATCGCCGGCATCCACGGGAGTGACGACAATTCGACCGTCCTTCAGCCGCTCATCCGACGGATCGATAATCACTTCGGCCTTCGCCGGGATCTGCACGCTCTCCTCTCCGTAGGCAATGTTCAATCCGTTTTCCGCTGATAAGGTGACCGACGGATGGAAGACAGACTGAAAATTCGTATTCATGATCATGACCCGGATCGTCTTCGCATCGAATTCCCGCATGGTCAAAGCCGCGCACAGCTTTCCATGGGCCACGACAAATTCCTGAATGTCGTAGCCGACCAGAATATCCGAGATGGACTGCTCCTCAAACTGGCCATACAGCTTATACACCTTGAAATCCTTATCCAGTTTGATCTTACCGTAGCCTTCAATCTCAATGGAATCGTCCTTTACCGACAGGACCTTTCCGGTAATTCTCTTTTTCTTCAACGTCACCTTCTGAAGCTTGCCGTTCTTCAAAGAAAGGTCCGCCAGATTATCGGCAAACTCCTCCGGCTGCCCCAGAGAGGCTTCCATGGGGAACGTTCTCTCAATTGTACCCAGATGTACGGAAAAGGTCTCCCCCTCGCCGCGTGTCAGCCAAACATTCTTATAAGTGACGGAATCACTCACCGTTTCCCTGACCGCGATCATCTCACCGTCTTTTACCAGGACCTTCAGTTCCCAGTCTATGTAGCTGTCTAGGCTGATTCCTTCAAAGCGGAATTTGCCCTCGCTCGTATAAGCAGTCCACGCCGGGGCGCTCCTGATGTTCATCGGAGTACCGTAAAGGAGTACGTCCACTTCCTTTATTCTGCCTTCCTGATCCAGTTCCTTCCGAAGACTGTCGTAAATAAACCACCAGTTGTCCGATGGAAACGTTTTGCCCTGTTTTTTCTTCCCCACGTGAGCAGCCTCTCCCTGTCCCGGGACCAGCGCCTCCGCCAGTTCCTCCGCCTCCCGGTACGTTAAATATCCCTGTACGTATTCCGGGTCCGAAGGGGTCGTGTCCGGAGATAAGTATCCGTTCACGTAGAGATAATTCAAATACTTCGCATACCAGTTATTCCTGTCCTTCTCCGAAAAATAGTTCTGCCCCTGCTCCTTAAGCAGCTGCTCACAGCTTTCGGCATCCGTCAAAAGAAGGGCGGCTGACTTGTAGGCCGCCGCTCTCGATATCCCACCCGGCTTCGTCTCACTGACCAGGATGATGATAATTAAAATGAGAACCAGAAGAGGAATTCCGGCTGCAAATGCGATAAATTTCCTTTTATTCATGCGCTCCTCTTATCTCATATAAGTTTTCTTCTCTTCGTCGATGTGCTTTAAATCCTTGTAGTCGTTTGTATTAAGGGAAAGTTCTTTTTTCCTGAGTGCCCGGTTCACCAGTCCGGATAGCATGCTGTAGCCCACCGCAAAGGTCGGTACTGCGATAATCATGCCTACAAAACCGAACAGGCCGCCGAACAGCAGGATGGAAAACAGCACCCAGAAACTCGGAAGTCCCGTAGACTGTCCTAAAATCTTCGGGCCTAAGATATTGCCGTCAAACTGCTGAAGCAGTACGATGAAAATCAGGAAGTAAAGACACTTCATCGGGCTGACCAGAAGAATTAAGAAGGCACTTGGGACGGCTCCGATAAATGGTCCGAAAAACGGGATCACATTGGTCACACCCACGATCACGCTGACAAGCAGAACGTACGGCATCTTCATCCAGTTTAAGCATACGAAACAGATGATACCGATAATCAGGGAATCCAACAGCTTGCCCGTGATAAATCCGCCGAACACCCGGTGGACAAAACGGAGCTCTTCGATAAACTGATTCGCCATCCGCAGAGGCAGCACGCTGTAGATGATCTTCTTTCCCTGTGCGGAAAGAGTTTCTTTAATGTTTAATAAATACACCATAACGATGACGCCGATCAGGATGTTCTTAAGCGCCAGCACAACACTCAAAAGACCGCTGGACAGGCCGCTTATCACCGTCGATACGTTCGGTACCAGGGAGGTGGTCAGCCAGGTTTCCAGTTGATTGGTCACCTCGTCGTACATCGGGATTACCTTTTGTTCCAGGGTCGGATTATCCTCCAGAAGCTTCTGAAGCCAAAGTGCCAGGTTGTTGATGTTCTCCCCCAGTCCCTCCTGCAGCGTCATAATACTCGTGTAGATCTGCGGAATCACCATCCAGAACAGTCCCGCAACAATCACAAAGAGGACGATCAGGCTAACAGCCGTCGCTCCGGCCTTCGATAATCCCCTGACTGTCTTTTCCTTTTTTACGCCCTTCGCAATCCATCCTTCAAGAAGGCTTCTCGTCCTGTTGTAAATCGGGAGAAGCAGATATGCCAGGACAGCTCCATAGATCACCGGCATCAATATGCCGATAAATGCCCTCAGTCCAGCCTTCATCACCTGAAATCTCGTAAGAAAAAAAGCAAACGCGATACTCAGCGCGATCACCGCCAGCGCGGTCACTCCCCAGCATATATAATTCCTGAATTTCGTTTCCTTCATATTATTCTCCTGTATTTTAAGATACGGGCTTTGCCCTATGTATACATTATCATACTTTTGTAAAAAGTTAAAGCAGCGATTTCTCGCTGCTTTTTTCTTTTGTAACCCCAAAATGCCGGTTCTTACTGTTTGACGCCTAGCCTTGCTAGGTGGGCGACCTCACTTAAGCTTCTGCCTTCCACTCAATATAGGAGGCCTGACATCCGCTTAAAAATATTGGAATCCCGAATGTCAAAATGTAGGTTCAAAGTAGGTAAGAGTGTCGAACATTCCAGGAATTACAATTCATCTTATTTTTATAGCATTAGTATACACCACTTTACTCAATTTTTCAAGTTCCTTTTCCTGTCAGTTTTAATTATGATGACGACGCGCCCGGCGGACATGCTCTCAGCCCTGTCCTGCGGCGGCTGTTCGTTCCTCAGGCGCTTAAATGGTGCGCCCTGTCCAGCAGGCTGCCATGCTCGATATAAGGGTCCAGACGCTCCAGCAGACGTTCACAGCATTCCTCATGAATCACCAGCTCCACAGCCTGGGCCGCCTTAACGGACAGCACCGACAGCAGAGATTTCGCATCCACCACCGTGCTCCCGCAGACCAGTTCCATCTTATGACGGCTGCTGCCGGTTATTTTTACAAATTCCAGGATCGAATCAATTCCCCAGAATCCGACTTTTACTCTTTTCATCGTTGGTATTCCTCCAAATACTGTACTGGTGCCAGCTACGCCATTAAAAGGCCGCTCTCCATATCGTAGAGCTGATAAACTTTGTATTCTCTGTCAAATATATATCCCAGCTTCTCCGCCAGCCCGACTGACTGTAAGCTGATTGCATCCCAGCTCGGATAGATCCCCTGCTCCAGACACGTGAGGATGAATCGGGCGCTGCACGCCAGGGCCAGCCCCTTCCGCTGGTACTCCTTCCGGGTCTCAACCTGTATCTCAAACATTCCCTGGCTGATTCCATAGGCAGAACAGCCGGAAACGATCTTTCTGCCATCCATGGCCACAAAGCCGAGGCCATTCTGTTCAAATTCCTCCGGAGTTTCGAAATTGGAGCAGAAATCACGGCTCCATTCCTCCTTAAGCGCCGTCTGGTACAGTCTCCTGTCGATTTTCTTTAATCGAATTCCGGCGGGCAGATTCCTGCAGTAGGACTCCAGTGCCTCCTCCGAAAAATGGTTCCTGTCCCTTCTCATGGAATACCGGGATAGAACCCTGTATTCTCCCGGAAAGGATTCCTCCAGCCATTCGGCCCATCTCTCATCGGATGGAGTGATGTAATCCTGGCCGCATTCTCTGTAAAGCTGTGCTTTCAGTTCCATGGCCTGTTCACCCTTTGGGCATATGCCAAACAGGTATGCGAAATCACCCAGATGTATCAGGCAGTACGATGGATTCGTCAGCTCCGGCACCCATACACGGCCCATATATCCCCGAACCGCTCCATGCACCAGAACGTGATCCGCCTGTCCGCAAAGCGGTCTGATTATCTGTCTCTTTTCTTTTCCCAGTTCAATCATAATGCGTCTCCTCCTTAAGGCGTTCCTCTTCGCCGTCAGCCAAAACTATTCCTTAAGCGCCATAATACTGTGTATCATATCACACTATAAGAGATTCTGCAAATCCAAAACTGTCTCCGCCAGAAAATCTGCCTGAGCGCCGGTCAGCTCCTCCCGGTCTCCATAACCGTAGAGAACGCCCACGCTGTCGACTCCGACCTCCCTGGCTCCTAAGATATCGTGTTTCCTGTCACCGATCATGATCACTTTTTCCAGATCGGTAATCCCGTTTTCCGCGAGGACGTACCGGATGACATCCGCTTTCTTCACTCTGGTCTCTCCTAAATCCGCGCCCCCCATAAAGGTGAAATACGAATCCAGTCCGAAATGCTCCATGATCTTTCTGACAAAGACCTCAGGCTTCGAGGAAGCCACAAAAAGCTTTTTCCCGGAGGACGTAAACGTCTTCAGCATCTCCTCGATCCCCTCGTAGACCTTATTTTCAAAAATTCCCTGGTCGGAAAAATACTCCCGGAAGACACCGATTGCGTTCACCGCATCCTCCTCGCTGAATCCATAGTATTCAATGAAACTGTCCTTCAGCGGCGGTCCGATAAAGCAGCAGAGCGTGTCTAAGTCCTCCACCTCGATGTTATAAGCCTTCAGGGCGTGGCGCACGGATTTGGTGATGCCTTCTTTTGGATCGGTCAGCGTTCCGTCCAGATCAAATAACAGATATTCCTTCTCCATTCTCTCCTCCATGGATAAGAATGCAACGGAGACGGAAGGCAAGCTCCCGTCCCCATATGCATTTTTGAATTAATTCCATTCACAGTTTAAGGTATTATCTCACTTTGTGAATTAGAAGTCAATCATTTCTATTGCAAATTTGTCGTAAAATGGATATATAGTACGAATAAAAAAATATGCACTCCATATGGAAAGAAGGAATTCTATGATAGAGATCGAACAAAACGGGGAAAAAGATTTTTCATCCATACAGGAAGCGCCGGCTGTCTCTCCGCCCGCATGGAAGCACCGGAGGGTGGGCCGCTCCGTACGTTCCGCACCTGGACATGCTTCATCGACACCCACGACTTCGCCGCTTATATGACGGGAGCGCCAATATTCCAGACGGTCTTCCCGCCCTCGCCGAGGTCGATCATCCGGTCCAGAAGCCGCTTCATCAGTTCGTATTTCCGCTCCTGAAGCAATGGATCATCCCATAAATTATACTTCTCCTCCGGATCGTTCTGGAGATCGTAGAACTCACCGTAGCTCCTGTTCTGGTAGTAGATCAGTTTATAATGTTCATCCCGTATGGCCCGGATGTCTCTCGCTTCCATGTAGACGTCCGGCCATATTTCTTTGGCGCCGTCCTCGTAAAACTGCGTCAGACTCCGGCCCATCATGGTATCCGGGACAGTAATTCCCGCCGCTGTGAGGCATGTGGCCGCGATTTCGACCGAGCTGATGAAGCTGTCCTCTCTGCGGCCTTTAAAGCCGGAAAACGGAGGCTTTAACAGAAACGGAATCCTCATCAGGGCCTCCGAGCAGTACTGAGCCTTGGTGGCCACACCGAAATCTCCCATAAAGTCCCCGTGGTCAGAGGTAAACAGGATGAGGGTGTTATCGTAAAGCCCCTTCTTTTTAAGGAGCTCAAGCACCTGTCCGATTTTCCGGTCAATCAGAGTCATATTGGCATAGTAGGCCTTCTTCATCAGCCGGATCTCATCCGGGGTGAGCCCATCCGGTGACGTGTGATTCTTTAAATCGAGACTGCCGAATTTCTTAGCGATGTCGAGATAATGGGGCGGCTTATGGAACAGGTCGGAAAGCTCGGTTCCCGGCAAATCCAGTTCCATTTCCCCGTAGGCCTCTTCATCCGGAAGCCCAATCCCGTCAAAGGGCATGTGCGGCCCCGGAAATGAAAGGGTCAGGAACCAGGGCCTGTCATCGGGACAGCTCTCCTCCAGCCACTCCCTTCCCCGGTCGCCGATGTAGGCGTCCACGTGGTACTTTTCTTCCCCTGTAAATTCATAGATCCCCTTGCTGTTTATCTCCCTGAAAAGCTGGGATCCCCTGGTGAAACCGCTGTCGGCCAGAAACTCCACATAGCTGGAGACGCGGTCGGAGACCGTCTTGTTGGCCGGAAGGCCGAATTCACCGTCGGCCAGCTCCTTCGTGATTATCTCCGGCGGAAAATGTTCATCCACAATATCCTCATAGTCGTATCCCCGCTCAATTTCAGAGCGCCAGAAATGCTGTTTTCCGATGACAGCCGTATAGTAGCCCCCCTCCTGTAAATACTTCATAAATGTGGTCTCCTTTTGGGGAAGGCTGCTGACAAATCCCGGTACGCCGCACTGGGAGGGATAGCGCCCGGTAAAGATGGCTGCCCTCGCCGGAATGCACGACGGGTTTGTGGTATAGGCGCGGGAAAAGCACACGGCTTCTTCCGCCATCCGGTCAAGGGCCGGCGTATGTACCTGGCGGTTCACCCATCCGGCTGCGTCGTAACGCTGTTCATCTGTCATCAGAAATAATAGATTGGGTCTCTCTTTCAAATCGGTTCCTCCTTTATCATCTCCGGGGCCGGAATCTCGTCTGACGGATAGGACAGTGTCACCACGGTTCCCTTTCCCGGAAAGCTGTCAATCACAATGCCATACGCATCTCCATAATAAAGCCTGATTCTGTCGTGGATATTCTTCAGTCCCACATTGCCCCTGCCGGACTCCTCTTCCACCCGTTCTCTCCGCTCCAGGCGGCCGCGGATCTCCGCCAGCCCCTCCGGCTGGATGCCGCGCTACATGAC
>OBUZ01000456.1_pt1 | contig 23951 bp, 23 predicted proteins | sample 1494961 | NCBI WGS metagenome assembly OBUZ01 (sample SAMEA2579939, study PRJEB22360) | human gut metagenome | biome: human gut; feature: human-associated habitat; material: faeces | place: Denmark | collected 2008/2010
GGAGCTTTTTGTATAAAAAACAAGGGCTCCATTTTCATATGAACAAAATTCCTCTATGCACATCTTGGCCATCCATATGCGTCAATCTTCTTTATGCCTTATTATTCATACAACTTGCAAAATCCTTTTATACCTTCTGCAAATCCGTTCCTAATTTCGGCAAATTATTTAAACTTACCATTTCCAATGTCTGTAATTGCTGTACCGCCAATTGACGAAGCAACTCCATTCTCTCCCTTTGTTCCTTCCCCTGATTAATCAAAACCGCATTATAACTTTCCAGATTTGCAAGCACCAGTAATTGATTCAGAGTTGCTGCATCCCGCATATTTTCATTCAACGTTGGATTTTCATCTTTCCATTGCTTTGCCGTCTTGCCAAATAAAACAACATTCAACATATCTGCTTCATTAGCATAGGTATACGCCACCTGTGCAGGCGTTAATTCTGGCGGAATCAGTTTTTCTTTAATTGCATCTGTATGTATCTTGTAATTCAACTTAGAAATCTCTCTATTTAAATTCCAATTCAAAGACAACCGACTGTTCTCGTCTGTTTTTAAACGCCTATAGTCCTTCATAATATATAACTGGAACTCCGGAGAAATCCAAGTTGCAAAGGACATAGCAATATCGCTATGGGCATATGTTCCTCCGTAGCGTCCTGCTTTTGAAACAATACCAATGGCATTCATCTGTGTAATCCACTTTGTCGGTGTCATGACAAAACGATTTAATCCCGCCTCATTTTTAACCGCCTCGAATTGCACACGGTTAAACTCTGGATTGTGCAATTCTTCCCATACACCTAAAAATTCTATTGTATTACGATTGCGCATCCAGTTTTGAATCACAAATCTTGGATCATCTTCATTTCTATATTTTGCAATATCCGTTAATGAAATAAATTCATTTTCAAAATTTGTAGTATAGATTCCAATGTCAATACCTTTTGCATGGATCGTCTCCTTAACAATTTTCGCCATAACTATTCTCCTCTCCCCACATTTCCTGATATGCTTCAATATAATCCTTAATACAACCGGGATATACATCCAAATACTTTCTACATACCCTTTTATACAATCCCAACATTTTTTCATCACACGCAAAGTCCAGTAAATAATCTAACAAATGTGACAATTCATCTTCTGGCACAATTCTGCTGCACACATCTTCAACCAATGGCAAATAAACCGCATAGGCTTTCTGATGTAATTGGACTATCTGCTCTGCAATCTGGTAACTATTTTCATCCATTAGATTACCTCAAAATACTTAAGTGCATCTGTTATCGCTTCTGCCTTTTCTTTCAGCGGATGTTTCCTCGGCTACTTCAATCCCTCTGTCGCATTAGACGCATCATACATTGTCAGACCTAATAACCTCTTTACCTCCGCAATATAAGCGGTATGCGCCTTGAATCCATACTTCCCTTCACATATTTCTGTATCATTTTATATGTAATTTTCGGTTTCGGTTGATATTTCTTCGCCCGTTCTGCAATCGTGTCCAACGATATCTTATCATCACCTTCTCCAAATTCTACTGTCACATTGATAACACTATTTAGTTATTTACGGGACAAAAGCACCACCGTCTCCACATGTGTCGGCAGTCCCTGGGGAACATATTTCCCCAGCCCCGTTACTGCCTGATGAACACATTTTTTCTGATACATTTCTTTCTAAAATATCTTTATTTTCTGACTCCATTATGACACCTTTTTCCCTTTCTGATTTGCTTTATAGTCTGCTTTTGCATCGTCTACTTTCAAGTCCTGATTACATTTCAGAACAAAAGTCAGTTTATATGGAGAAGGATCGCCGTTTTCATCATAGCCACCGACAATTACCTTTTCCACGATGCTTTCAAACACGATACGGTCAAATTCATCCAGGATATCTTCATTTTCCAGTGTCTTCCGAAGCTGTTCCATACGCTTGCTTATATTCTTCTGCTGCCCGATATTTTCTTCCAGATAAGCCTTTTCTTCTGTCATCTGATGAAGTTTCCGCTGAAAACTCAGTTTCTTTTCATCATAATCTTCCTGCTCTATTTTACCATCAATCAGCAGATCTGTTAACCTGCTTTTTTTCGTTTCAATACTGGCTATATCCTTCTCCAGCTGTTTTACCCGTTTTAATTCCGTATCATCTTTCAATACATCTTCAATGGTACTCAATACGGAATCCAGAACATCATCAAAGTTATCTGCCAGTAACCGGAATGCATCCAGAAATGCATTTTCAATAATTACTTCATCAATCGCTTTGCAATTCGGACAGTTACTGATTCCATTCTTGGTTGCATTCATGCACTGCCAGACTGGTTTTTTCGTTGTGGTCGTCTGGTGTCTTGTTCTACGGGAAAGTTTATGACCACAATACCCACACTCCAGCATACTGCTGAATGTAAATTGTCTGGTGTATCGTTCTCTGTTCCCGGTTGTCTCCATCAGCCTTGGTCTTACACGCTTCAGGCGAATTTGTTCTGCTTTATCCCAGATTTTTCTTGAAACAATTGGTTCATGGTGATCCCTGATATAATACCGCTCCTCTTCCCCCATATTGGCAAGCCGTCTCTTCGATATGGGGTCAACCGTAAATGTTTTACCAAGAAGAACATCTCCCTTATATTTCTCATTTTTGATAATACCCATCACACCATGCGTATGCCACTCTACAGTTCCACGCTTATTTTTGATTCCTAATTCCATCAACCTTCTAGCAATAGTCGAAGTACCGTATCCCTGCAGATACAGATCATAAATCAGACGTACTGTTTCTGCTTCCTGTTCATTCACAGTAATTGTCTTAGTCTCCCGGTCGTAATCATACCCCAGGCATCCATTGAACCCTATCAGTTCGCCCCGCTTCATTTTCATTCGTAATCCCATCTTCACATTCTCCGAAAGGGATTCCACTTCTCCCTGCGAAAGAGAACTAAGGATGGTAAGAAGCATTTCGCCATTCATATCCAATGTATTGATATTTTCTTTTTCAAATATAACGGCTATATTCCGGTCACGGAGCATACGCACATATTTCAACGTATCCTGTGTATTTCTGGAAAACCGGGAAATGGATTTTGTAAGGATCATATCAATTTTCCCATTCTGACACTCCCTTATCATTTCCTGAAATCCTTCCCGTTTGTCCACTTTCGTTCCAGTGATTGCTTCATCTGCAAAAATGCCTGCCAGCACCCATTCCTTATTTTGACGTATTTTTTCTTCATAATAAGATTTCTGAGATACAAAGCTGCCAAGCTGTTCATCTCCGTCCGTAGACACACGGCAGTATGCCGCAACACGGATACGCTGAACCGGTATCCCCATACTTCGTCTTCCCACACTATTTGTTGTTGTTTTCGTTGCTTCTAAAATCTCAACTTGTCTCATACCCATAAACTACCTCCATTTCTTTTACCTGCCACATTTTTCTTCTTTTCCATCTGGCTTGTTTCTTATTTTGCAATATGATTTTATCTAAAATAATAAATGTGAACGAATGTTGCATTACTGTGTCTTCCATTGTCTTTCTCAACTTTCTACTTTTTATGCGATTGCCTTCCTTGGATCATTGCTGCGTTCCCCTGCAATCAGATAACTGTCCATCAGCTTCCGTCTGATTCTTTCATATTCTTTTTCTGTCAGAAGTTCCAAACGGAATAACTTTGCAAGCAAAGCTATTTTCTTTACATACTCCAGTTCTTTCCTCATTTCTTCTCCCCCCTTTCCTCATGATTTTTCGGCATCACTCCCTTCGATTAAAAATCTTGCACTTGTTTTGGCTTCCATTTGTACTATCTGCTGCCAGTGTTACAACTGACCTCTATCAGATCTGAATCTGAAAACTGGCAGCTTCCTCTAAGGCATACCAGCCGTTGCCGGAGTATCTTCAACGCTCGCCTGAATATAAAATACTACAGGGTCGTGGCATCTGTGTTGGCAGATCATACAGCTCATTTCATTTTCAAAGTCCAAACATTCGCTTTTATGCGAATCATATTATACTGTCATTATATTTCGCTTTTCTGTTAATGTCAAGCTTGTTATTCGCTTTTTAGCGAATGTTTCTGTTTACAAAACCGCATTATGAGGTTAAAATATTAATATCAATAAGAAAGCAGGGATCTGATATGACGATTGGAGATAAAATAAAAAAAATCCGGACATTCCGGAAAATGACACAGGCTGAACTTGGTGCAGCCCTTGGGTGGGGTGAAAAAGGGGCGAATCGTCTTGCCCAATATGAAACCAATTACAGGGTTCCAAAAAAAGAACTGGTAACAGAAATGGCTAAAATCCTGGATGTAAATCCATGGACACTATATGATGCTACAACAATGGATGCTACTGAATTCATGGAGCTTCTGTTCTGGATAGACGAATTCAATCCGTCTGCAATCAACTTATTCCAACTGGAAACTTATCCCGGAGAAAAATGCAATTCTTCCGAAGATACCGCTGTCCGTTATCACGATAACGATAGTTGGCCTGCACATCCACCTGTGGGATTATGGATTAATTATGGGCTTGTTAATGATTTTATGAAAGAATGGGTAATCCGGAAAGAAGAACTCAAATCCGGTAAAATTACAAAAGACGAGTATTTTGAATGGAAAATCAACTGGCCGCAGACCTGTGATGACTGTGGGAAACATGAACCGATGAAGCAGTGGAGAAAATTTTCTGCAGAAGTTAGCGAAACTTAGCAGAACTTAAAATTTATTATGTATTTTACAATTATGGTGTTAAAAAGCACTGAAACTCCTAAAATAATGGCTTTTCAGTGCTTTTTTGTATCATTTTTTCAAAATCACTACACACACAAATACTCAAACAAAACTTAGCGGAAGTTAGATTATGCCCAATAAGGAATATATTTTTTGTATCTAGGTGCTGTATCAGGATCCATTACCTTAATATAACCACCATCAACAGCATTAGCAATAATTCTTGAAGCTTTTGACTTTTCTTTTTCTCCTAATCCAAAAATCTTACGTATATCAGCATTTGAAATCCCTTCAAAATTGACATATGCCAAACATGCCTGCATATAGCATGTCCTCATACGATCTTCCTTTGAAGTTAACTCAAAGGGCACCTTTGCAAACAATACTGCTTTTGTAAATTGATTATTCTGATTTTCAATTCTGGGAGCAAGCAACTCATTTTTACCTGTAGACTCAACTATCTTATCGTAGCCACTACCACGTTCTTCGCATATACCACATTTATGCATAAATCCAGCAATATTTTCATTTCGGGATATAGGAACAGAATCTACAATTCGTTCAATTGCTACCAAAGGCGCTCCGGCATTCGAAAACTCAATTCTATTCTTAAATACTTCAACCATAGGATTTGTGCCTCGTTGTTGGAGATCCTGATGAATCATTGCATTAGCTAGCATTTCACGAATCGCAATCTCTGGAAAACTGACAACGGATTTTCTGGTAGCTTCTACTATCACCTCTTCCTGTGGAATAATTGTCATAATGTATTGGACTATTTCTTCATGTGAAAATGCATAACCGGTACAAAATTCCTTTTCCCTAATTGCATCCAGCCTGGAATTTTCTTTGTACCAAATAACTCGAACAGATCTTCTATGCAAAGATTCGAATTTCTTCAAATCTTTTGCAATCATCAAAGCACCCATATTAGTAATATCCCATGTCCCGGCATCGTTTCTTTTTATAAATTTTTCATGCTGTAAGTCTTCCAATACTTTATCCCTGTTTCTTGGAATTGGCATTTCGAGTTTATCATAATACCTAGAATAATCCAGTAATGATATCATCTCATCCTCATCTAAACTTCCCATTGCAATTCTTAATTCATATGGTGTGCAATCAAAAGTCCTCCATAATTCCCGTTCTTTATCAGGATATTCTTTCAAATTCTTCTTATTTGTTCCAATTCGTATATATTCTACTCCTGAAAATTGAACCGGTTGTTTCTCAGCACATGGAATCTCCAATATAACAACTATTCCTTCATCCATAGGAACCTCAAAAAAGCGAAAGTTAATCCTTGGCGAAAGCATTCTGGAAAGCCACGCTTCTAATTCCTCATTTCCTTTTTTCATTTTTCGATACTGAAATTCAGTTCCCACAATTTTATGTGTCTCATCATCTATGCCCCAAATCAAATACGCTTTTGGCCGTTCGCATAGTGCAGCCGAATTGCTGAGGGCAGAAATATATTCACCAATCATTTGTGGTTGTTTATTATTGCATTTAAACTCTATCCACTCCGTCTCATCCGGTAGCTTTGCAAGTTCCCGTACAAGACTTTGCAGGTATTCAATTGACCGTGTTGCCATAAATCATTTCCTTTCTCATTTTACCATTTCCAGCTTCCATCCAAATTTTTCTAATTCTCTCCGATCTTGAACAGATACATTTTTACTGGGTATCGCTAAGCAAAGCAACCCTTTTGCACGTGTCATCGCTACGTAATGACATTTGAGCCTTTTTGTATTTCTCACCCCTAATTTTTTTGATTTCCCCGATAGCCATGGTAATATAGATGTAAGATTATATTCATAATATTTTGTTTCTACAACCAAAGTTGCTAAATGTGTTCTTCCCTTTGACGAATGTATACTTCCAAATTTTAAACTTATTTTATCACCCGAAGTATTTTCATATTCTTTTGTATTTACTAAGCTGTTGTTATTCTCATATTCTTCTGTTTTCTCACTGCCATTCCATTGCAGGAATTCATCATTTCTCGCTTCAATTTTTTTAATATATTCTGATAAAAGCTCTAAAATTTTAGTAATAATAATTTCCCATTCATTTTGGGTTTTCCAGTCCATATGCATAATTTCCAACAGCCCAGTTCTTATTTTTTTTCTGTTTTCCGGCTGCACTGTTTTAAGAATAGAATTAAATGCCGAAGAAGATCTATTAATTTCTTTCAAAGGATACTTTCTCATTAATTTGTAAATTCCTTTAGCTATGTACTCTACCTTTATGGAAAATTCTCCTTTTTGTCTCATCTGTTCCTCAGCAATCCAAAAATAATCAATCAACTTATTTGGCATTTGTTTCTTTGCTTCAGGATTATAATCTGCAAAATAATTACTCACACCCATTGTGTTCTCTGATTTATGAACCATTCCTAATACATGGCAGCCATATTTTCTATACTTTACTAATTCCTCGTGTGTAAAACTTTCAAAGATCAAATCTGCAAACTTATCTATAACAACACTTTCTGCTCCCTCTTCAAATAAAAAAATCGTATGTTTTATATCCCTTTTGGTAAAAGGTAAGCACTCTCCTATCATTTTGCTTTCATTCAAGGCAACACCATTGGCCAATTTCGCTATTTCAGGAACAAATCTTTTACTGTTTAACATTTGTAACGCATTTGCTCTTGGGAAATGCTTCACATCTTCCATTTTTTCATATGAATTAAAAATTGCCTGATTGCTATCTCCATACGCCTGATAAAAACTATTATAGAATGGCTTTTCATAAATTTTATCAAATAATTCCCATATTTGTCTTTTTGTATCCTGAGCCTCATCTATAAAAATAATAGGAAATCTCATCTGAATTAGTTTTGAAAGTATTGCTTTGCATTCTAGTCCTCTTGTTGCATACAGTTCCATTTCATTGAAAGTAAATTCCCCTCTACGTCTTGATTCCGTAATAGATTTTACTACATTCTTATAGGTAGTTGTCTCTTCACCCAATTTAACATCTAATTTATAAGGTAACTCCAGCGGATCACACACATACTTATCTTTTCCGTGTGCCTCTAACCATGTTTTTGTCCATATGTTACCCCATCTCCGCTCAACCACATAATCTGTATCAACAATATTTACAGGACATCCACAACTCCTCAAAAAAGGCATTGCAAAAAATGTATCAAAAAATGATTGAATTGTCCCTATAAAATGCGGGTAAGATAATAATCTTTTTCCAACGCTCAAACTTCCTAAACGTTCTTCTATTTCTTCCCGTGCAACATTCGTGTGAGACAATACACAGATTCCACGGTTTGACCATTTCCATCTTCGAGATAATATTGCCAATTTAGCCACTAAGATCGTAGTTTTTCCACTTCCCGGACATGCATGAATATCTACCGATTCCATATTCTTTAAAATCCGGATTCTACACTCGTCCAGTTGAATATCTGGCATTATTGTTTTGACCCATTCAATATCCTCATCTGTGATTTGAATTTCGAACATTTCTTTATCCATACCCTAGATTCCTTCTATATCAGCTGTCACATATTCTATCGCTTTTACTAAATAATTTGGTAATATTTTCACTATATCTTCAACTGGTTTTTCCTTAAATTTGCATTCCAAATCGAGCCCAAATTGCTGAGCAAACTCTGCCTTAGATACAAGCTTATGCGAAAAAAATGAGTAAATATATGATGCTTTTGCTTCTTTGCTATCATATTCATTATATTTTTCTTTATAGTCTTTTAACAATTCCTCGTTTTTCTTACTCTTTAACTCTGCTGCACGTAAAGTTGCAATTGTCTCCAGCATTTCTTCACCTAATCCATTTGCAGCCATCTCATATTCTAACGTCCACTGTTCTGGAATAAATGTTTTGACTTTCTGCCCATTTGCTTTTTCTTCAATCTCATGTATATACTTCTCTTTATCTGTTATCTCAGATTCCACTTTCCATTTACGATTTTTCTTTGGCCAATTCTCTTCTTTGTCATATGTTTCATCAATACAAATGGCAGGCGCACAATCCGGCATTACATCTCTATCTGTAATACATGATACAGGAATGTTTATCTCATCCCCATTTTTTCTCTGGAAAATCCTTGCATATCTTCTAAGTCCTGTGCTCTTAACATCAACAATAGATACTCCATAGTCTGTCAAATTTCTGTGCAATAAATTTGCAAGTGTTGGCAGTAGCAGTGCTTCTCCTGGACCTTCTACAATAATCACACCCCTTGCGAAAAAAAGATTTGCTTTCGTAGCATCTAAATAGCGCTCCAAATACTTATAATCTGAAGCATCCAAAAGTGTTTCTCCTGCTCTCATAGAGAATGCTTTTCGATTTTGAATCAAAAGTAAATTATTAAGTTCCACTACTGAAGCCAATAGTGGAGAATGGGTTGTCAATATTATCTGTTGATTTTTCCCTTTGTTTTGCATAGATTGAATGAGTTTTAATTGTCTTTGGGCATGGATGTGCGCCTCTGGTTCTTCAATAAGCATAAATGTACTTAATTCCTTATCATCCTGATTCAGCAACATCTCACAAGCCATACTCATCAAATTACTTGTTCCTAGCCCTACATGGCCATAATTCGATTCAGAATCCCTCTGAATATTCAAATCTAATTTTTCTAACAAAGAATGTATTTTTTTCTCATCCGTATTACCATCTCCAGAAACTGTAATTTCAGTTTGTACAGCATCACTACTTAACATCAATTCAGCATTCAAAATATCGCTAATTCCTTGATTTACCCCCTTTATCTTTTCATGGTTAGCAAGCAAATGATTAGACAAATCAAAAATGCCAGCAAGCGATAATTTGTTGATATCAATTCCTTCCCTATATTCTCTTTCACCTGTATTCAAATCTGGTACACTACTTAATATTTGAGCTAAGCGAGAACTCCTTCCAGATCTCATTTGTGCTTGTGCATCTCTTAATGGTTTTAAATACGTTACTCGCAGCAATTCACGAGCTTCTGCTGATGGTGCAGATACATCGCCATTCCTGCCACAGTTTATACTCACAAACGTCCTATGTGGCTTTACATTCGTCATATACTTGGCAGTCCAATTAAGTATTAAAATTTCTTCACTTTTTGTATATGTTAAGCACTCCATAAAAGCAGCTTTTTCTTGAATCGTAAGATCAGAGAATACCACTGTAATATGTATTTCATTCTGCGTATTTTCTTGATAATAATCGGACAGTTCCACACGTTGCCACGTCTGATCTGTTGTTCCTAATACATACCGAATTGCATCTATGACAGTTGATTTTCCACAATCATTTTCTCCAATAAGTACAGTTACTCCTGGATTAAAATGAAATATCGTCTTTTCCTTAAAAGCTCTAAAATTTTCGATTTCAACTGAAGATATATACATAACACATCCTCCATAAAGTTCTTTATAAAATATCTACATAATATCTTCCATCAATCAGTGAAAACAATACTTCTTCCGGAAAATAATTCTCGCCTCTATTAGCTAGTCCAACAGTCGCCATGGCCCACTCTTTATATTCATTTGGTAACCTATAGCAAATCAACTTATCATTATCGGAAATTGTGACTAATGGAACTCCGTTTTTCGCAAATCCAACTGACCATACATAATACTTATTCTGTCCTTCATAAAGTGGTAACATTGGTTGCTTGTCTATATCCTTATAAACTTTTGCACCTCTTTGATTACAAAAAAAATCTTTGCCATCATCCGGCAATGGATCAAGTGGCAATTTATTTCTCATAATTCTGTAACGTTCTTGCAAGCTCTCACAGACATAAGCATTATAATATTCTGGTTGCATCTCCAACTTACCTTTTCGGATTTCATCAACATTTTGAAAATGATTCATATACTGTAGTAACGCTATAAAAGAAACTAAATTGTCAGCATAAATTCCTGCATACGTTTTATACCAATAATCGTTGTTCTCACAAATAACTTTGTATAATTTCTTATACAAATCAAGTTGTCTTTCGCTAAGGACAAACCAACCAGAGTCGAGAAGTGTTTTCTCTATTTTTCCATCCTTATAATCACCATTCAACGATACCTCCAAAGACTGCATCAATTTGGATATTAATCCTGCTAACATATCAGCCATTCTAATTCCAACATAATTCCTAGAATCTTCTTCGGTAACATTTTCCAAGCCGACAAGCATTGCCGAATTTAATGTATTGGATGCAACACCCTCTCTGTCGATTAACAACTTATAGTCATTAATGTTCATCTCAATCAATAATTTCTTGAATCCATCAAAAGATGGAAAATATATCCATTCTAAAGACTTTGGTAGTTCAACATCTTCAAGTAAAAAGAGTATATCCTCAAATGCTTTACTCTCACGTTCTTTCAAAGGAATGCTAGCTTGATTTTTACTAATCTGCTCTTCCAAAAACAATCTTAATTCTTTTACAAAAGTATACGGATCTTTATAAATTGCCTCTATCACCTTTTGTGGACGATATACATTAATTGCTTTGATAATTGAATATTTCATATAATCAACATCTACAATCATCGAATTATGATAATCTACAAATAACTGATTAATCACATATTCAATTTTGCTGAATACTGAAAAATAAACAATAATCCTGCTATCAAAGAGTGAAATAAGATCCTCATAAAATTCGATTGTGTGTTTATTAAGTGATGCAAAACCAAGAGTAAAATCCTTTGCCTTCATAGTCTGACTTTTCAATTCACCATTCTTTTTTCTATAATCATACTTTTCTTCAAATGCAAGATATTTTTCAGAAATATTTGCATCTTCCTCCGATGACCAGCCAACGATTGCAGTTATGAAATTATCATAATAATTACTGGATATAACAGTCTGATAATTAATCTTCCTACTATGCTCAGTTTCATCATAAAAAAACATATATCTCATATAATTTGCTTTATAACCTCGACTAATATCTATAACACTTGAAGTAACTCTTCTATACGGTCAGCTATTCTCCTCTGCTCAGCCAGAGGTGGTAAAGGAATAATAGCTGATGACACTTTGTCTTTATTCAAATTGTCTACTGTTGCACCTGATGCCTTTTGTACAAATTGTCTATATGCGTATTTTGAGGAAAGAAGCCAATATAAATAGTCTAAATCAAAAACATTTTTACTATTTCTCAACAATAGCCAACCATCATGAATACATCCCTCAATTTTTGATATGTATGGCCTACCAAAGCTCATAGAATTTGTCAGAAGGAAATCCCCCGGATATACTTTCCTACTTTTCTTTTCTCCTTCAGGTTTGATTTTTTCTTTTGTTGAATATATATATTTCCCTTCCTTCTCAACATCACCAATTTTAATCCAATTAATTCCATTTTCTTCTTCTGTCATATATGCTTTTATTGGTCTTGGCGAACCCCCTCTCTCAATTTCCATTGCCCATCCAAGTCTTATCCATCTCCAATTCTTTGGAATATCAAAAGGCTTATCTTTATCCGGTATTTTTTCTTCACATAAAGTATTCGCAATTCCATCATCTGGTAACTGAATAGTTAATTTTCCCTGAATACCTGCATCAATCAATTTACTTTTAAACAACTCACAATCCGCCATCAATTTATCCTGTAGTATTTTTATTGAATTAAAACGCTCTCCTTGAATAGACGAATTATTTAACATCGCTGTCTTAATTAACATAACCGCATCAGAAATTCCTTCCGCTTCTGCTTGAATATTTTCAGTAATTTCTAATAACGTTCGTTCATCATTTTCATCCAAATTTATCCATTTAAAATCAAGATTATTCATATCTTGGATTTCTTTTTCTGAAAAACATCGCCAACGACCATTTGGATTTGCAACTGTATATGTAGGTTTTCTATCTTGTTCATGTCCAGAACAATAGCAATCAACAAATTCTTGCAAATCCACTCTTTTCAGAGGCTTTGTAACTAAAGTATGTTTAACGCCAGTTCGATAATCATAAACCCAAATATCTTTAGTCGGTTTTCCTTTCTCAAAGAATAAAATATTTGTCTTAACTCCATTAGCATAGAAAATACCCGTAGGAAGTCGAAGAATTGTATGTAGATTGAAATCCTTAAGGAGTTTTTCTCTTACCTTTTCGGTTGCGCCTGTATCTGTAAGCACACTATCCGGAAGTACTACACCAGCTCTACCACCTGTCTTAACAATAGACATGATGTGCTGCAGAAAGTTAACTTGGTTATCGCTTGTCCTCACAAACTCGGGCCTGTTGGCTGCAACTTCTACACTGCCTTGAGGTCTTGTACCAAATGGGGGATTAGCCAGAATCACATTGTACATCTTATCAGATGTATCAATAAGCGAATCCTGATATGCAATAGGACTCTTATTCACGCCAATATCATGAAGATACAAATTCATAGATGCAAGCGTTACTACAAGTGCTGTATTATCTGCACCAAACAAAGCATGGTTCTTTAAGAACTTTTGCTTCTCCACATCCTTACTCTGACCTTTCATATGTTCATAAGCTGCAAGTAAAAATCCTCCTGTTCCACAGGCAGGGTCTGCCACTGTTTCACCAATTTTAGGATCTACCACTTCCACAATTGCCTGAATAAGTGCTCTTGGAGTGAAATACTGTCCTGCACCACTTTTCTTATCCTGTCCATTCTTTTCTAAGATTGATTCATAGATAGCACCCTTTAAGTCCCCCTCCATCATGTACCAGTCTTCATCTGCTACCATTTCAATAACCTTAGCAAGCATAACCGGTCTATCAATCTTATTACTTGCTCTTGTAAAAATTGTTCCAATTAAGCCTTCATCCTTAGAAAGCTCATCGAGGATTTCTTCATATTTATCTATAAGATCTGTTCCGCTAAGATCACATAAATCTTTCCACTTGCAGCCATTAGGAATTGAACTTCCAAGTCCTAATTCTTCTTTTTCATTATCCATCTTGAGAAATAAAATATATGTAAGCTGTGTTATATAATCTGTATATCCAACACCTGCTGCTGCCATTACATTTGCTATATCTCCAACCTTTTTAATTAATGCTGCTTCACTTTTTTGATTTGCCATACTATGCCACCTTCAATATAAATTTTGCAAGCGTCTGAATTTCACTTGCCAATGTTACTCCGCCAAAACTTTTAACTGCTCTCTTCCATAATTCTGTATCTGTCTCATTCAATTCCATAGCAGAAATTGCTCCATCATTAATGATATATTCTGCAATCTGTTTCATGATATCCTTTTGATCTTCTGTAAGGACACGTTGCGCACGACCACAATACAAACTAAATCTCTGTGCATATCCATTAATAAGACTTGTAAGCTTTTGATTTTTCTTATATGCATAGCGCACAATCTGAATTAGATTAGTAAGGACATTTACATTCGCCTTACCATCAAGTATCTCCACATCACCCTGCTCATCTAGCAACTTGTAATTCTTCCATATCTGATAAACACCGTATTGTCTACTTTCAGAAAGCAATCTGTCCCTAAGTTCCATAAGCATATCATGAGTGATGATCGTATCCTCAGAATTATAAATAATACGAAGGGCTTCTATGTCATCCTTATGCTCTTCCAAATATTTTTCAAAATTCTCAATATATGTCTTTGCTGATTCCTTTGAAAACCCAGCATAGAGAACTTGATCCTTATCATCACTTTCAATCATATAACCTCTCTGCATTTCAAGTAATTTATTTCTTGCCTGTAGATTACCAATCAAACAATACACAAGCGCTCTTCTTGCGGTATTATCATGAGATGGACTTACATATTCCATCAACGTTCCCTCTACAAGCGCTGAAGTAATATCATTTGCAAGCTTTCTTGGTGTAAAACCATAATTAGTGACAAAATAATCTAAATGTCTACCAAAAAGAACACTTTCCTCATATCGTCGATTGATCGTTGAACAGTAGTCTCTGAGAAGGATAAGATTATCATCGCTCAATTCATTATGTGCAAGTCTTTCAAGCACATGCTCAAGTGATAAATGTTTATTAGAACCTGATCCAAGACTCGGCTTTGGAATATGCTTTTCCGATTCTGTCACTCCAACTGCATCTACGATGTAATAACATTCCTTGGTATCTGCGTTTGGAGTGACTTCTTTTAATTTATCATCACTAATAACACGGCATCCTCTCCCCTTCATCTGTGTATAAAGAACATCTGAATGAACATCTTTCATAAACAAAACTACTTCCAAAGGCTTAATATCTGTTCCCGTCGCAACTAAAGTAACTGTTACCGCTATTCTAAAATCTTTCTCAGTCCTTAAATCCCTGATAAGCACATTCGAGTTCCCCGCCGAATATGTAATTTTCTGTACAAAATTCTCCGGCAACTCATCATTATCAAATTCTGTCTTAAATACTTCCTTCGCAATATCTACAATTTCAGTTGCGTGATTATCATCTTTTGCGAAAATAAGTGTTTTAGGTATGTACTCCCACTTTTTTTCACGTTCTGGATATAAATCCTCATATATGGCTCTTTTATATGCCATCAATACTTCTTTTATCTGATTTTTATTAACGACAGACCTATCAAGTTCTACGGAACCGTATTCCACTGTCGTCTGTACCGTGTGAGTTTCAAATTTTCCAGTTCTTTTGGCTGTTTCTCCAACCTTTGAACCTCTTTCAATCGTTCCACCATGAGCAGTTATATCCGTAATGATTCTATAAATTCTAGGAGGAACATTTACTCCATCAACAACTGAATCATCATAAGTATATTGTTCAATAATGTTATTATTAAAAAATGCATAAGCTTCCGGTGTAGGCGTTGCTGTAAGCCCCAATACAGTGGCACTAGAAAAATAGTCTAATACCTTTTTCCACTTACCATAAATCGATCTATGGCATTCATCCACGATGATAAATTGAAAGTAATCTGAGGGAAGCTGCAAATTATCGCCAAGTTCAATAATGTCATTGCTATCTTTTTCTTCATCATTTTTTATTATTTCGTCCTCAACATCCTCATTACCATCCTGGATAGCCTGCCCCGTAAGTACTGCAAACAATTTCTGAATAGTAGAAATAACAATATCGCTTTTGATATCCGTCTCTTTTTTCAAGCGATTGATGCTATACAATACCCCCATCTTCTGCTGTTTCTCTGTTTTATCAAATAAGCTAAACTCTGTCTCTGTCTGTCTTGCCAAATTATTACGATCTACAAGGAATAAAATTCTTTTCGTAGATGTATAATTTAACAATCTATAAGAAGCCAAACAAGCAAGATAAGTCTTACCTGAACCAGTTGCAAGAACTGCTAAATTCTTTTTTTTACCATGTTTTAATGACTCTTCAAATTCAAGTTCTGCTTTATACTGACAATCACGTAATCCACGCTTTTCTAGTAATGGAAGTGCTCCGTATTCAGATTTCTTTTGTACTATTTGAAGCATCTTCTTTGGAGAATGCATCTTTGATAACTCTTCATATCTACTATTTTGATTCAGCATATTTTTAAAATATATCTTATTTCCATTTGCCATATACACCAAGGGAATAAGTTTTTCAAACCATAATGCGTACCACGCTTGTGGAGAAACTGCATAGTTTTCCACTTGTTTCTTCACTTCGTCACCCAATGGATTTTCTTCTCTTTTTGCCTCTATTACAGCAATCGCCTTTCCTTCAATAAACAGAAGATAATCGCTCTCTGTATTGCCAACCATCAAAGCTTCCTTTACTGCTACTGTACTGTTAGGCAAATATTCATTTCTTGATACGATATCCCAACCAGCATTTCTTAACTGTTTATCAATTTTTACACGTGCTTTTTCTTCCGGTAACATAATGATTTCCTTTCTGGATTCCCCATCTTTAAGTCTATTAGACTATCTATTATTTACAGATTCTATCTGCACAATATCATCAAATCCACAATTCAATGCTACACAAATTCGAGCCAGCACATCCATTGATACTTGCTGATCGTTATTCATTTTCGTAAATGTACTCGGGGCAATCCGTGTCTTTTTCCGCAAATCAGTCTTACTCATTTCTCGATCAATAAGCATTTTCCATAACGGTTTATACGTAATTTTTATCTGAACTTCTGTCATGTTGTTTTCCTCCAATTTTCCATATCAAAACAACTTATAACGCTAATTAACATTATATACCATCGTTTTCACTTTTACCACAAAATCTTTTGAGTTCTCGAAATTACTTTTGTAAAAAATATCACCTCAAGTAATAATTTTATGACTGGTACACAAAAATAAACTACTCTATCAAAATTATATGAAGAGTAAAAACCTTATTATCACCAGACTAAATATAATCCCAAAAGCATATTTCCAAAATTTTTCTTTTGACTTTACCATTCTCATCTCTTTTTTTATCTGAGTTGTGATTACTCTTACCTCATTCTCGGCATTCTTCTTTACTTCCTTTACCTGATTCTCCGCAATTCTTTTTTTCTTCTCAGCAGCCCTCTGTTTTTTCTGTGCTTCTTCTACTGCATCTACAGAAGACTGTACCACCATCTTTTCCAGTTTAGAGTTCCGGGCCTGAACGTCTTTTATTCTTTCTTCGAGCTGCTCTTGCTCTTTCCTGCTCAGCAATCCGTTCCTGTTCCGCAGATCGTCGTTGCTTCTCTGCAGAGACTGACTGATATTCTGCGTTCTGGACAATTCGATTTGCAGTTTCTGATTTTCCTCGGTTAACTTCTGAAGCTCGTCTTGCAGCTTCAGACTTTCGGATGAGAGACTCCGAATCCCTTCTCGAAACTCTCCGATTCGTTCCATACATTTCTGTATCAATTCTCGATCTTTTGTCTGGGCTTTCAACAACTCGTCCCTCTCTGCAGTCACTTTCGACAGGGCCTCCGCCTGTTCCTGCGACAGCTTCTTCCACTTGTCGATAGTATCGTTTGAGATCGACATCAACTGTGTCATCTCCGAGGATACCACGGTTTTCTTTTTGTTCATTTCTGATAAATTCATCCTCTAATTCCCCCTTACTGATTTTTAAATAAAAAGTCTTAGAAAGGTTGCTGTCACGTACCTTCTTCCCTTCCTGATTCTGAAACGTGATATGCTTTCTTTTATCTGTCCAATTCACGCTCCAGCCTGCATTCTTCATTTCTCTGATAAATTGCTCCCGGCTGGTGCAATACTCCATCACATTCAGCACAGCCATGGCACAATCCGCCACATAACTATCCTTTGCATGGTTACGAAACAGATTGTATTTGTCTTTACTCCATGCGATCACTTCCCCGTTCTCAATCTGACTGCCATCAAAATGCTTGCCTTTTTCCGCTATGGTGAGTCCACGTTCTCGGCACATCCGATTCGTCAGCTGCTTCATATGTTCCAAATCTTTTCTGGAATTATGCAGTTTTTTCCCATTTACGTAGCTTACAGAATTGGTAACTATATGGCAGTGAATATGGTCTTTATCCTTGTGAACACTGACAACTGTCTGAAAACCGGCAAACCATTTTTCAGCAAATTCTATTCCAAATTCCAAAGCCTGCTCAGGTGTGATCTTCTCATCTTTATGCCAGGAAATCACATTATGGGAATACATCCGACCGGAATCCTTCCCCCATAATCGTTTTTCCGCTAAAAATGACTGATATACCAGATCATAATTTACTTTTTCATACGGATACGGCCCAATGATATGAACAAGATGCTGCTCCGTTTTTCCCTCCCGCAGGATATACTCAATACAGTTTCTCATTGCCCCATGGGAATTTGTCCGCTTATTAATTGTCTTATTGATCGCCATATCGTTTCACACTCCTTCCGATACCCCGATATGTTTTCACTGAGACTGTTCAGCACATCTGCTCTGGGATAAAAGCCGCCGGCATTCATATGATGTGCGATCTGGTTGATATTGGTTGTTGCACCTCGCAGCAGACGGTTTGTTTCCCCAAGCCTTTGATTTAATACATTCAATTCCTCTTTTACCTCCGCTGACATTAGATCCACATTTTCAATTGCAGCAAGTATCACTGCCTGCTGTGTCTGCCCCGATGCTTTGATCTTTTGCTGAAGCAGGGCATATTCTTTCTCATTCATCCGTATCGTAACGGTATGATTTCTTTTTCTCATAATCCTTTCACTCCTTCCATAATCTGCACTGTTATTTTCATGCACTTCCAACTACGAGGGGATTCCATAAGGGGAAATGAAATCTTCCCCTTTGGTGGGTGCAGGGCAAAGCTCTAGTCAATCTATGAATCTGTGAATGGAATGTCCGGTGGACATTTCAGGAACAGAACTTCATAGCATTGGCGGCCAGGGTTCCAAGGGACAGCGTCCTCTGGCAAGTTTAGGAACAGCCCCTAGGCTGATTCCGGTGCATAGTGGCTTGCCACTTTGCGAAACTTGCCTGTCATCTGCTGCCATTCCATACGTGCTGATTACTTCTGCCTTCCTTCACACATCTAAAAGAAAGGCAGGAAGATGACAGTGGTTTTGTGGGATGCAAAAAGGATGTGAAGGAAATGGAAATTCTCACCTTTCCAGAGAATTTCTATTTTCCAGAATATCTTTTGGGCATCCCACTCCGGTGCGCAGTACCGGACAATCATGTGCCGTATCCGGCACCTAAACAAACATATCTGCCTGTACTTTTTGTACATCCTGCCAATCTCTACCGTTCACCGCACTCTTTTCCACTACCAAGGAACAAAAATAGCAGTTAAAAACAATAACCGTTTTTTCCCCCGAAAATTGTCTCAACTGCTATGATCTTTTACTGCTATTATTCAATTGTCCATTCATCAAATTCTGTTAAACTTCCATCCAAGCAGATCCAATCTTCAAAAGTGCTGAAGCTCTTCCAACTCCTTCTCCAATTTCTCAATACGATGGTGCTGATACCAGATCACCCCTGGAAGACCTGCAGCCATAAGAAAGGCACAAACCAACACCTTCAAAGCATCCCATCTGGATTCTATTCCACTCATGGAAAATCCGCACACAAGATTAACGAATAGGACATAAAAATATCCGCAAAATAAAGCTGTACTAAACATCCCTTTTAAAATTTTCCACATTTTAATTCCCATCTTTACACCTCCTCAAAATAAGTTTAGCGATTTTTTCGCTAAATATCAATAGTGAATATTTCGCTAAGATATTATGAATCCATGAGGTGAAAATAATGTATAGTAGAATCCGAAATCTAAGAGAAGATCGTGATCTCACGCAAAAACAAATGGGCGAGATCTTAAATTGCAGTCAGCGTATTTACAGTAATTATGAATGCGGCGATGTAGACATTCCCACACAAATCCTGATCAAACTAGCCAAATTTCATAAAACCAGCGTTGATTATCTGCTTGAACTGACAGATGACAAGCGCCCCTACCCCCGTAAAAAGGATGGAAATCAATAGATTCTGCCCGGATTCTCGTTCCGGGCAGTTTTTCTGCTCTTTTTTATTTTAAAAACTGTCTGCAAAATCCAATGCCACATCTGCATTTTCTTCCTGCTCCCTGTCCACCGAATCAAAAGCAAAACCAGCTTCTTCTTTTTCTTGCATAAACGGCTGTCCGACGCCATTCATATACGGATACAGCAGCTCCATGAGATTTTTCGCAAGTAACATAGGAACCGATTCTTTTACCCCTTCTTTGATAGCGTTCTGCACCTGTCTCAGAAACGCATCTTCCTTTTCCCGAGTCTCCAGGTAAGGATCTTCTTCCTTCTCATATTCCCGACCAAAATAATCATTCACAGCTGCTACTACCGCCCGTGTATAGGATTTATACTTTTTCCTGTTCATGGTCTGTAAATACTCCCAAGCCTGACGGTCTGCCTCGTCCAGCAGATTCAGGCGGATATTTGTATTGATGATTTTCCGTTCCTTTCTCATACTCATATCAGTCTGCCTCCATTCTTCTGAATTTTTCTGACTGCCAGCATCTCGTAACCTTTTGCCGCTGCGCAGATATCATGGCTAATGGTTACCCGGTTCCTGACATAATCTCCAAAGTTTTCGATCATACAGCCACCGCCTCCGACTACATACAGCCGCATTAATTCCGGATTATATTCGTGTTCCCTCAGTTTCCGAAAGATTTCTGCTGTATAATCTCTTGCAGCCGCTTTCATAACATCCAGATAATTTTCCCCGATATCTGCTGTTCCTTTTCGGATCACCTGTTCAATGACCAGATCGTCCACTACTGCTCCCATCCTCCTTAATAACTGTTCCCTGACAGCCAGCACACATTGATGTGTCCCGTATTTTTCAGTAAAACATTTCTTTTCTACCGGTCGTGAATTATTGATATACATGATATTCATTGTCCCATTTCCGATGTCCGCCAGCATATTGATTCCCTTAAAATCCTGCAGGTGATATGCGACGGCTGCAAAACCCTGTGGAAAAATATCTACCCCGATAAACTCCACATGATAAGTTTTTCCACGAAACACAAAATCCACCACTGCATTCTGAAGCAGATAATCACGGAAAGTTTCTTTCTGACTGCTCACCCATGTCAGCGGAAGTCCGGCAGCCAGATGTACTTTCGCCTGATCCACCCCTTTACTTTCCAACTCACCGGCAACGGCCGCAAGTGTAAGGAGGTAATAGTCCTCATCCTCCGTTTTTTCTGCCCGAAACTCCTTGTGTTCTTCTCCAATCTGGTAATACACTCCTTGATAAACCAGAAGGTTATTCTGGAATGTAGGCTCCTTTTCATATCTGGTTACACCTGCCTGAAAACATCTGCAGGCTGTTTTCATGTTTCCATATCCGTGATCCACACCAATCACTGTAATTATCTGATTTTCCTTATTTTTCATCATTCTCATATTATCTTTCTCCTTTATTTTTTTGAACCAAATTAATACTTACGCTCTTTGATAAGATAGATATTTTATTATCTCTTTCATTAATTCTTTAATATTAAGTTTCTTACATACTTAATAGTGTCCCATGATCCTGCACAGGTTTTTCCCACATAGGCTTCTCCTATGGCCTGACATTCCCAGATGGGAATAACCCATGCAGGGATTTCCTATGGTCTGATGTATCCAGATTGTAAAACCTGTATGGCATATTTTCATATCTGCTCATTCATTTTCCTTCCCCAAAGGTACTTCACGGACAATATATTCCGTATCCCCATAACAGCCGTCACAATACCTGATCCTGTGTCTCTCCACATATCCATGATGTTCTAATTCTTTTATCGCTGATCTTACAGAATCAATCCCATCCCTGCTTAAAGATGCCAGCCCCTTCATATTATAATTCCAGTCATCTGGCAAACTCAGCATCAGAGAAAGAAGGCCTTTTGCCTTTAAAGAGAGCTTCTTATTCTTGAAATGATGATTGCTCATAACTGTAAAATTCTTCGTCCGCTCCACCCGGAACACCTGTGACATAGCTTCACCTCCAATAAAAAAGGCACAAAGCCTTTCATGACCTGTGCCTTATCTTCTATTTATTTTGTTTATCTTTTCTTTTAGGAAACGTAAATCAGTTCCGCCAAAATCATTTCCTCTGCAATTGCCCTATGCTGATTGATTGCTCTTACCCATGCCATCTGGTCAGCCTCCTTATCTGGTAAAGGATCGCTCTTTTCCAGCTGTTTCAATATAATTTCTTCCCGCTCCTTTGCCGCCCGGTCAATCTCCAATAGATGCTGACCAATCGTGTCTTGTAAAAGCATCACCTGATATTTTGCCCGTTTGCAGTTTTTCAGGTAATCCCTGCGCAGGAATCCATATTTTCCAATATGCAACATCTGTTCTCCGGATTTATATCCCAGTTCCGGCAGCAAATACCCATTCACATTTTTATAATTCAGTTCCATAAATCTACCCTCTCTTTCCATTATATTTCCTGTTGAACATCTTTTTTCTTATTCTGATGTGCCCATCCTCTCAGTAGTTTTTCGATCAGATCTGCCTGTTGGGCTGGTGTATAATCTGGTGGGAAATACTTTCCAATCCGTTCAAAGGGAATTTTTATCTGTTCCCTCTGGTTAGGCTTGATTTCCTGCAGAATATCATAAATCATGTCCATATCAAGCTGTTTCTGCTGACTCATCCTCTTTAACCGGTTGGCCTGTGAAATATTCGGAATACACTGTTCCAGTTCCATCACAGCATGAAGCTCATACTGTTCTTCTTCTGTCAGGAATGAAATTTCCACTGCAGAACGGATTGCCAGCAATTCCCGGTCAACCATATCCAAAATCTTCGGTATCAGTTTTGTGAGACGAATATAACGCTTAATCTGGGTCACACTTTCTCCCACCATCCGGGCAAGCTGCTCATTGCTCCGATAACCGGCTGCAGAATCCGTCTTTTTAATATTTACCTTGCCATTTTCAGAGATATCCGCTTCTAATAAAGATATCTCAACCATTTCCTCAATACACTTCGGTTCCAATGGGTCCGAAGATAATTCCTTTCTTTTTCCCTGCCGGTTCATTGCCTGTAACCTCATCTTATAAGCAAAGGCTTTTTCGCTCGGCAGAATTTTTTCTCTCTGTAAGTTACTGTCTATCATTGCGATAACAGCCTGATCATCATCCATACTACAGATGATAGCTGGAACTTCTTTGATTCCCGCCCAGAGGGCAGCTTCTTTTCTTCGATGCCCTGCAATGATTTCAAATCCTTCTCCATCCGGATTTTTACGGACGAGCAGCGGCACCAGTATACCTTCCTGCTGAATACTTCTGCGCAACTCAAAGAGTTCCTGATTTCGTTCTACTTTAAACGGATGTTCTTTGAAGTCATGCAATTCCCTTATTTTAATCATTCCAATGTCTGCACCCGGCACGTCAGTCTGTAATGAACACATCGCTTTCTTTTTTACCATTTGAATTTTCCTCCTGTTCCGTACAAAAGAAAAAGGACTCTTACCTTCCAGAAAAGCTCTGAAAACAAGCGTCCTTTTCACTCTTATCTACGATATTCAGATTGAAATGTTACATCAACTTTTATGTGTCTACTCATACCACATGCAGAACTACAGACACCTCTATGCCATCCATAATCTGTTTTTTTCGTCCCTGTTTTCCTGTCGGTGCGAAACTCATATACCTCGCAAAATGCCTAAAACAAAGGATTTCTACGAATTCACCCGATGTAGACAACAGACAGTCTCCACATGCACGGTCTGCGAAAACTGATCAACCGCCCTCACTTTCACCAGTTCATACCCATTTCCACACAGATACTTCAGATCCCGTGCCAGTGTGGCAGAATCACAGCTCACGTACA
>OBUZ01000462.1_pt1 | contig 23787 bp, 19 predicted proteins | sample 1494961 | NCBI WGS metagenome assembly OBUZ01 (sample SAMEA2579939, study PRJEB22360) | human gut metagenome | biome: human gut; feature: human-associated habitat; material: faeces | place: Denmark | collected 2008/2010
GGCTCCTGATTACATCTTCATGTGTTCCCTCAAAGCTTTTGTCCTCCACTTCGATACAGGTATAACCATTGTACCCTATGTCGGTCAATGCGCTGACATATTTCGCCCAGTCCACGTCTCCCAGTCCGGGAAGCTTTGGAGCCATGTATTCCAGCGGGTAGGCCATCGTCCCCGCATCATCCAGCCTGTCTTTATAAAGCTTGATGTCTTTATAATGAACATGGAAAATCCTGTCCCTGAACTCATACATCGGTTTGATATAATCCATCATCTGCCATACAAAATGGCTGGGATCATAATTCAGGCCGAAATTGCCGCTCGGAATTATTTCGAACATTCTGCGCCAGATTTTCGGTGTCGTTGCCAGGTTCTGCCCTCCCGGCCACTGTGTCTCGTCAAAAAGCATCGGACAGTTTTCGATTGCCACTTTTACCTGGTGTTCCTCCGCGAAGCGGATAATATCCGGCCAGATTTCCTCAAAAAGCTTCAGATTCTCTTCCACGCTCTTTGTATGATCACGGCCGATAAAGGTAGTAACCATGCCGATCCCCAGCTTTTGTGAAGCCGCAATTACCTTCTTAAGGTGTTCAATATTGGCCTTCCTTTTCTCCAAATCTCCGTCCATTGTATTCGGATAAAACGCCAGAGAAGATATCTCCACATTTTTTTCTTTGCAGTAATTCAGGATATATTCGGCCTTTGCCTCGCTCAGTTCATCGACATCGATGTGGCTGACGCCCGCATACCGGCGTTCCGCCTTGCCGCTTGGCCAGCAGGCCGCTTCGACGCATTCATAGCCCAGGCTGCTGATCGTGTCTATCATTTCTTCAAAGGACATCCAGTCCAGAATCGCGCTTACAAGTCCCAGTTTCATTCTTTCCCTCCTGTTTTACCAGTGTACTCTCGGAATCTCCTGGTACTCAGATTTGCGAGATGATTTTTTGTCGGTTGTGTACATATTTATGAGGCGTACACGGTGTGTACGTTGAATAAATATGTGCGCGGCCGGCAGAAAATCAGCCGTAAAGATGAGTGCCGGGGAGACTCCGAAAGTACACACCTACTGTTGCGTTGCATTAAGAAATTTTCACGCTCTTTCCTGTCTCAGAGCTTTCTACCGCGGCAAAGACTGCTTTCATTGCTGCCAGAGCTTCCTCCCCGCTGATTTCCGGCGGCGTATTATGGACCAGACAGTCCATAAACAGATCGATTACTCCCGACTTTGTCTGATTGTCATTCGTCTGAATCTTATCCAGATCATAGCAGATTTTCTCTCCGCCCTTCAGCTCCACTACAATAGAATGGGCCGGGTCACTGTAAATCTTCATCACTCCTTTTGTTCCGTAGAGAATCGTGGAGTTGTCTTCCGCTCCATAGCAGGTCCAGCTTGCAGTCATGGTTCCGATGCATCCGTTTTCCATCTTATAGATACAGATGGCATTGTCATCCACTCCGATGAGACTGCCCGAGGCATCTCTTTTATCCAGCGTACCCAGATAACCAATTACCTCCGCCACTCTGGAACCCGTCAGATACTGGATCAGATCGGTTTTATGGATTCCAAGGTCTGCCATGGCCCCCATGACCGCTTTCTTCTTATCGAAAAACCAGACATTCCGTCCCGGGTCAATGCTCCAGGTCTCCGGACCGCTATGGGCAAAATTTGTCTTGTATGTGATAATGTCTCCAATCAGTCCGCTTTCTATCAGTTTTCTGGCCTCAGCATGGGCTTTTGCAAGCCGCTGGTTGTGGCCTATCATCAGAAAACGCCCTGTTTCCTTTGAGGCCCGGACCATATCCTCGCACTCCTTCAGATTCATCGCCATCGGCTTCTCACAGAGTACGTGTTTTCCCGCCTTCAGAGCCGCAACCGTAATTTCCGCATGGACGTTATTTGCCACGCAGACACTTACCGCGTCGATTTCCCTGTCGGCCAGAAGTTCCTCATAGGAATCAAACGCTTTTCCCCCATACCGGACTGCCAGCTCTTGGGCACGTTCCTTATTTAAATCGAAAAATCCGGCCAGCCTGGCATCCGGATTTTGCACATATTCCGGGATGTGCCTGACCTGAGAAATCTTACCGCAGCCGATAATGCCTATATTAAACATGATAATTCCCCCTAAATTGTGTATTCTGTCGTTCGGTTAAAAGGTATATTACAATTGTTTATTTATGTTTTTTCTTAGACTGTGCCAGCACGGCTACAATAATAACGAGGCCTCTGACAAGACCGTTTAAGAATGGCGGTACATTTGCCATAACAAGGATTGTCTGGATGATACGGAGCATCAGTACGCCCAGGAAGGTTCCTATAATTTTGCCGCGTCCACCCTCCATCGCGGTTCCTCCGATGGCTACGGCTGCGATGGCGTCCATCTCATATCCGTCTCCGGCGCTGGCCGCCTGGATTGAGGTAAGACGGCTTGCAAGAAGGAATGCGGCCAGACCGTACAGAATACCAGCGTAACAGTAAATCATGGTCTTAACGTTGCCTACCTTGATACCCGTAAGCCTTGCCGCCTGCTGGTTAGAACCGACCGCATAGACATAACGGCCGAATTTCGTCTTAGCCATGATAAATCCGGTCAGCAGCGTAATCAGGATAAAGATAATCATCAGATGCGGTATTCCGAAAATCTTGCCGGATGCCACATATCGGAACGCATCATACATGCTCTTGTCAACAGTAAACGGACCGCCCTGCCCAAGCTGTGTGATAATGGAACGGTAAGCGGAGAAGGTCGCCAGCGTTACGATAAACGGAGCGATATTTCCCTTGGTGATAAAAATTCCGTTGATCAGGCCGAGCAGCAGGCCGAAGCCCAGGCAGAATAAAAGGCACAGTGTAATGCTGTGTGTCTTGTTCAGAAGAGAAACTCCCAGTCCCGATATCAGGGCCACCGAGGAACCGACGGAAAGATCAATCATGCCGGCCGAAATGACAAGGCTCATTCCCATCGCGCAGATACCTACAATCGCGCCCTGCACAAACTGGTTCGTCAGGTTTGTAACCGAGAGAAATGACGGGTTGATGATGACCGCCACAATCATCAGTAATATGAAGCTCAGCCAGTGGCTGTAATTTGTCGTTATGTTTGACCATATCTGTTTAAAGTCTTTGTCCGTAGTCTTTGCCGTACTCATACCTGTACCTCCGTTTTTGTTCCTGTAGAAAGCGCCATGACGCCCGCCTCATTTAATTCTTCACGCTCCAGGCTGCCGTTGATTTTACCCTTGTACATTACAATACACCGGTCTGCAATCTGGTAAATTTCCGGAAATTCCGTACTGAAAACCAGAACACCCCTGCCCTGCGCCGCCAGCTCCAGAATCAGCTTGTAAATAGCGTATTTTGCGCCTACGTCGATTCCCTGGGTCGGGTTATCCATAATCATTACGTCGGCATCTGTCTCCAGCCAGCGCCCAACAATAACTTTCTGCTGGTTACCGCCCGACAGTGATGTGATTGGGTCTTTTTCGCTTCCGACTTTTATCTCCATCTTGCTTCTGTTTTTCTCAAAACGGCTGCTCTCTTCTTTATTTCCGATAATTAACTTCTTATGCAGCAGCGTAAAGTATGCCATTGAGTTATTATCCCTGATGCTCAGGTCCGGGAGAATGCCTCTCTCCTTCCTGTTGCAGGGAATCATCGCGACGCGGTGGCGCATCACATTGAGGATACTCTTCGTATTCAGCCTGCCGCCCCTTGTCTCGACCGTACCGCTTTTTGAAGGCGTGGCCCCGAACAGAGCAGTCGCCAGCTCCCCGCTTCCCGCCCCCTGCAGGCCGGTAATCGCAATTACCTCGCCCCTGTGCAGATCAAACGATACATTTTCAAAGGTTTCTCCGGTGAGCCCTTTTACCGACATCAGGATTTCTTCCCCCATGCACGGCTCCTGCTGCTCCTTCAGGTTGGCGTTTACAAATGTCTTTCCAATCAGAAGCTCTGTGGCCTGATGTTCATTGATGTCCTTTATAAAACCGGTCTCAATAAACCTGCCGTCCCTGAGAACCGTATATTTGTCGCAAATTGTGAAAATCTCCGGCATCTTGTGTGAAATATAGATAAAGCTTACCCCCTGGCCCTTCAGCCTTCTCATTATGGTAAAGAGGTTTTCAATCTCCTGATTGTTGAGCGCGGTGGTGGGTTCATCCATAATAATCAGCTCAGACTGGAACAAAAGCGCTTTTGCTATCTCCACAAGCTGCTTTTTTGCCGTTTCCAGATCAGACACCAGCGCCATGGCATCAATCTTTACATTCATGCCGTCCAGTACTTCCTGCGCCCTCTGAATCTCTGTTTTCTTATCAATTACCCCTGCTTTATTCGTAAGTTCTTCTCCCAGGAACATGTTTTCATAAACCTTTAAATCATTACACAGGTTAAGTTCCTGGTGAATGAATCGGATTTTCATTTCCATTGACTTCTGTGGAGTCATATTTGTAATTTCATTTCCGTCAATTATAATTTTCCCGGAGGTGGGAGGAAAATTACCGGATAATATATTCATCAATGTGGTCTTGCCTGCTCCGTTTTCTCCCAGCAGGCCGTGAATCTCACCGGCTCCCATCTGGAAATCCACATTCTGGAGCGCCAGGACAGGGCCAAATTCCTTACTGATTTTCTGCATTTCCAATTTCATTAGCAAAACCTCCCCGTATCATGAAGATAAGCCGGCCGGTTTGAAACCGACCGGCTTATCATTCTAAAATTACTGTAAGCTGTAACGAATCTTGTATAAGTCAGATTCCATGTATTCTTTATAATTATTTTTATCAATCATCTCTGTTGGGATCAGGTAGCTTGGCTCCAGAGTCTTTCCTTCCAGTACGTCAAGTCCAAGGTCAACTGCGTCACGTACCATGGATGGGGAGAACGTATAGGTCATAAAGTCAATGCCTTCCAGACCGGAATCCTCGAATAATTTCATAAAGCCTTCGCCTGCGGAAACGCCGGAGATGAGCTTAATGTTTAATTTTGCAGGGCCGTTGTAGTTCTTAAGGGCCTCTACGATACCAAACACGATTTCGTCGTCATGTGTAAAGATTGCCTGAACGGATTCGATTTCTTCCACGCTCTTTGTGTTTAAGAAGTCTTCCATCTGCTCCATGGCTTTCTGCTGGCTCCAGTCAGTAGAGAATTCCTGAATTTTCTTAAAGTTGCTGTCAGCTGTCTTCCAGAAGCCGTTGGAACGCTGCATCGGTACGGTTGAGGAATCGCCTTTGAACTCAAGAAGGCCAACTTCGCCTGCTGCCAGTTCATCTTTGAAGTATTCGCTGAAATATTCGCCTGCGCCTTCACCGATTGCATCGTTGTCGCCCATAATCCAGCTTGTCGGCTCAAATCCTTCGATTAAACGATCATAAATGATTAACGGAACGCCTGCGTCCTGAACCTGCTGTGCGGAGCTTCTTAACTCATCTCCCGTTACGGGCCAGAGAACCATAACATCCGGATTCATTCCTAAAATCGTCTCTACTGCGTTGCTCTGCTCACCGGACTCTGCCGCTGTCATGAATTTATACTCAAATCCATATTTTTCTGCAAGCATCTTTACTTCCGCCTCACAGTGCTGAATGGATTCTGCTGTAAATCCATGGTCGGCTGCCGGTGTAACGACACCCATCATCTTGCCTTTTAAGTCTGTTACTTCCTCTCCTGCTTCGGGAGCTTTTGTCTCTTCCTCTGTCGTCTCCGCCTTTGTCTCTGCTACGGATGCCGCTGCTGTCTCCGCCGGTTTCTGGCTGGAACATGCGGTAAGGGACATTGCCATTGCTGATGCGAGTACTACTGCCAAAACTTTTTTCATGTTGCTTCCTCCTTGTTTTTGCTTTTTGGATACTTCTCCTTGTTTATTCTAAGGCTCAAGCCGAGCCGTCGAATCACGAATTACCAGCTTATGTTCCAGGAAGATTTTCCCCTTTCCTTCTCCGGACTCAATCTGATCTATCAGCATGCGGGCGCTGGTCTTGCCCAGTGGGTAAAGCGGCTGTGACACCGTTGTCAGCATCGGGGTCATCATTGTGGCATATTCGACATCGTCAAACCCTACTACCGATAGTTCTTCCGGCACCCGGATTCCCAATCCTCCGGCCGCCCGGATGGCCCCCATGGCCAATACGTCTGAAATGCAGAACACGGCCGGTCCAGTAACTGCCTGGCCGCCGAGATACCGCTCTGGAAGCTGTAATCACGGTCTGCATATGCCATATATTCTTTTCTTATGGGCAGCCCCAGCTTCTCAAGCTCCGCCTCATAACCCCTCCGGCGATCCTCACTGCTGATAAACTGGTTCACACTCCCGACAAATCCTATTTTTTTATGGCCCAGGCTGTGGAGGTAACGCACCACCTGTGCGGCCGCCGCAAAATTATCAATGGAGACATGCGAAATATCGGCATCCTTGAAAAATTCACAGCACTGTACAATCGGCACTTTATCCGCAATCTCCTTTATATGCCTGTTATCCTTATTAACACAGAGCATCACCGCCCCGTCCGCTTGTCCGTCGAATAAAAGCTCGATAAACTCTCTCTCTCTTACTTCATCTCCATTGACGATACAGAGCATCGTGCCAAACTGGCACCGTCTTGCCTCGTCCTCAATTCCGGCTACAATGGATGAGTAGAACGGGTTGCTGATCGTCGGAACCAGTATTAAAAGCATCTTGCTTTCTTTCCTTCTCAGCCTGCGTCCCCACACATTCGGCTGGTAATTCAGCTTTGCAATGGCCAGCGCCACTTTTTCATGGGCTGCCGGCGATACCGGACCGTTCTTGTTCAGCACCCTGCTGACCGTGGCAACCGATACTCCCGCCTCTCTCGCTACATCTGCTATTGTAATCATAATTTCCTTCATCCCCTCTGTCTTCCTGTCGTATTCCATTTGCTGTTTATGTGTAATCGATTACACTTTATACAAAAAATTATACTTTGAAACAAGAAAACAGGCAAGTACTTTCAGAAAATAAAATCAATGCAATAACCTTGTATTTCACGGAAATCACTTCCCATTTTTCCTTCGGTAGGGGCTGGAACCGTTATATTGAATTAATGTGTAATCGTTTACACATTTGCGTTTAAAAATAGAAATCCCGATTCCGGAACCTCTTTTATTTAACTATTTTCAGTATACCAGCTTGACAATAAATGTCAAGGACTTTTTGACTTTTTGCACATAATCGACGAAAATGCACTGTCATTTTTATGCACTTTAACCCAAAATCCGGGGTTTTCGTGAGGCCGGAAGAGGAACTATTGCCCTTCCGCCGGCCGCACCGGCTTCAGATTCACCTGCCTGACCAGAAACGAATCAGCCTCCCAGTCCTAAAAAACCAGGTACAAGCGACATAAACAACGGATTAAAAATGTCAACACACAAAACGGAAAAAGCAGGATACAATATCCAGGCGATATGGGAATATCCGTACTTATCCATAACAGCTCTCTCATTAGCCACCGCATTGGAACCGGATCCCATTCCCATACCAATCAGCCCTGCACACATACAGGCGGCATTATAGTCGCCGTGATACATACGGAATCCTATGAAATAAGTGAAAACGAGAGTGGCAATGGTCACAACAAACAGAATAATCAGCATCGGGCCAACCGCATTTGTAATTCTGCTCAAATCCATGGTCATAATGGTAATTGCCAGGAAAATATCCAGTGAAATATGCTCCACCGTCTCAACCTCCGGCAGATGGATATCCACATGGAAAGCCTCCAGAATATTTCTGGCAATCGCCCCGGCAAAAAGACATCCGATAAAATACGGCATTTCAATATATGGTATCATGCTCAAAAGCATATAAATCGGGATGCCGCAGGCTGCGATAATCGTTATCATACAGATAGTGCTTAAAAGTTTTCCCGTATCCAGCGCCGTTTTCTCCTCACTGCCTCCGGCCTGCAGCGCGCCGTCCTGCGGATCCGCTTTTAATTTATACCGTTTAATCAGCATTACGGCCAGCGGTCCACCCGTGAGGCTTCCCAGAATCATGCCGACTGTTGCGGCCGAAACTCCAATCTCCGTCGCTCCCACAGCGCCCATCCCTTCATATACGGGACCAAATGCAGATGTAGTTCCCACGCCTCCCGCCAGAGCGCCTGTGCCGATCTGGATTCCAAGCAGAGGATGCAGGCCGAGCATCTGGGCCAGAAACATTCCGAGCAGGCCCTGTAATAATACGAGAAGAAGCACCGACAGGGCTATCCCCGCACAGAACTTTTTTCCGCGCTCCAGCAGGGTTTTGCTGAAACCAAAACCCACACAGGTAAAAAACAGATTCATCAGATGGCTGCCGAGTGTAGAGGTCCATTGAACCGCAAACAATCCCGTAATTTTAAGGTAGCTTAAAATAAGCGCAACCAGAAGTCCTCCGACAACGGGCGCCGGTATCCCCCAGTCCTGGAACGGCTTTACTCTTCGTACAATTGCTTTTCCCAGGAAAACCATAAGACACCCAAATCCCGTAGTCGCAAGCAGATCCAGGGTTAACGTTGACGTTGCTGCATCAAATCCCATAATACTTTTCCTCCTCATTCAAATATACTTCATACGGCATGCCTGTTACCTTAAAATATACTAGTATCGGATCATTTGCAATCATTTTCAGTCTTCTTTAACATTTCCTGAATATATGTTATGATTATGAAATTATTTATTTCCAGCCAATACATTAGCAGTCAATATCCCAGAATTGTATTTACAAAAGTTACAAAAGTTACTATAGTTACTTAAGTCATTTATGCTTTAACAATAATAAACTTAAAAAAATATGGCACAGCCGGAAACGATAAGCGTTTCTCAGCCGCACCATACCATGCGGTACCTTTTTTATTTAACAACCGGAAGTTTCATGACTATCTTTGTATAGGATTGCTGCCGGGACGTATGGCGCACCGCTTTGTGCCCATCGTGCGGAAAGGCAATATAGCACATCCCCGCCGTAATCCTCATCACATTGTCTTCAGCGCCTGTGTAGGCCGCCTTATCATTGTCACCGTTATATTCCCCGTCTTCTTTTAAATCTCCCAGATCCGCCCAGGCGATTTCTTCGCTGCCCTCCAGGACAATCTGAACATCTGCATATTTTCTATGAGCCTCAAATGTCCCCTCAGACATCGGCTTTGTCTCTCCCTTTTGAACCAGGAAGAAACCGCCGTCGAACTCATATCTTCCGGCCTCCGGATTGCGCAGCGCCTCTACGGCCTGCAGACCGTTCTCCAGATTATTGAGCATACAGCTGTAAAAACGGATATTGTCAAATTTGTCAATTATCATTGTGTCTTTCTCCTAATTTTCAACCACGCTCTAGGCTGCGGCGCTTGCAGAGGCTTTCGCTTCTTTGTGCTTCTTACCCTGAATGTAGAAATATACCAGAATGGCCAGTCCCATCGGGATTCCGATCAGGGTGGTGATATTTTCAGGAATAATGATAAATACTGCCACGCAGGCCAGAAGAACACGGACTACTACGTTCTTTATAGGTACAAACATATAACCTGCTATACCGCCTGCCAGGAAAATAATTCCGTATGCCATAATCGCCGTATTCACCACCACCTCCGTAACGGTTCCCTGCAGCAGAAGAGCCGGATGGAACACGAAGACATAAGGGGTCAGGAAGGATACAAGTGCATAGGCAAATGCCGTCCAGCCGGTCTTCCACGAGCTTGCCCCTGAGATACCGGCGGCAGTAAAGGACGCCAGGCATACCGGAGGAGTTATCTGTGCGATAACGCCGAAGTAGAAGATAAACATATTGGCAGGCAGCGGGTCGATTCCCAGGGAAATCAGTGTGGAACAGAACAGTATGTTGGCGATCAGGTAAGCCGCAACCGTCGGAAGAGCCATACCGAGAAGCATACATCCAAGCATTGTGATAATCAGGGCCAGCGCAAGGCTGGAGCTTCCCGTTGCCGCAATAATTTTTGTCAGCTTGTTGGCAACGCCGGACTGCACCACAATACCCGTCATGATACCGCAGGCAGCGGTCGGGATTGCAATTCCGTATGCCTGTTTTGTTCCGTCCAGCATCGCATCGATAAACTGGCTTACGTTCATTCTGGTATCTTTTGAAATAAAGCTTACGATTATGGCAAGCGCCGAACCTACGAGAGCTGCCCTTGTCAAAGAGCTTCCCATAAATATCATGACTACCAGAACAATAATCGGTGCAAGCTGATAGATTCTCGGCATAATCGGGGCTGTTTTGCAGACAACGGCCTCGTCATGGGAATTCATTTTTTTCTTCTTTGCGAGGAAATGAACCAGCAGGAATACGGAACCGTAGTATGCCGGAGCCGGAATGATGGCCGCCATGGCGATTCTTGTATAACTGATGCCTATCATTTCCGCCATGATGAACGCTCCCACACCCATGATAGGAGGCATAATCTGACCGCCGGTGGAAGCCACCGCCTCGATTGCTCCTGCCTGGTGAGGCTCATATCCCGATTTCTTCATCAGCGGGATGGTCATGACACCCGTACTCGTTACGTTTGCAACGGCTGAGCCGGAAATCATGCCCATCAGTCCGGAAGACACAACCGATGCCTTTGCCGGGCCTCCGGCCGTCTTGTCGCTGAGTTTCATGCCTAAATCGATCAGGACCTGGCCGCCGCCGCACACCGAAAAGAATGCGCCGAACAGCAGGAAATAGAACAGGGTATTAACAGAAGACGACAGCGGCGAGCCAAGGATACCGTTCGGATCCATGACCATAACCTCGCCGAAGCTCTGCCATGACATACCGCGGAATTTAAAGATGCCGCTGATTTTCTGTCCTAAAAATGCATACGCAATAAATACACAGATAAAGATAAACAGGTTCATACCCATAAACCTTCTTACCGCTTCCATGACGATAATCAGCAGCCAGTATGCACAGAGCAGGTCGGCTGTCGTCATGCTGTCCACGTTATAGATACGGTTCTGCAGATAACTTAAATTAGAAATAAAATAGTACGCACAGTAGGCAACACCTGCCAGCATGAAAATATCATAGGCCCAGCCGAGCGCTTTTGTTACTGTAGTTTTGCACTTATCCGCAACGGGTTTGTGAATAAAAGCGATTGCCAGAGCCAGACAGAGATGCACCGGCACCTGAATCCATTTATCAAGCGGCCTCACCAGCGCAATATAGAGCTGGAAAGCAATCAACATTACGGAAAGTATAACTAACGAAGCATATCTCCACTTTGGAAGGCTTGCGAATTTGCTAACTGGCTTTTGATCCTGGTTCAGGGCATTCGCTTCACTCATAATTCATTCCTCCAATATCTCTTAAAAGAGGGGAGCCGGTAACAGCCCCCCGGACTTTAAATCCTGATTATTTCATGTAACCTGCTTCTTTAAAGTATTTTTCTGCGCCCGGATGGAGTGCAAGACCGCCGACTTTCTCCGGCTCCCAGCATGTGGCAGGGTCAAACGGCTCAATGGATGCAAGTACTGATACAAGGTAATCTCTGTTCTCACACATGGATTTTGTCATCCAGTAAACAACGTCTTCGTCCAGTTCATCCCTTACAAATAAGCAGTCAGGCGTACCGGCATTGATGATTTCCTCCGTCTGTCCCTTCCAGGAGTTGGCCGGGATTGTGATTCTCTGGAAACCTTTTTCGTTTACAAAGTAATCAAGCGTATCCTCTTCCCACTGGTTGAAATGCACGTCACACGTCATTGCGATTTCTGTCATCGTGGAGGAGTTGACGGATGTATGGTCAAGCATGAAATCCAGCTTTCCGTCTTTTACCATAGCGGAGAGGTCGGAACCGCCGCCGTGCACTACATCGCCGCCCCAGGATTTGATATCATCTTCCGTCACTCCCAGGTATCCGAGTAAAATCTGAACCACTTCGTTATCCATGGAGCCTACCGGGCTGCAGCCGATTCGGATTGGAAGTTTCTGTCTGATTGCTTCTTCCACGGTCTGTACATTGTATTTATCCATGAATGCTTTTGTCATAAAGTTTACGGCCGATACGTTGGTAAGTCCGCCAATCATGGCTGAATATCCTTTTACAGGAGGTTTGCCGAGGGTGCCCTCTTCAAATGCCCATTTTGCAGGAGCGCCGTTGATAAAGGAGACATCTGTCTTACCCTGCTCGAACAGGTAAGGAGCGCCCATTCCGCCAGGGGAGATTGGCTGAACGTCCACTGTTCCGATTCCATTTTCCTCCCACAGCTTCGCAAGCTCTGCCGACAGGTTATAATTACTTGTTCCGACTTCGTGTGTTGCGAATAAAATATTTGCGTTCAGGCCTGCATTGGCCGCTTCTGCCTTATCTTGTGCTCCGTCCGCCCCGCTTTCTGCCCCGGCTGCCTCTGTACCTGCGGCCTCCGCTGCCGGCGCCGTTGTCGCTGCCGTCTGGCTGCTGCCGTCATTACATCCTGCAAGTCCCAATACCATTGTAGCTGCCAAAGCTACGGAAACGAGTTTTTTCATACTTTTCTTCATAGTTTTTCCTCCACTATTCTCCTTTTTTTACTTTGTTGCTTTTAGCTAATTTTACGCCGTAATCAATGGCGTTCATCAGACTTAATTCATTTGCTATGCCGAGCCCTGCCTGGTCAAAGGCCGTTCCATGGTCTACAGATGACCTCACTATCGGAAGTCCCAAAGTTATGTTAACTCCTGCAACTGCGTCCCATTTCTTCTCATTCTCGTTATAAACAAAACCAACAACCTTAAGCGGGATGTGTCCCTGGTCGTGGTACATAGCCACTACGATATCATACCAGCCGCCCCTCGCTTTGGAAAAGACGGTGTCCGGCGGCACCGGGCCTTCTGCGTTGATTCCCTCTTTTACAGCCTCGCCGATTGCCGGTATGATTTCTTCTATTTCCTCGCGGCCAAACAGTCCGTTTTCACCGCTGTGGGGGTTGAGTCCCGCAACTCCCACCTTCGGGTTTTCAATTCCCAGGTCTTTACATGCCTGATGGGCAATCCTGATAACCTCCAGCACCCTGTCTTTTTTTACCCTGTCGCATGCCTCTCTCAGCGCCACATGGGTGGATACGTGAACGACTCTTAAGTTTTCATGGGCCAGCATCATCGTGTATTTCTTTGTTCCGGTAAAATCCGCATAGATTTCGGTGTGTCCGGAATAATGGTGTCCGGCCAGGTTTACCGCCTCTTTGTTAAACGCGTTTGTGACCGTCCCGTCTATCTCACCGGCCATGGCCAGTTCAATCACCTTCTTTACATACCCAAACGCCGCTTCACCGGCGGCTGCCGATACTTTTCCGCGCTCCAGCGTGTTCAAATCCATCAGCTTCATATCGTAAACATCGATGGTACCATACTCGTACTTTGCCTCACCGACCGATTGGACTGCGCGGATTTTGATATCCTCTCTTCCGGCAATCTTAGCGGCCTCCTCCATTACTGCTGCATCGCCGATTACCAGCGGGCGGCACTCGTCATAAATTTCTTTCTTTGCCAGGGCTTTTACAGTGATCTCCGGGCCGATGCTGGCCGGATCTCCCATCGTGATTCCAAGAATTAATTTCTCAGCCATATTCTGCCTTTCTTTTATTCGTGTTTTCCGAACTGTCAATCAGCACATGCCCTTTTCGTGATTCTCGGCAAGCACTTTTTTGAGCGCCTCGATTCCTTCCTCCGGTACCTGGTTAAACGGCGCACGGCACTTTCCGACCGGGTAGCCAAGCAGGTTAACAGCCGTCTTCACGATGGTGTTCGGATTGCCGTATTTAAAGCAGCCCCGGAAGGAACGGATACTGTCCTGGGCTTTTCTTGCATTCTCCAGGTCGCCTGCCGCAAAATAATTGTAGATGGAGGCCATTACCTCAGGGAACACGTTGGCGCAGCCCGCAATACCGCCGGTCCCCCCTGCCAAAAGGTTCCAGAGAATCAGGGAATCGTTGCCGGAAAGCACCGCAAAGTCTTTGCTGTCCCTGGTCTGTTCGATATACTGAAGCATATTGTCAAAGTTCCCGGAGCTGTCTTTCGCTCCTACAATATTTGGAATTTTGCTTAATTTTGCAACGGTTGCCGGCGCAAGGGCGTTGCCTGTCCTGGCCGGAATGTTATATAGAACAATTGGCATATCCACTGCCTCCGCCACTGCCTTATAGTGGTCGTACAGCTCATTCTGGGATGCCGCGGCAAAGGACGGGGTGATGATGGAAAGAACATCGGCTCCCAGGGATTCTGCCATCTGAGACTGCCGGATGGTATCCTTTGTACTGATACATCCTGTCCCTGCGTAAACCGGCACGCGGCCTTTTGTCTCATCAATAACAATACTTAAAACTTCTTCTTTTTCTTTCTCGTTTAATATGTATCCCTCACCATTGGTGCCAAATGGGAAAAGTCCGTGTATACCGCCTTTGATCTGCCGGTTCACCTGGTTGCGGAGTTCTTTCTCATTGACGGATTCATCTTCATTCATCGGTGTTACGATTGGCGGGATAATTCCTTTAATTTCTACTTTTTTCATTACCTGGTTCCTCCTGATTTTGAAGCTTTGCCACAGTTCATTCGGCTAATTAAATTATTTCAAGGTATATTTTTTTTGCGTCTTCGGCCGTCACAGTTCTCATGTTATTGACGAGGAGTCTCTGCACGCCCATTCCGGCTTCCACAAGTTCATCTAGATCCTCGCTGCCGATGCCGAATTCTTTCAGGCTTTTGGGAATATTCAAATGCTCTACAATCTCTTCCATCCGGTTTACAACCCACGCCGATTTTTCTTCCTCACTCTTTGCCTCCGTTGCGAAGCTCTCCCCGGCAGCCAGCCGGTCGTAAGCTTCTGCAAAGAGGCCCCGGCACACCGGTTCGTTGAATCTCATAACAGGAGCCAGGAGAATCGCATTGGACACGCCATGCGGGATATGGTACCTGCCCCCCAAAGGATAGGACAGCGCGTGTACCGCTGTGGTACCCGACGCAGTGATTGCAACCCCTGCGTAGAAGGAGGCAACCAGCATATTGTTCTTCTCTTTAAGCGCTTCCGGGTCGTCGCAGGCTTTTTCTATATTTTTCATAATCATTTCGAATGCCTGCAGAGCAAAAATATCACTGAACGGGTTCTTTTTATTTGAGGTAAAGCACTCAACCGCGTGGCACAGGGCGTCCGCACCGGTGGATGCCGCAATTTTTCTCGGAAGCTCCTTAATCATGACAGCGTCCAGAATGACATAATCCGCAATCATATTATCATTCACAATGCCGACCTTTAATTCTTTCTCCGGTACGGCGACGATTGCATTGGGAGTCGCTTCGGCACCCGTACCTGCAGTCGTCGGAATCATCAGTGTTTTAACGCATTTTTTCGCCATTTGGGGATTATCCAGAAGTTCCTTTACCCCGTACTCATCGGTTGCCAATACGGATGCCAGCTTGGCGGTATCCATAACGCTCCCGCCGCCTACGGCCACAATAAAATCTGCTCCCGATTCCTTAAATGCATCAACTGCCTTCTGCGCCTGCTCATAGGTGGGTTCCGCCGCCAGATCATCGAAAATCACATATTCGCAGCCGGATTCTTTAATCTTTGAAAGAGGCAGCTCCAAAAGCCCTGCTCCGATAATTCCCCGGTCGGTAAAAACAGCGTTTTTTTTGACGCCGGTTCCAATAATCTGCGTCAGTTTATCAAGAGCATCTTTTCCGCTGTACACTGCGTGCGGCATTTTAAGCGTATACTGTGTTAACATACTTATTCTCCTCTTTCTTTTCCAGTCTCTTATCTTCTTTGCAGCCTGTTATCTTCTCAGCCAAATCCACCATCAGGGTTTCGCCTCCGAAACCTCCCGATTTGGTTATTACCGCAAATGTCCTGTTCCCGATATCGATTTCTGAGAGGACGGTTCCCGGCGCCATCTCACAGACCGGTGCAATTTCATCACGGCCGATATGAGCCATGAATCCGGTCAGGCAGTCGCCTCCGGTAATTAACAGCGTGCTGTCGGGTTCCTCCCCTATCAGCTCTCTCACCACATATCCGAGGGTGGAAGAAATTCTGACTCTCAATTCCTCCATCGTGATCCCCTGCCTGCACGCATAATCAAATGTATCGCTCCGGCCCGGCAAATCATTTGTATCAATGATGGCACGGTTGCTGCGGCTGGACAGCCCTTTTCCGTCTTTCAGGCGCCGGTTTTTTCCCCCCTCCGGCGTCCGGTAGTATCCGGTGTCGAACTTCTGGTGCGGAGCCATCCTGATTCTTGTAAATCCCTGACGTTGTGCATAATCAAGTTGCCTGACCGTTATCGGATTGACACTCCCGCAGGCTACAAGGAATTTTTCGCCCAGAGCTACCTGTCTCGGCCTTTCGCCTTCCAGTCCCAGCAAAGATGGTAAAACTCCGGCAGTTCCCCTTTTTTCATCAGGAACTTTCCAAACTCCATAAGCTCCTGATCGCTTGAGGCATCGTAAACCATGATTCCCGGCGCCCTCTTCCAGTCCTTCATATTGCGGACCACCGTCACCGGCACATCCCCCTTCAGTATCTCCGGGATATATGAATCGGCAACCGGCTCAAACGGGTCTTTGCCAAATACACTCTCATGAACCGGAACGCCGTCAATATAGTGGATTCCATTCCTGGTAATCCGGTTCATCTTTGGAAATGCCGGAAGAAAATGGAGGGAGGTCCGCGAAGCGGCATCAAGAACTGCTTTCAGTTCACTTCCGATATTTCCCCTGAGTGCAGAATCTGTTTTCTTGTATATAAATGGAATCCCGCTCTCAAATGCTTTTTTTGTAATGTGGAAAACAACTCTGTAAGCTTCATCCCGACTCAGGTGCCTTGTCTCTGCGTCCAGAACCAGAACCTGCACATTCTCATCCACGCTGTCAAAATCGTAATCCGTATTAGTAACAACTCTTGTCTCTGCTCCACCTGCCGCAAACTGTACTCCTGTATCAAGTGCGCCCGTGAAATCATCTGCAATGATCAGTAATTTCACCATATTGTTTCCTTTCCCGACCAAAGCCACATTGTTTCATTTTTAAACAATAGCTTCTCATAATTTATTGATGTATTTTCTGACTTTCTGTCGTTTATTGTTTCATTTCCTTTGATTTGTTTTATTTTACTAAGAATATTATTTTTGCTCAACCTTTTTTACCCGTTTTGCTGTTTATATTTGAAACACTTTTGATTTTATATTTATTATTTTGTTGTTTTATGTTACAATCGTTTCATAATGAAACACGTTTATGTTAAGAAAGGGGAACTCTATGAATCAGGGAAAAATCAGAATTCTCGGCATAGCGCCTTACGAGGGGATGAAATCCATTATGCTGAAACTTGCAAAGGATCGCGACGATATTGATTTGAGCGTATTTGTCGGGGATCTCCATAAAGGCGCAGAGATCGCCCGGAAGAATTTCCATGAAGACTTCGATATTATTATATCGCGGGGCGGCACGGCTGAATTAATCGGAGCCATCACCCCGCTTCCTGTAATTGAGATTGCGCTTTCCGTCTACGACATTCTGCGCGCCATTAAGATGGCTGAGAATTTTTCCTCCCGCTATGCCATCGTCGGTTTCCCCGGAATCACAAGCAGCGCCCAGCTGCTCTGCGATCTTCTTCAATATAAGGTGGAGATCTATACAATCCACAGTTCGGACGAGGTACAGGATATTCTTTTAACCCTCAAGAAAAAGGGCTACCGGATGGTGCTATGCGACATGATCGCCAATACGACGGCAAAAAAACTGGGACTGAATGCGATTCTGATTACCTCCGGCAACGAGAGCATTGGAAACGCCTTTGATCAGGCAGTCAAACTATGCCGCAGCCATTCCCTTTTACGTGAAGAGAATAAATTTCTCCAGAATGTGATTCTTAAAGACAGTCACGAAACAGTCGTATTCAGCGATAAAGAGGAAGTCTTTTTCTCGACCCTGGAATCCGGGTCCGAGCCTCTCATAATCGATGTACTGAAGCGGGAGGTTTCTGCCGCACTGGCGGCCGATACCCACCGTTCCTTTAAAAATATCGGGGGAGTCCTGTATTCCATCACCAGCCGTCTGATCCCGTTTTACGGGCAAAACTACGTGGTTTTCTATTTTTCTTCAAGCAAGGTTCCTTTCGCGACCAGCAAATACGGCGTACAGTATCTGAGCAAAAAAGATGTGGAAAATACGTTCTACAACAGTTTTTATAATGTAACCGGCGCCATCGGCGGTTTACAGGCCACCGTCGAACAGATGACTCAGACGGATTTTCCGATTATGATCATCGGTGAGGCCGGCACCGGAAAGGAGAGGGTTGCAGGGGCTGTCTATACGCAGAGTCCGCTGCACCACAATCCCATGGTCGTCATCGATTTCACCATGATGAATGACAAAAGCTGGACATTCCTTACAAACCACTACAATTCTCCGTTTAATGATAATAATAATACGATTTACCTGAAAAATGTGGATACCCTTCCGGAGGAACGGCACAAACAGCTTGAACCTGGCCCGCCGCAACCGTCTTCTCTTCTCCTGTGTATGCGGTAAGGACGGAGTAATTCCAAAACGGTGCATGGACTATGTCAACATGCTGTCCTGCCTGACCATCCATCTGCCGCCGCTGCGGGAGCGCAGGGAGGAAATTCCGGTACTGGCTAACCTTTCCCTCAGTTCTCTGAATATCAGCCTGGCCAAAGAAATTCTGGGGCTGGAATCCGGGGCCATGGAACTTCTTGTTAATTATGAATGGCCTTATAATTATACTCAGTTTAAACGGATTCTCAGTGAGCTGACGGCAGTTACCACCACGCCTTATATTCTGGAAAGCACGGTGGCCCATGCCCTGGAGCAGGAACACACCTCCGCTGCCCTTCTGCCTCATTCCGGTATTCAGAATCCGGTGCAGTCCTTTAACCTGAACCGTACGCTGGACGAAATTAACCAGGATATTATTCACGCTGTTTTGGAGGAAACCGGCGGGAACCAGAGCGCTGCGGCAAAAAGACTGGGGATTAGCCGGACTACTTTATGGCGGCTTTTAAAATCATGAACCGGCCCCTCTTTTAATTTTAATATCTCTTTTAGACTATTTTTATATATTGGTCAAACATTAGACACAATTTTCCAGTATGATAGTTACATAAATCAATGAGGCCAATGACATATAGAAAGCGCGCAAAAGGTCATTGGGCTCGACTAACAATAATTTACCTTTATATAGATTTCTGAAAACTTTTCTACTTCCCCCTTTCCGTTTTCAGAAAAAGCAGGAGTCTTACTTTCGCCGTGAATCATCTGATTCTGCGGCGCCGGTAAGGCTCCTGCTTTATTTACCCATCCTTCTTCTTTCCTAAAATTCTTTTTTCCTAAAATTCTTCTTTTCTAAAATTCTTCTTCCCAGCCGTCCTCCGTTCTGCCGAATTTGCGCCCGGCATCCGCATAGAAATAGGCCAGGATGGTCGGATCCAGATTGCAGACCGTGTTAAAACTGATGATCGTATTATTTTCAGCCTGATTTACATACTCATCCGGCTCATCGCCCACAAAAAAACGCCAGCCGCAGTCTGGAAATCCTTTTGCCGGCTCATCCCGGTACATGTAACCAATCGTTTCCGTCTCCATCGCCCTTTTTGTAATGATGCAGCCCGGATTAGCCCCGAAAATATCGGCCCATTCACGTTTCTGCGGCCTGTACCATGCGTTTCTCCTCCACGCCCCTCCGTCCTCAAACAAGTGGCGTACCAGATTATAATTCAGCTTATAAAAGCTTTCATCCACAGTTCCATGATGACTCATAAAATATACGGCTCCGCACAGACAGCTGATTGCGTATTCCTGCCAGGAATGATAAAACACCTGGGCCTGCCTGACCCATGGATCCGTCAGTTCCCAAAACCGTTCCTCCGACACAATCCCACAGGCCGCAGCTTTTCTCAGCAGTCCAATCTTTTCATTGATATCCCAGGCATAATATCCCTTTTCCTTCAGGATAGGATAAAAATGTCTTGAGAGGCTGATGCATTCCTCAAATCCCTTTCTTCCGGCCCCATTCAGTTCATTTATGTCAAACATCGGAGCGCCGCACCAGAATGTCATGAACTGCTCATACTGTCTGCTCCCGGAATACTCACTGTGGCAGGCGGACTGAAATGCCTCCTCGTTATGGATGCCGTATATCCTCTGTAAATGTTCCCTGGTTTTAGCCTCCTCATCGGCGTCCGCACAATGGTACAGCTCTTCATATCCCATATGCACCGGAATGCCGGGGGCCTTTCTGCATGTGGAAATACCGCTCAAAAGCAGTGTGAATTCTTCACGGCTGACCGGCTTTGCCTCTTTAGTTTCAGGCATTTCCTCCAGTTCCTTCTTAAGTTCGGTAACCATCTTTACAATATTTTCTATCGCATTCATCTTTTGCCCCTCCAAAGCCGGATCTAAATCCTAATACGCCAGGACCTCATACCCGTCATCCGTCACCAATACCATAATCTCCCACTGTGCCGAAGGCTCGCCGTCGGCCGTGTAAACACTCCAGTTATCGGTGTCGTCTACATAAATCTCATTGGTTCCCATATTCACCATCGGCTCGATTGTAAAAATCATTCCGGGAACCAGCATCATATCCGTCCCACGTGTCCCCGTATATCCGACCCACGGCTCTTCATGGAATTCGATTCCCACACCGTGGCCCCCAATCTCCCGCACAACGGAGTAGCCGTTTTTAACGGCATGATCGTTTACCGCCTGTGACATATCTCCGAGAAATCCCCATGGTTTTACCTCGCGAAGCCCCAGTTCAACGCACTCTTTCACCACCTCCACCAGACGGCGTTTCTCAGGACTGACATTGCCGATGCAGAACATTCTCGATGAATCGGAAAAATAACCTTTATAGATAGTGGATACGTCCACATTAATAATATCGCCGTCTTTCAGCACAATATCCTCTGATGGTATTCCATGGCAGACCTGCTCATTAATAGAGGTGCAGACACTCTTCGGAAATCCTTCATATCCCAGAGGCGCCGGGATCCCGCCCCGCTTTACCGTCTCATCATACACCCATTTATCTATCTCTTCCGTTGTTATCCCCGCCCCGATATGTTCCGCAACATAATCGAGCACCGCGATATTGACGGCGCAGCTCTCCCTGATTTTTTCTATCTGCTCCGGAGTCTTCAAAAGATCGCGTGTCGGTACAATGTGACCTTTATCCGACTCCGCCATAAGACGTTCATCGAGGGCCTCATGGCAATGTTTATATTTTTTTCCGCTGCCGCACCAGCAGGCATCATTTCTTCCTAATTTCTTCATTTTATTCCTTTCTGAAAACAACATTTACTGTTCCCGGCCCCACAATTCCCGCCCCGCGGGTTATAATGCCCAACAGTTCCAGTGCTCCATCCGGCCAGTAACTACAGTGACAGGCCGGATGGAGTACTAGCTGTACTATCTGATAAGATTCTACTGAATTGGAGTGTAGCACAAGGAGGGCAAAAAAGCAATGTTCGCATTACTTAAGCAGGTGAGGACGCCAAAGAGTGCAAACGGTCCCCGCAGCAATTCATTCCGGCCGGATTCCCCCTCCACGACCAACCTCCCACGGGGACGGAAGACTCAGACAGCCCCCCTCACCACACCGGACATGGTCCGTTCCGGACGCGTCCTCCGGGCCTCAGTTAAATCTCCAAATTCGCAATTTTATCACTTTTTTAACGTCTCATCGTTGCTCTTTTGACATGAATGATTGTATAATGTTAACAGAGCAGTAACAGCTGCAGGCAGGAGGAATTTCTTTATATGTGCAGTCAGGATAACGGCGACATGAAAAAACAACATGCGCTTTTTAAACAATACGGTACGATTAACGACTGGATAGTGACCGGCGCCTTACTTGCCGTCGCTACCTGTCTCTCCTATATATTTTTTCATATTATGGATAATCCGACCGCCAATATCGCCCTGTGTTATATTCTGGCGCTGTTTTTAACAGCCAGGTTTACGAGCGGATATTTTTACGGGCTTTTCGCTTCGCTGTTTGGCGTTGTCTGTGTCAACTTTTTATTTACATATCCTTATTTTGCGCTGGACTTTACACTGACCGGATATCCCATCACCTTCATCGCCATGTTTTCCATCTCCATCGCCACAAGCGCCCTGACTACGAATATGAAGGAACAGGCAAAGGTTCTTTCCGAACGTGAGAAGCTCTTGATGGAGGCCGAGAAAGAGAAGATGAGAGCAAACCTGCTCCGGGCCATATCACATGATTTGCGGACCCCTCTGACCAGCATTATCGGTTCGAGTACCGTTTATCTGGAGAACGGCAAGTATCTCACGGAGACCGAAAAAAGTGATCTGGTCTCACATATTCTGGAGGATTCCAACTGGCTCCTCAACATGGTGGAAAACCTGCTGTCCGTCACACGTATAAATAATGAAACCACTAAAGTAAATAAATCCCTGGAGTCAGTTGAGGAGGTTCTGGCCGAAGCCGTACTCCGCCTCAAGAAGAGGCTGCCGGATGCCAGAGTGAATGTCTGTGTACCCGATGAAGTGCTGATGATTCCAATGGATGCCGTTCTGATTGAACAGGTATTGATTAATCTGATGGAGAATGCCTTTGTCCATTCAAAAACCACGGAGCCGGTAGAATGTTACGTGGATACAGGCGATGATTATATCACGTTCCATGTACAGGATCATGGAATTGGAATTCCCCCTGAGAAGTTAAGCACTATCTTCGACGGTTCTTCTTCCACCACCAGTACATCCAATGACGGAAGAAAGGGAATGGGCATCGGTCTTTCCATCTGTAAGACAATTATAGTCGCCCATGGCGGCGATATCAAGGCAGCCAACCATAACAACGGCGCCGAATTTTATTTCACATTGCCAAAGGAGGGCTCAAAAATTGACTCATAAAACATCGATTCTTCTGGTAGAAGATGAAAAGAACATCTGTGATTTTATTTCTACCTCTTTATCCGCGCAGGATTATAAAATCACGGAAACGCATTCCGGAAAGGAGGCGCTTCCGATTATCACTTCCCAGTGCCCGGATTTGATTCTGCTCGATTTAGGCCTTCCTGATATGGACGGAATGGAGATTATCAAGCAGGTGCGCACCTGGGCCAGTATCCCGATTATCGTTATCTCCGCCCGCACACAAGAGCAGGAGAAGGTGAAAGCGCTGGATCTCGGCGCCGATGATTATCTGACCAAGCCGATTGGGACTTCCGAACTGCTGGCCAGGATCCGCACCGCGCTCCGCCACAGCAACCGGCTGAATACGGACTCGCCGCTTTACAAAAGACCGTTTCACGCCAGGGATTTGACCATTGATTTCGAAAAGCATCTGGTTACTCTGGGGGAAAAGGAGATTCATCTGACCCAGATCGAATTCAAAATTATCTCTCTCCTGGCCAAGAACTCCGGCCGTGTTATGACATATGACGCCATTATTTCTAATATATGGGGACCCTATGCAGATGATGACAACAGCATCCTTCGCGTTAACATGGCCCATATCAGAAGAAAGCTGGAACAGAACCCGGCTGAGCCACAGTACATATTTACGGAAATCGGGATTGGATACCGGATGGTGGAGGATGAAGCAGGGAATTAATGGCTGCTGCGCTTGTTTGTAACAGTTCAGACAGGAAGGCTGCTAAGACCTGATTGGAGATTTAGTTATGCAGGTGAGGACGCCGCCGGAACGGCCAGCGGACGGGGTGGTGGGATGTGTATATGAGTCTTTCGTCCCGGGGGGTTGGCATCGCTGGCTGGAGAAGGAGATACTGTGGTTTTGTTTTCGCAGGGCGGAGCCGGAGAGAATGAT
>OBUZ01000470.1_pt1 | contig 23211 bp, 35 predicted proteins | sample 1494961 | NCBI WGS metagenome assembly OBUZ01 (sample SAMEA2579939, study PRJEB22360) | human gut metagenome | biome: human gut; feature: human-associated habitat; material: faeces | place: Denmark | collected 2008/2010
TGTTGTCAGCAGCCCGTTTCACGGTCTGCGTGTAGTTCCTTGTAAACTGACCTAAATGATTTATTAAATCAATACGCTATGGCACCACAGGTATCCGTGCCGAATTTCAGTCCTGGTTCAATGAGCATAGATTATACAACAGAAATAACGGCAAGCTTAAAGGGTTCCAATGCGGAATTGCTTTATGAATTAAGGCGTAATAACGATTTGCTTGAACAACTTGTTGAGAAGCCTGTGATTGATGAAACTGGTATTTACAATGCTACATGCAGGGGAGTGGCACAGCGGTATAATAGAACAGGGAAAACAGGATTTAAAGGAATAGATTGATGGAATATTGAAAAACCCCTCCCCACATGATATAGTTACATTATTATAAAAAGGGAGGGGATTATATTGAAAAAGTTAACTATGGTGTTAATGTGCTGTATGGTGCTGGTAGGATGCGAAAATAAATCGCAAAGCACATATGAATCTACCATGCAAGTCACAGATGGGGCAAAGGCAAAAGAAACAGAGAAGGAAATAGAGCAATCCCCAAGGAATTTGTATGATACGGATGAATTGGTTGTAAAAACACTAGGAGAAGTACAATTCCAAATTCCGTCTGATTGGGAAAAAGATGTAAAAGAAAATGGCGAATTTACGTACTATTACGATGATAAACTAATGTTTTCCACACAGCATTCGGAGATTGACTTTACCAATAATGAGTTAATAGAAGGGGCAGAAGGATATGTTAACGGGCTAAAGAGTGGTTTTGACCAATGCGAAGAAGAACGGATAAATATGATAGATGTTTCAGAAACGGAAGCGATTGAATTTTTGGCAAAAGTAACTGTTGGTAAGAAGAACATGGACATTAAAATACTGACATTCTGCCACAGTGGAAACATTTATGTGTTTGCCTTTTATGTTGATGCAGGTTCTAAAAAAGATTACATTGCTGAATATGAAAGTTTTAAGGAAAGTATTTTGATACAGGATAATAATGCGGAAATTATAAAAGAATCTGATGGCATAAATGAGTTGTTCGAAGGGTTTAAACAGAATATTATTGACTCTGCAAAGAATCTCGGAAGTACAGACATAGAAAAACAAATGTACTATGATAATTTGATTGCATCATTACCTTACGTTAGGGTTTTAACAGAAGAAACATGGAATAATAGTGATGAGTTTAATAAATTCCTTTTAGCAATAGGGTATTTCTATACACATTATGATACTGGGACTAAGGGACATGAAATAGGTGAGCAAGGATTTCTTATAGCAGAAGCATTAATGGCTCAAGGAAATGTTGATATTGAAGAAGCAGTTCTGCATATTGAAGAGTTACTTTCAAAATCAGAAAATGATTTGTCATTATCTATCACTAATTCAGAGGAAATTGTTGAACATGTAGATAAAAATAGTGAAAATACAGAACCCATTCAATTGATAACGGGGATGTATGTGGTAGGAGAAGATATCCCAGCTGGAAAATATGATATTGTTGGCATTGAGGAAGGAAGCGTTTATGTGAATAGTCCGGGCAAAAGTTACGGGGACATCGTTAGTGAGAGAATCAAGCCAGGGGAAACAATATATGCGAATGTACGACTTGAAGATGGCTGTACGGTGGAAGTGGTTTTAGGGGGCAAAATACAGCTACAACTTAAATAATTCTGAGGAGATTTAATTGAAGCAAAGAAGTAGTCTGATTCGTTAATGGGGTGCCAGGCTATCACCCCTACTCAAAAAGAACGCCCCTCAATGAAGGACGTTCTTTTCTTCGCTATGCTTTTACCCTGGTCTGTTCCAGTGCCTGTATTTCTGCCAAAATGCCTTGTAAGCCGGGACTGTCATTATTCGATTTTTTCATATCATGCATCAGGGCGGCCTCAATGAATCTCAGATTTAAACGCTGGCTCTTTCTTTGTTACCCAATGTTTATTTTATGATAAGTAGCAATTTAGAATCATTAGAGGTCCAAATATCTAACCAATGGACTGAAATTTTTAGAGGTTTACCTAATCAAGTATCTAATATTGATTTATCCGCATATACAGAATTCCGTATGCTTTTATTCGCATCTACAATAATAGGTGGTTGGCGTGTTTTCCCGGTCAACAGCCCCGGAACTTATGTAAGCATTAATTATTATCAGTCGGCCGGTGTGAACTACGAAGCAACGTTTAACTTAATTGATGGCATCTTAGGATATAAAACTTTTACGGGTAATACTTGGGGTGGTACTACATTTACATTGATTATTCAAGCAAAATAATCATTATGTAGAATATGGAACAAGGCGAGTTCGTGATGTAAAGTAAGCATTACTGGATGCACCTAGTTCAACTATATCCCCTTGTTTAACCTGTGCCGAAAAAACGATAGCACCATTTGTTGAAGAGGACGCACCATTATCTCTCCAGTTGGCAAGCATGACCCCTGAAATCGATGCCGATACACTTCCACTACTTGATATACTTGATGCCACAAGATATAACATACCATCGACAGGGATAGTGTATGTTGTATTACTTATTACATTAGCAGCAAAGGGCTGTAAAGCATTTGTGTAATCAAGCTTTCCGTATTTAGGTTGCCTAACCAACTCTTCTAAATTGCTACTTTAACCGAGTTTAATTCATTTTCTGGGTAAATTCTTTGGAGTCATCTTCTTTTTGAATTTTATTGAAAATTTCCATGGACGAACTACATTTATTTCCAATTCGGTTATATCAGAACTTCTAAGGGCACAGAGTATAGTAATTAGAATTAAAACTATTAAGGCCAACCCTAAAATAAGTATTATCATTGATGCGCCTCCCTGATAAAGTATTATTTGTAAATAAGATGTATGAATTTTACTGTAAATAGGGCGGTGTAATCAATAATAAGAATAAGAAAGAATAAGAAGAGTTTTACATGTTTGAAAAATATTGTATAGATGCGAGAATTATTCGTATATAATCTGACTAAAACAAAAAAGAACATATATAGTCATGCAACAATAACTGAATATGCTTAGATATCTTGAATTAAAAACATGAAAGACATCAGAATTAAAAAGGAACCGGCAGTTGATTTTGCTCCATTAACGATAGTAAAGCAATCATTGGAAAATGCAAAAACTGATAATGTCCTATATCATGCAGTAGACCAGCGATTATCCCCCTAAAATGTCATTCTTAGACATGTCAAAGGGATTGTCAGAATATTTCTATTATAAAGAAGTTTCATAATTTTCATAAAAATATGTGGTAAAATTTATAGTGAGAGAAGTATGATAACACCTGGGCAATCCTGGGTGTTTTTGTTTGTGAAGAGGGGATGATTATGGCTTTTGAAGGATGGCTATTAAAAATAAATGGAATAGCGTTTCCTACCAGACTTATTGCGGCTGAATCCTTAAAAATCACTCCAGACCAAATAATGGATTTAGACCCATATAGGGATGCGAATGGAGAACTTCATCGAAATGCTCTTCCGCATACTGCTACATCAATAGAATTCACAACAATTGCTTTGTATTTGAAAGATATAGAAATACTAAATACCTTCTTACCGCATGACAGTAGGGTGAGATGTGAAGTCGAATATTGGAATCCCAATACGTCCTCGTATGTTTCGGGGGCGTTTTATATTGCCGATGTACCATATGAATTTTATATGGTTGATGAAGAGAAAAAGGAGATTCTGTACAAACCAATTAAGGTGACATTCACAGAATATTAGGTGGTGATAATCAATGCTGGATATTCCGGAGAGCATAAAGAGTTTATTTAAGGCTGACAACATAACAAAGGACACACAGAGACATTTGAAATTGTATTTTTACAATGAAGATGTACAATTGTTATTTCCGGATGAATCTCTGTATCCTTCTGATGAATTGTTTCCAATAGACCAAGAACCATGTTATGTGATAGATAATGAACAGGTGCTTACAGAAGCATTGACAATCACTGAAGGCTTATGTGAAAGTGATGATTTGAAATTTGGAGAGTGTAATGCTACACAGTTTGAAATCACCGTGGCAGATGTATTGATTGACCTTACCGGCAAAGAATTCATGTTCACTGTTGAAATTGGCGGATACGAAATGGCCATGGGAATTTATCGGGTAAAAAGTTTTATAAGGTTGGAATCGGACCGCAGGAAAAAGAAAATCACCGCCTACAATCGAATGAGAAAATTTCAAACTGATGTCGCTTCATGGTATCAAGGACTGACTTTCCCAATGACGCTAAAATCTTTCAGGGATTCATTATGCGGGCATATCGGAATTGGGCAGGTTGATGTGTCTTTACCACTTGATGACATGTCAATTACAAAGACAATTGAGCCGGAGCAATTGAGTGGATTGAAAGTGTTACAGGCCATATGTGAAATTAATGGGCGTTTCGGACAGGTAGATAAGACAGGGAGAGTAAAATACGTTTCACTTGAGAATGCAAGTCTATTCCCTGCTGAAGATTTATTTCCGGATGAGGATTTATTTCCATCCCAGATGTCGCAGGGAGAGACACTATCTTTTTATAAACAGTCAGAAACCAGTTATGAAGATTATACAGTGAGGCCGATTGATAAGGTCCAGATACGTCAAGAGGAGGGCGATGTTGGTGGATGGTCGCATGAGGAGGGTACAAATTGCTATGTAGTGCAAGGGAATTTTCTGGTATATGGTAAATCAAGTGAAGAATTAAATGAAATTGCAGATGTTGTTTATACCCAGATAAGTGGGCGCTTGTATAGACCATGTAAAATAGCTGGTCCAGCACTTCCTTGGGTTGAAGTAGGGGATGGTATTGTCTGTTATACGACAGATGATGTAATTGAAACCTATTGCCTAAAGCGGACGTTAAAAGGTATACAAGGAATGATGGATACCTATGAAGCTAAAGGAAGCCTTGAACTGGAAGAAACCTCAGGTATTCGTTCAGAGATTATTCAGCTAGAGGGAAAAGCAGCTGTAATAAAAAAATCAGTCGAGGAAGTATCGGTTAAAGTAACCGACTTAAAAGAATATGCTGAAGCTCAATTCAAAGTGGTATCTAATGAAATCACTGCTGAAGTTAAGCGTGCACAGGACGCAGAAGCCTCTTTATCTGTAAAGGCTGATGAAATAGCTCTGCGTGTTGACGAGAAAGTTTCAAAAGGTGAAGTTACAAGCCAACTGAATTCAGAACTGAAAATAACTGGAAATAGGATAGAGTTAACTACAGGGAATTTTATCATTACTGCAAACAATTTAACGGTTGATGAAAGTGGTAATGCTAACTTTTCAGGCAATATTAATGGTGCTTCCTTTGTTGGTGGTAGCATCAATATTGGTAATGGGAAGTTCAAGGTCAATACATCTGGAATTGTTGAAGCCACGGACGCGATAATAAAGGCTGCAACGTTCAATGCAACAGGAATTATATATGCAGAAAGAGGAATTGTGTGTAATGGAGAAGTAGAGGCAGACACAGGCTCTTTTGAAGATGTTAATGCAAAGGGTATATATTGTACTGGTACAGTATATGGCGCTGATTGGCAGTATATTTCAGATGGAAGATGTAAGGAGAATATTCAAAAAATCAGTCCTAAGGAATGTTATGAAATTATCTCCAGATTGCAACCGGTAGCCTATAAGCTTATAGGCAGTGATATTCATAGCGTAGGGTTCATTGCGCAAGATGTGAAAACGGTATTGTTGGAATTAGGGCTTGATTATACATTGGTCGGATACAGTGAAAGGCAAGGAATGTATACATTGCCATATGGTAACTATGTAGCAATTCTTACTGGAGCAGTGCAGTATCTGGATTTGAGGTGGACAAATGGATATGAAAAAAAGTGAAGAATTAGTTGTATATCGAAAAAAGGACATAGAGACCATTGTTGGTTTTATTGATAGTCTTGAATGTAAAGGCATAGCGGCAGCACGAAAGATTGGACTTTTAGCCAGTATACTAGAATCAGGGAAACCTATTAAAGACTACATAAAACAGGCGGAAAAGGAGAGTGATGGATAATGGCATATCAACCGTTCTATGAAATAACAGATTGGCAAAATCTTCCGTCACAGAAAACCCCCATAAACCGGAAGAATCTATCCCATGCGGAAAATGGTATAAAAGAGGCGGATAACCGGATTGTTCAGCTGGATTCTAAAAAGGCGGAATTATCGCTGGTGAACCTCCTGGTGCGTTCAATTGTGGTAGACGCTAAAACAGGCGTTATTACCGTTACCCAACAAAATGGAACTGTTACCACATACGATTTGGACATTGAGAAGGTAATCGCTAATTTCGATATTACAGATGATAATGTTCTGATTTTGACTCTAGCAGATGGTACAACCAAGGAAGTTGATTTGACCAAATTCGTCAACACTTTCTCCAGCACGGCAACCATTTCAATGTCGATGAAGGCTCGTGTAGTAACTGCGGAGATTATTGACGGTTCCGTGACAATGGATAAATTGGATGCGGCAATTCAAGGAGAATTTCGCCAGTATATGTTGGACGCCCAATCAGCCCGTGATTCTGCTTTACAGTATCAGAAATTTGCGAAACGGTATGCCAAAGGAGATGCTGAGTTTGAGGGAAGCGAAATAGACAACGCTAAATATTACTATGAACAGGCAAAAGTATATGCGGCGGAATCTACAACAAACGCACATATGGTGACTGAAAAGGCAGAAACGGCCACGGAGCAGGCAGTGATTGCTACCCAGAAAGCGACCAATGCTTCAGCTTCTGCAAATAATGCAGCGGCTGACGCTCAGATAGCAACACAAAAGGCGGAAGTGGCAACTCAGCAGGCCCAGGTGGCAACGGAGAAAGCCCAAGCTGCTTCAACCAGTGAATCAAATGCGATTGAACAAGCACAGGCGGCATCAGATAGCGCATTACTTTCTAAGCGGTATGCTGTTGGTGGCGTGATAGCGGAAGATACACAAGACAATGCTGGTTGGTATTATCAGCAATGTAAATCAATTAAGGCAGAAGTCGAGGCTACAGCTGATTTAGTTATTCCGCGATTTTATATAGATTTCACAACTGGTAAATTGATGAGTGATAAGGCAGCACAGGGAATGCGTTTTTGGATTGAAAACGGCAAATTTTATGGAGAAACGGAGGCGACAGTATAATGGCTGTAGAATATGGAACGATTGCAGTGGTTCCTATGGGGACATGGGAGGATTCAAAAGATTACGATGTGGGAAACTTGGTTGAGCTGGACGGGAGTAGCTACGTTGCAAAGGTAAAGCCTCCTGTTGGTATGTTGCCTACGGATACAGCCTATTGGCAGATATCTGCAAAAGGTGCAAGTAAGGCGACGGTTGATATTGCCGGCGTGGTGAAGCCTGATGGTGTGACTACAGAGGTAGATGCAAATGCTTCTTTATCTGTAAAAAAGGCTACACAATCAACCGTTGGAATTGTAAAGGGAAGTGACGATATTAAAGTGGGAGCAGATGGAAGCATTGATGTTGATACGACCTTTACACAGGCAACAGAGTTGGCAAATATTATTGCTGGTGAGGCAATTGCATCTGTGCTGGGAAAGGTATCCAAGGCAATTGCTATTACAATGAGCCTAGACCAGAATGCTTTGCTGAAGAATATGCTAACAAGTATTGATGGAAACAGTTCGGAAAAAGTACCAACACAGGCGTATATTCATACATTGGTTGAACGGATTGGAATGGGGACAGAATTGACCGCCGGAGCTAATTTGACGGAAGTAGCAAATGAGTTAAGTAGCAATTTAAAAGGAAAATTAGGCTGTCCAGACTACGAGCATATAACTACCCTAAACATCAATGTGAACAACTCCATTCCTGCTAATGGATATATTTCAGGACGCTTTGGCGGCGGTGGCGGTACCCGTTATTATGTATACATCAACAATAAAAGCGTGACTGGAGGGTTTGTATCACAGTCAAATAATTCACTTCCGTTTTTCCTTCCAGTCAACAAAGGGGATATCGTTAAGGTTGACGGTTTGGACGGGAACTATGCTGAAGTTAAGTTCATTCCGTACAAATAATCATTTTATACCAAAGGCGTACATACTACTAAGTACTGGAGCTTTACTGTCATAGCCAACAAATTTTATAACATCACCCTTACGAATTACAAAGTAAACGGGTAAAGAAGTATTGGAATCTGCGTCGCTATTGGCCCAATATATAGCTACTTTAAATATTTAAAACCAAGATTACTTTATCAACTGACCTTTTACAAGGTCTTATTTTTATGCATAGAAGGGAGAAAAAATAAATCATGATTAACTATGCAAAGGCTAAATTAGCCAATGAAAGTATCTATGAAATTGTTCCTGGAGGTCTCAGGGAGAACGCAGACAAAAGCAAACTGACGATTATTGCTCTTCTGGGAAATAGAACATTGTCGGCGGTGGATAGTGAAACCGATGTAGCAGCGAACGTAACAACCATCATTATTCTTGATAGCGCCGGTGAAGAGACAGACATTAAGAAGGGGTACAAGTACCAGCTTGGATGTAAAAAGCAGAAAGGCTATGTGGTCGGCAGGGAGTCAGTTGATACAGGGACTGTGGACGCAGACGGCAACGCTATTATCGAGTATCAGGATGTGACTGCTACGGTGGTAATTATCGAGCTGGTAACAGGTGATGTCCGGGCAGAACTGGACGAAACTAATAAGGAAGTTTCCGAGTTGAATGCAACTGTTGATGCATTAGTAGTGGCAAGTTTGGAGGGATAGAAAATGTATGAGAGATTGAAAAGGTTATATGTTTTCGGGAAACTGACAGCGGTCGGTTTGGCTAATGCCGTAATCAAGGGATGGATTACTGAAGCGCAGAAGCAGGAAATTATGGCGGAAAAATAATATAGATTGGAGGTGCCATTATGAACGAGACGGACATTGCAGTAAAGCTGGAAAATCACGACCAGCAGATAAAATCCCTGAAACACCGCATGGAGGAACAGGAAGAGCAGAGTAAGACCATACAGGAATTGGTTTTGTCGGTTAAGGAATTGGCATTGAACATGCAGACTATGATTGAGGTACAGGGAAAGCAAGGGGACAGGCTGGCAAAATTGGAAGCGGCACCGGCAGAGCAGTGGAGCAGTATGAAACGAACAATCTTTAACACAATGGTAGGGGCAATGGCAGGGGCACTTGCTACTGGCTTAATTTATATTATGGCTCAATACATAAAGTGAGGTGAGACAAAATGAAGGAAAAGTTTGCAAAATTAATTGATGTGAAAAGCCTTATGACACTGGCTCTGACAGGAGGCTTTATTGGGCTTACCTGTACTGGCGAGATTTCCGGTGAGCAGTTCCTGACGATTTTTACCATGATTGTCGGTTTTTATTTTGGAACTCAGTCAGAAAAAAGCAAGCTGAAGTAGAAAGGCGGTGGTCCAATATCTTCCGCCGCGGGGTTAAGCGGACGTTGCGATATCGCAACTTGTGACGTCACAACTTTTCATGGCCTGGGAATAGTCCCGGGCCTTATTTTTTTGATTGGAGGATTTATGAAATCAATAGATAAATTACTGAATGTTGCAAAGAATGAGATTGGATATCTGGAGAAACGTAGTAACAGCCAGCTTGACAGTAAGACCGCGAATGCTGGCAGCAGCAATTACACCAAGTATGCCAGGGACTTGTACCCATCTCTCCAGGGGCAGCCGTGGTGTGACATGTTTGTAGACTGGTGCTTTGTGCAGGCTTTTGGCCGGGTAGCGGCGCAGCAGCTTCTGGGTGGTGGATTCTCCGCCTACACCCCTACATCGGCTCAGTATTATAAAACCAAGGGACAGTATCACAAGGACAGCCCACAGCCGGGGGACCAGATATTTTTTAAAAACTCCCAGCGCATCTGTCATACAGGCATCGTCTATGAGGTCACCATGACCAAGGTTAGGACCATTGAGGGCAACACCAGTGACGGCAGCGAGGTGGTTGCCAATGGCGGAGCAGTATGCTGTAAGGAGTACTGCTTAAATAACAGCAGGATAGACGGATATGGACGCCCTGACTGGTCACTGGTAGAGCAGCCGGAGTATGAGGTGGGCTGGCACCATGATAGTAATGGCTGGTGGTATGCATACAGCACCACAGAGTATTACAAGGAGTGTTGGCAGATTATAAACCATCATAAGTATTATTTCAATCCTGACGGATACGCACTCACTAATTGGCATGTAATTGATGGCAAGGATTACTATTTTGAGCCACGGGCTGGGCATCCGTTGGAATGCGCTATGTATGTAGCGCCAGATGGGGAGCAGTACATAGGTGAGTTTTGAGTTGAAAAAGGACCATCGAATTGCATTGGTGGTCCGGATATGTTATAATTAATTTTGAATCGGGGGAGCGGTGGCAAGCCCGCCCTCCCTTGGTTCATTCCCTTAAGCCTATTCAGTAGGCTTATTTTTTTGCTGTGGTTTGTACTGTTCCTCTCCGGTTTCGATGTATAGAATAAAATCGTTTATATCCTTTTCATCCCACCCGGCATTTCTCAGTCCTAATATTAATCTTGCTGTTTCCGACATGTTCACGTTCATGCGTTCCTCCTCTCCCCGGCTTGCCCCGGCCATTCATTAAGGTTTTGTTTCTTCCTTAACTATATTTAGCATACCCTATTATTAGGATATTGTCAATAGTTTTAATAGTATTTTATTTTTTCCTCATCAGTCGGAATAACCTCTATAATATCCCCTGGTTGCTTTCTACACATAAGGCATATTTTATTCAGTGTTTCGAGTGTAATTGATTTTCCAGCCTTTATATTACTCATAGTTTGCTTAGGTAGCAGATTTTCTCGCTGTATTTTTGTCTGATTAAAACCATGCTTCTTCATTTCTTCAAATACATCTATCTTATATCTCACCATATCATCACCTCCTATTATGTATCTTATCATATGAGCGAAATATGTCAATAAAAAATATTCTAAAATTAGGTTAAAACCATCTTGACATTACCCTAATAATAGGATATACTGTAGTTAGAAGTTAAGAGAACGGAAAACAAAAACAGGAGGAAATCAAGATGAAATATAACTTATCTGCAATCATGAAAAGGGCATGGGAACTGTTTAATCAGCTTAAAGGATTTTTGTCAAGCAGAACTTTTGGAGACTGTCTTAGAGCAGCATGGGCCGAAGCAAAAAAGTCCATTTCCAAACCAGCAGAAATTACCCTTGAAACCATCAAGGCCGCGGCCCACAAACTGGTTGCATCAGGTGAGTATGAATTGATCTCTTACAAAGAGTGGAACGGACATGGCCGGAGCCGCATCTATATCAAGGCCATGCGTCATACTTTGGCGGGTAACATAAGAGTTGCTGATTGCGGTTACTGGGATAACAACGATAGCAAGTATGTGGCACAAGCGGTTGATTTATTGGCATAGTTAATTACGCCGTCCTCTGGCGGTTTCCAGGGGAGAAAGTGAGGATAACATATGAAAATAGTTAGTAGAGAAGAAATAACCAGAACAATCAAAAGGGAATGTGCTGAGGCACGGGAATGGTGTCGCCAGGGTCATGGTCGATACCACCAAATGATGATAAATACGGATGATGCAAGTATCTGGTCTGATAATTTTATGTCTGAAAACGATTGGAAGGTATACAGATCAGCCAGCATCCATGCTCTCGACTATATTCCTGGCTATGCACGGGAGACAGAAGCCGGATACATAGATGACGCAGTCAGACTATTAAAGGCTGCTGGATGGGACATAACGGAATAAGCGGCTGCATGACCGACCAAAGCACATTGCAACCGCTACCCGTTATTAGGCGGCTATATTATATCATGGCCGCCTCTTTAATACAAGGAGGCAGAAATGAAAAAAGATATTAGAAAGACAGCAGCTATTTATATTAGAGTAAGCACATTGGACCAGGCCAGGGAGGGATACTCCTTGGAGGCTCAGGAGGAGGCGCTTCGTAAGTGGTGCAGGGAACATGGATATGAGGTATACGATTTATATGCTGACAAGGGTATCAGCGCTAAGGATATGGAGCATAGGCCTGACCTACAGCGGCTAATGAAGGATGCCAGAGCAGGCTATTTTAATATGGTTGTGTTCTGGGCGCTCAGCCGATTTACTCGTAGTGTGATTGACCTCTATGATACGATGACGAAGTTTAGGGAGTGGGAGATAGCCATGATGTCCTTTACAGAATCGTTTGATACATCTACGCCGATGGGACGAGCTATGATAGGGATTGTAGGCGTATTTGCGCAACTGGAACGGGAGCTGACCGGAGAGCGGGTGAGGGCCGCAATGGCCGTAAGAGCTGCCAAAGGCAAGCGGACATGCAGCGAGATACTGGGATATGACCTGGACGGAAAGGACAGTTTTAAAATCAATAGAAGAGAGGCGGAGTATGTCCGATACTGCTTTGATGCATATCTGGAACGCAAGAATCTGCTGGAAGTAGCAGCAATGTGCCGGGAAAGAGGTTATCGCGGTAAGCGCGGCAAGGAGCCGAATGCATGGACTGTACATGTAATACTTACCCGCCCACAGTACTGCGGTTACAATACGTTCTGCGGGCAGCTGTATAAAGGGATACACGAACCGATTATACCTGTGGAGCAATACAATCGGGTACAAGCCCTCCTGCGAAGGCAGGGAAGGAATACAGGACGGATAAGGATACATGAGATTATAAATATCCCAAACTAAAGAAAGTTAAGGGCGGGTACCGGAATACCGGGCCCGCTCTATTTTTCGATGCATTCTGATGCTGCTTTGTCAAATCTTAATCCTTTAAATACCGGCTGCCGCATCCCTCCAGATTTGGTATGATGCATAAACTTTACAATGCATACAAGGTCTGGAGAGAGCCATACGGCCCGGTCATTGCCGTGGCCTGCCGGATATGCGATAAATGGGGCAGATAGAAGCGTGGGATGTCTGGAGATGATATCAAACGCCTGCCCACTGACACCCATGGTAACATGTCCTTTATAGATTAATGTATTACCCCGGTACTGTCCCAGGACAATGCTGGTCATGTGATTGCTTTTAAGGATATAGCCGCATACCACGTAATCCTCCTCCATCATAACCTTCATTTTTATCCAATCCGTTGTCCGCTTGTCCTGAATATAGATACTATCCTTAACCTTTGCGACTATCCCTTCTAGCTCCCTCTCCGCAGCAAAATTAAACAGGGGAGTGCCTTGCCCCTCCACATAGCGCGAGATAGCCATGCGGGGGCCATCCGTAATAGATTTGTCAAGTAAGGCTTTGCGTTCCATTAATGGTAAGAGCATGGTTTCTTGACAGTCATAGTACAGGACATCAAAAGCCGAAAAAGTAGCAGGATTATGTTTGGAATCCAATTCAATTTTAAATCGGTCTGACATAAGGCTGCGGCGTTGAATCAAGGAGAAATCAGGACGGCTATCTTTTAAGATAAAAAGCTCACCATCCAAAATGCAACGTTTTTTGACTTGCTTACTGATTACTGCCAGCTCTGGCACTTTGGATAGCATACGGACGTTACGTTTGTTACGTAATTCAGGCGGCCTTCCTGGTTCCAAATAGGCCACACACCGTTCCCCGTCCCATTTTAACTCATATATATAATTTGGGTCATCAAATGGCGCCATCTCTTTTCCAATTAGCATTGGTTTGATATTTTTACTGTCAAAAAGGTCCATCATGCCGTTGCGGCCTTTTTCCGCGGCTTACGTTTGGTCGGTGGTTTATTGTCTGATACCTGTGCAAGACTACGTTGCAAAGCATCCATGATATCTATAACATTATCCTGATGCTCTGCCGGGGCATTAACGATTTCCTGTCCATTTATCTTTGCCTCTATTATCTGTCTCAGTCTTATCTGGTATTCATCGTGATATAGCTCCGGCTCAAACTCTTTGTCCATGGAGTTAATAAGCATTTTTGCCATATCCAGTTCTTGCTGCTGCAATTCGGGGTGCGCCGGTTCCTTTGGGATTTCCTTCACCTCATCCGCGAAAAATAGGGTTTCCACAAGCATTCCCTTTGGCGTGGGAATTAGACACAGTAGCTTTTCGGATTGCCCCATTACAGTCTTAGCTATTGCCACCTTACCCTCATCTAACATGGCCTTGCGGAGTAATTCATAGGCTTTGTCTCCACCAGCTTCAACAATTGCATGATAAGTTTTGTCAAAATAAATAGGACGTATATTTTTTATATCTGTAAAATGCAAAATCTGTATGGTTTTATCCTTCTCAGTTTTCGCCTTCTCAAAATCTGTGTCGGTCATAGTTACATACTGACCAGGTGCAAACTCAAAGCCTTTGACAATATCCTGAGTGCCTACTTCTTTCCCACAGTTGGCACAGACTTTTTTATACTTGACTCTTGACCCATCCTCCTTGCATAACTGGTTAAAATGGATGTCATTATCCTGCGTGGCCGTGTGTAACGCCACAGGGATGTGTACAAGGCCAAAACTGATTGCCCCTTTATGCGCTGCTGGCATATAATCACCTCTCTCTTTTTTAGGTGTAGTATGTCCAGTTAATTTAAGATATATCACATAGCCATTGATGATGAGTTACTGACAGTCATAGTCCAAAATCCCAGTAGCGCATAATAATTTAGACCAATCTCATGGCGCTGATTTTTACATGATACAGTACAACGGTATTGGGCATATTCGCGGTATTTGTCCGGTTTTTTCGTGCAGATATAGTTTTCGATTTTATAGCATGGCGCATCTTTATCGAGTGAGAGCTTAAGCCATAGGGGTTGAGTATCTCCGTCAGTATTAAAAGATGCGATAACATAGACACGTTTTGTCATTTACACTCACTCCTTTAGTTTCATTATACGAACATATGTTCTTTTTGTAAAGGGGTGAAATCTTACCATTTTATCGACCTTACCAATTCAGATGTTGTGGGGTATAATATGGCTATCTATTAATTCTAGGAGGTATTCTATGATTCAAGACACTTTCGTTATTTATAGTTCACGTAGAGCAGCAGCAGACATGTTTGAGGCCATTAATCTTATTCCAGAGCAAATGAATTTTCATGGCCTATATTATGTGGACGAAGAGACAGCGGCTGCCAACCTGGAGATGGCAGCCTTACACGCTATATTGATGACGGGGTATGAAATTATGTAGTGATAATGCATTTCCCGCAGTCCCTCACAACGCCGCATATTAATGCATCTTCTTTTACATAACAGTATCCCCCACACTTACAGGTGCATTTCCAGATTCTTTGGTCTTTGCTTTTCCAGGACCATTTTGTCGTGAGACTTCCAAACGTCATTTCTGGTATTACTTTCATATGTATCAGCTCCTTCCAGTTTATTATATCATTGCATTTATTTTCCACAACTGGTATATATTTCCAGTGGTATTTTGGGTCTAAAGTGGTATATTCGTATTTATGAAGATACTGCTTGACGAACTCATGCAAAAGAGAAGATTGACAGAGCGTCAGGTCAGCATCATGACAGGGTTGTCCCCGTCTACGGTGCATGAAATACGGAAAGGGGCCATGCCGCGAGTGGACACCCTGGAACTGCTGGCAAGAGGCTTGAAGGTGAAATTTTATGACCTTCTTGAGACCGACTGCCTATAAAATTAAATAGGTGCTCGGAATTCCGAGCAAAGCGGAGGGAAAATCAAGGAGCTGCGTTATCCAATTAAAGACAAGAATATATTTATAAAGGAGGGCGCAGTTATGGTATTTATAAGGGGTGTAATGGATACGGATATACGCAAATCTCTAATATTTTTATAGGTGAATCTACCTTATACTAAGGAGAAAATTATATGACATATCCAATAGACGAGGACAAGTTTGTCAATATATGTATGAAAGAAATAGGCGAGCATGATGAAGTTGACGAGAAGGTGGCTCGAGCGGTTGTTACTACTCTTAATTGGGTCCAATACAAATGGGGAGATGTCAGCAATCGGAAAAAAGCTGATACTAATAATAGTTAAAAAGTGTCGTTGATTGTAAAGATGTATTCAAGATAATTGTAAACGGTTAGTCACAAGTTAGTCACAAAATTTTTAAAAACAACGTAAAAACGTTGGTTTGAAGACACTACTTTGTAATTAATACTTATCCTCCCCTTTTTAAATCAGCTCCGGCACCAGTGGCGTGCCGTGGCTGATTTTTTAAACACAGGGGCTTTGCCGGGGCGGAGATTTTTGATACTGTATATCTGATACATGTTTCCCACTGTCATGGTACATACTATCCCAGAGGTGATGAAAATGAAACAGGGAGAGCAGAAATCCACAAAGGAACTGGAAGAGCAGGCAAAGAATGTAGAGACATTCAATCCCAGATGGCACGGTGGCGAGTATCTGGGGCCTAACACACTGAGACAGAAAGCAGACACTGAGGTTTATGGGAAAATGGAAGAGGAGCCGTAGGGCTTCTCTTTTTTGGGCTTGGGACTGTCAAAACCTGTTCAGCTTAATATACTGATAGTAAGACAAGTAACAGGAGGAAAGTGTGTATGCAGATAACGGATTATGTAAAGCCGGAGTTAATTGTGGTGGCTCTTGTGCTGTATTTTGTGGGCATGTGGATTAAGCAGAGTGAGGCGGTGAAGGACAGATATATCCCCTTAATCAACGGCGGCCTGGGAATTGTCATATGCGGGATTTATGTGCTTGCCACAAGTACATGCCGGTCTGGGCAGGAAATTTTCATGGCAATATTTACCGCCATAACCCAGGGAATCCTGCTGGCAGGGCTGAGCACGTATGTCAATCAAATCATAAAGCAGATAGGCAGGGAGGAATAGAAGGGGGAATCCATGGAGTATCACTGTTCTGAATCTGTTTTAAGATATGTGGACCTGCAATGAATGCGCTATGTCTGAATAAGATATTGTAAAAGGCTGCGGGTATTAATATGACAACAGAGCAGTATATTATCACATTTTTTGGGATTGATACAAAATATTACACAGACGACTTTGTGGGAAGATGCTGGGAAATGGCTGCGGACGAGGAGTACGGCTCCACAGGAGTCTATGTCACCGGGACAGTGACAACACACAGCTTGATATGCGGTGAGATACGCGGCTGCCAACTGGGGAAAGTAGGACATTGTGTCTCTGCTGTCAGGAACCCGGTGGAGGTGGCTGATAGCGGAACCTATAAGAAGTCGCTCATAAATGTTATAAACAGGACAAGAAGTTTGCTGGATAACCCCAATATGAGTATTATCATCAATGAGGTGGAGTATTTTTATTTTTGTCAGATATAAACTGGGGGAGGCGTCAGATATTGTTTGAATCTGGAGCCCTCATCCGCGGGTGGACAAGGTGTGGGAGGAAGAGTACAGGTCAAAAAGCCTTAAAAAAGGGAGGAGCCGGTCAGGATTTCTCCTGCCGGCTGTATTATGAAAAAAAGTCTGATTAGCAATATCAACTTACAAGATATAGTATATGGGCTAAATATGAGCATCCTATGAGCATCCTGTAGCGAAAATATGAACGATTTGTAAGAAAATTGTGAATATCAGCGACAGGGTATCAAAAAAGGAACCTAATCGGTTCCTGTCATGATCTCTTTCATTTGCTGGGTTACGGGGCGATAACCGTCATTGCTGAAAAGACCGTTGAATATGCTGTCGCCCAATGCCAATATAAGGAGAATAACCGCCAGGATGATGAGTGCCTTGGTGAAGAATTTCATTTTAATACCTCCTGTGGTGTGATTGATAGGTCAGTTTACTAGATAATATATCCTAATCATACTACATTATAAATCATGGGGCAATATTTTGGGGAGACAAATAAAATGGTAAATAAAACGGCGGGAAATGAAATATGGATGGAGGAACCGTAAAAGGGAACCATAAAAAGGAATTATAAAAAGAAAACGGTTTGCATCCACATTTAATCCACCGGTTATCCACACACTTATCCACATTATCCACTAAAAACACAAGATAATCAGGATTGATATTGTGTTTATCTATATATAGTGGTATTATGGTTGTGGATAAGTGGCAGAGAGGAGTTTATTTATAAATATGAAGGGATTGGATATTTATAATTAAGGTCATTCTGGAATTACCCATGACAAAGTGGATGGAAGTGACACAATTAAAAGATGAGAAATTGTAACGTAGTGTATTTGATTACGAGGTGGACGAAATGCTGATATTATCATTAAAAATCAAGCTCCATGCGCCCTGGGTTCATTCATTGAAAGAAAAACGCATGGTTGTTAAAAGCCTGCTGTCTAAAATGCGGAACAAATTTAACGTGGCTGTGGCAGAGGTGGGAGAGCAGGATATACACCAGACCATTGTCATTGGCATGGCTGCTATCGTACCGCATAGCGCCCAAGCCGACAGTGTGATGGAGGAGATACGGTATTTTATAGAAGAGAGTACGGAAGCTGAGATTACAGATATGGAAAGAGAGATATTTTAATCGGCATGATGGCAGTACCTATGAACGTGTGGCCTGGGAACCGACGGATGGTACGTGGATAAGAACGGAATCTGGAACGGGAAAGAGAATGATAGTAATTGAAAAACTGTTTGCAGAGAAGGGATTAGGCCAATCGGTTTAGTCCCTTTTTGAACAATTGTCATCAGAATAATAAAAAATGTGCCAAGACCCTGTAAAAACAAAGGTTCCGGCACAAATATCCAGTGGAGACAACAGGACTCGAACCTGCGACCCTCTACACGTCAAGCAGATGCTCTCCCAGCTGAGCTATGTCTCCAACGAGATTAATTATATCATATAGGCGGGGAGGATGGCAAGCAATTCTTGTAATGAACAGTAAAAACAGAAAAAATAAACAGAAAAAATAAGCGATAAAATGTACCATAAACAATGGTCCTTGGTATAATGCGTCTTTCATAATGTACCCCGATAATGTACCCCGATAATGCATCACGATAATGCATCCAAGAGAGGGCTCTCATAACCGTATAGAAATTGTGAGGCTTTCATTTCTCACGAAGTTCCGCAGTATAAGAACAAAATTGTAAACTGCTTCGGGCCTTATTTCATATTGTGTATTGTTTTATCGTAATAGTTCTCCTGATATTATAAGTGTCGGAAATAAATCAAAAAATACAAGCATACTGACCGAACAAAGGGAATTATTATACACTTCTCCGTTCTATTAGTAATGGAGGGGGAGAAATGAAAAAAATATGGAAATATATGGCCGCCGCAGGCCTGTTTATGGTATTGCTCCTGGCGGCCTGTTATATTCGGCTGCCTGATTACAGAATCTATAAGGTGTTCTCATATAGCGGTTTGAATGTCAGAGAAACGGACCTGTATGTCATTGTATATAAACCCTGGCGGATTGACCATGAGGTTCAGGGTATTGTTTCCCAGCATAATGAGATGAATGGAACACCCGATAAACTGACTGTGTGGCTCTATTACAGTAAATATAATCTGGACCGGGGGAAGGATTTTAACAAGGTAATATTCGAGTACAGTAAAAGCCAGGTAACGGATCCGCCTGAAGCATGGTAGGAAATCCGAATATACCAGGTTTAGAGATATAATGGCCAGGCTGTGACGTCTGGTTTTTTTGCATTTCAGAAAATATATTTTCGTATTAAGCTGTTTTGGGGCTGAACTCCTGCTGGTCGGCTGAACTCCTGCCGGGCAGATGAATTCCCTGAATGTAAATAAATGTATGACTATAGTCAAATGAAGTCAGAAATTGTAAAAAATATTTTGATTTATCGTTAAAATATTAGTAAATATGTTAAAATACAAACTATTGTTCTAAGTTATCGCGATTAGTGATATGATGGTACAATAAATAAGAGAGAGGGAGGTTTAACAGATGAAGATAACAGCAGCAGTTGTGAGAGAGAAAGGTAAGCCCTTCCAGTTTGAGGAATTGGACCTGCAGGATCCCCGTGAAGGGGAGGTGATGGTAAAGATAGCGGCCAGCGGTGTATGCCACACAGATGAGGTGGCGCAGCATCAGATGATTCCGGTACCACTCCCGGCCGTCTTGGGCCATGAGGGATGTGGGATTGTTGAGAAGGTGGGAGAGGGAGTGACGGAGTTTCAGAAGGGGGATCATGTGGTATTTTCCTTCGGATACTGCGGACATTGTAAGAGCTGTCTGGCGGGCAGACCCTATGCCTGCGAGAATTTTAATGCCATTAATTTTGGCGGTGTCATGAGCGACGGCACCAAGCGTCTGTCCAAGAATGGCCAGGAAATTTCTTCCTTTTTCGGACAATCCTCCTTTGCAACCTATTCCGTTGTCCATAAGAACAGTATCATTAAAGTGGATGAGGATTTGGAACTGGATATCCTGGGACCATTGGGATGCGGAATCCAGACAGGAGCGGGCGCTGTCCTGAACCGGCTCAAACCCACGGCCGGCTCAAGCCTGGTGGTGTTTGGCTGCGGTACAGTTGGCATGAGTGCCATCATGGCAGCCCATCTGTGTCCCTGTAAAAATATTATTGCAGTGGGCGGAAATGAAGAAAGCCTTGTCCTGGCAAAAGAACTGGGAGCCACCCATACCATCAACCGGAAAAAATGTGACTGTATTGTAAGTGAAATCAAGAAAATTACGGAAGGCGGAGCGGATTATGCTATTGATACCAGCGGCGTACCTGACTTTGTAAAAAAGGCACTGGCCTGTGTGAAATTCCTGGGGACGGCCGTGGTATTGGGTGTGACGGGAGAGCTGACCATACAGGTCCAGGAGGAGCTGATGGGCGAGGGAAAGTCCCTCATAGGCATTGTGGAAGGGGATTCAAATCCCAAACTGTTTATCCCCCAGTTGATTTCATATTACAAGCAGGGAAAGTTCCCCTTTGACAAATTGATTCGCGTGTTTGAATTTGATGAGATTAATGAGGCGTTTGAGGCTTCCCACAGCGGGAAAGCCATTAAAGCCCTGCTGAAGATGAGATAGGAGGCATTGAGAATGGAATATCAATTATACATAAACGGGGAGTGGAAGGACACTGTGACAGGATATGTGGCTGAGGATAAGAATCCGGCTGATGATTCTGTGTTTGCCAGGGTGCATTTTGCAGGCGGGGCAGAAGTGGAGGAGGCTATTGCAGCTGCCCAAAGGGCATGGAGGCCGTGGGCAGACACACCGGCCGCCCAAAAGGAGCAGATTCTTCTGAAGGCAGCTGACTGGATGCAGGAGCACATAGATGAGGTGGCGGATGTGCTGATGGGGGAAAGCGGTTCTGCTTTTGGAAAGGCGTACTTTGAAGCTGGATTTGCAGTGGATATACTCAGAACAGCAGCCGGTGAGTGCCGGCGGGTATTCGGCCAGGTCCAGCAGCAGGAGGCGGGGGAAATATCCATGATCCGAAGGCTTCCCCTGGGGGTGGTTGCAGGGATTGCGCCCTTTAATTTCCCATTATTATTGGCTCTTAAAAAGGTGGCCTTTGCCCTGGCAGCAGGCAATACCTTTGTGCTCAAACCAGCCAGCGCAACGCCTGTTTCAGGTGTGATGATAGCCAAGGCCCTGGACGGGGCAGGAATTCCAAAAGGTGTGTTCAATCTGGTTCCTGGTTCCGGTGAGGAGGTTGGAAACAAGCTTATTGAAGATGAACGCATCCGTATGGTGGCATTTACCGGATCTACTGCTGTTGGCAGGGGGATTGCCTCTAAAGCGTCCGTTCTTTTTAAGAAATATTCTCTGGAAATGGGCGGTAAGAATCCTCTTATCCTTTTAAAGGATTTTGACGTGGAACAGGCTGTCAGGATTGCGGGATTCGGAGCATTTTTCCATCAGGGAGAGATATGCATGTGTACATCCAGGCTGATTGTGGAGGAGCCGGTATACGACCCGTTCTGTGAAGCGTTTGCTGCCTATGCCAGAACCATGAAGGTAGGGGATCCGCACCAGAAGGATACCATCATCGGGCCTCTCATTAAACAGGAGCAGTGCCAGATCATTGACAGCCAGATTCAGGATGCTGTATCCAAAGGCGCCGTGCTGATGACCGGCGGGACCCATGAGGGAAACTTTTACCAGCCCACAGTGCTGAAGGATGTAACGCCGGATATGAGGATATTCTATGAGGAAAGCTTTGGGCCGGTCACTTCCATCATTAAGGCAGTGGATGCGCAGGACGCTGTCCGCCTTTGCAATGACAATCAATACGGACTTTCCTCATCACTTCTGACCAATGATTTGTCAAAGGCCATGTCCCTGTCTCTTGACATGGAGGCCGGTATGGTGCATATCAATAACGCGACGGTTTCTGATAACTCCACTGTGGCTTTTGGAGGAGTCAAGAACAGCGGTGTGGGAAGAGAAGGCGGTTCCTATTCCATTGACGAGTTTACGGAGCTGAAATGGATTACGGTCCAGTATACACCGGCACAGCTTCCATTTTGATGGCGGGGAGAGGCTGTCTGGGTTAAGGCTGCACGGCTTGGCAGGCGGCTTTATGCCCACCCTGCCATTTTCGCACAAGACGCCGGGCGTTGTATTGGTCTTTCCGGAATCAGCCGGTTCATCCATAGAATCTAAGAACCCCGGAGTCAGGCAGTGGAGAGAATGTCTCAGCCTTTTGTATTTTTTGAAAAATAGGCTGTCAATATCTTTAGGCTTTCGTCCCTCAGGACCCCGGACGTAACCTGCGGTTTCCAGGGGGAATGCTCAAAGACGATTTTGCAGCATTCGGCTCCTTTCTCATGAAGTATGCTGCACAAATCAATATCGCTGGCGCCATAGACCAGCCGCCCCAATTTGGTCCATACCATTGCGCCGCAGCACATGAAGCAGGGTTCACAGCTGGAATAGAGTGTATATTCGCGTAAATCCGTGATATGCGTCTCTGCGCAAAAACGCCGGAGCAGTCCGGCTTCTGCGTGGAAGGTGGGATCGGAGCCGGTATAAATCTGGTTCTCGTTGCTGAAGATAATTTCGCCGTCCTTGACCAGCACTGCTCCAAAGGGTTCGTTTCCATGGCTGACAGCCAGCTGGGACAGGCGTATGGCTTCTTTCATAAAGATTTCATCATTCATCATGTAGTTCCTCCTGGTTTCATTCATGTTACGGATGATTATTATGTTTTATAGGTTTTATTTGGGATGTATATGGAATTTATAGGGGGATATAAAATAAAAAGGCCAAAATCCTTTCTGTGCAAAGGGTTTTGGCACACCATATAAAATGGAGACAACGGGATTCGAACCCGCGGTCTCTGCGTTGCGAACGCAGCGCTCTCCCAGCTGAGCTATGTCCCCAT
>OBUZ01000475.1_pt1 | contig 23091 bp, 11 predicted proteins | sample 1494961 | NCBI WGS metagenome assembly OBUZ01 (sample SAMEA2579939, study PRJEB22360) | human gut metagenome | biome: human gut; feature: human-associated habitat; material: faeces | place: Denmark | collected 2008/2010
GACAGCTTTGCATGATCATATCAGGCCGTCATTATTATAGATTAGCTGAGTATTATTGGTCAATTATAACCTTTGGAGCATCACTGCTTGCAGCGGGATTATTTTATATAGAATTCTGCAGAAAGCATGGTCGTAAAAACGCAATCTTGCAATTAGAACTTATTTGGGAGCGTTACCGCTTTTTGATCAAACAATTGGTCTCCAGAGATTTTAAAACTAAATATAAACGTTCTGTGTTGGGATATCTTTGGAGCTTTTTAAATCCATTGCTCACATCATTGGTTCAATATATGGTTTTCTCAACGTTGTTTAAGTCAGACATTAAAAACTTTCCGATTTACCTTCTTACAGGTACCATATTCTTTGGCTTCTTTTCAGAATCCGTAAGTCAGGGATTATCTGCCATCGTTGGTAATTCATCATTAATTACTAAAGTATATGTGCCTAAATGGATTTACCCGGTAACAAAAGTGTGTGCGAGTGCTACCAATTTTATTATTTCTCTGGTTCCATTATATATTGTTGCACTTTTCACTGGATGTCGGCCTAATTTTGCATTAATATTGCTGATTTTTGATATCATGTGTCTGTTGTTTTTTTGTATTGGTTTAGCCATGGCTCTATCGGCCTGCAATGTCTTCTTTCGGGATATACAGTATCTCTGGGGAGTGATCAGTATGGTTTGGATGTATGGAACACCTCTATTTTATCCGGAGACAATTATACCAGAAGCGTATCGGTCAATTTTAAAATTGAATCCCCTTTACCACTATGTCAATTTTGCAAGAACATGCATTATTGATGGAGTTGCGCCATCACTAAGTACATTTGCGTTTTGTTTGGGAGCCGCCGCAGTCTCTCTAGCTATCGGCTGCATTATATTTAAAAAGACACAGAATAAATTTGCCTTATATATCTAGAAAGGAAAATTATGAGGGAGCAGATGTTAAGTATAAATCATGTTACCATGAATTTTCGTATGGTAAATGATAAGATAGATAGCTTGAAAGAGTACATTGTAAAACTCCTCCAGGGAAAACTGGTATATAACAAACTGACAGTTTTGGATGATATTACTTTCTCAGTAGAAAAGGGAGAGGTAATTGGTATCATTGGACGGAACGGAGCCGGAAAATCTACATTACTTAAAATAATATCAGGGGTTCTACAGCCCACCAGTGGACAAGTTGAAACATTTGGCAATATTGTCCCTATGCTTGAACTGGGCGCCGGTTTTGATGCAGAATTAAGTGGAAAAGAGAACATTTATTTAAACGGCGCAATCTTAGGATACAGCGAGCAGTTTTTAAATGAAAAATTTGATGAAATAGTAGAGTTTTCAGAACTGGGGAATTTTATTGAGATGCCAATCCGAAACTATTCATCTGGTATGATGGCACGTCTGGCATTCTCAATTGCTACAGTTGTTAATCCAGAAATCTTAATAGTCGATGAAATTTTATCTGTAGGAGATGTTGGCTTTCAGAATAAAAGTCGCGCACGTATGATGGAGTTAATGGGAGGTGGAACGACCGTTCTGTTTGTTTCTCACTCACTAAATCAGATCCGTGAAATGTGTAATAGGGTAGTCTGGTTAGAAAATCATAAAATCTATTTGATGGGTGAGACTCAATCGGTATGCGACGCTTATCAAAAGTTTTGGAGTGAATAATATGGCATTTGATCTTAGTTTAAAAAGAATTTGTTTTTTTTGCTTTTATGATAAAGATGGAATTGTAGATGATTATGTTCTGTTTTATTTAAGGGCACTAAAAAGATTAGAGATACAGCTTATCATTGTATGTAATGGAATCTTGAGTCAAAACGGAAAAAAAGATTTAGAAAAATTTTCTGATTGCATCATTATAAGAGATAATCAGGGATTTGATGCTTGGGCACATAAAACCGCTATTGAACATATCGGCTGGGATCTGCTTGAAAATTATGATGAGGTACTGATTACTAATGCAACGATTATGGGACCACTGACTCCGCTAGAGGATATGTTTGATTCCATGGAAAACAGACAGTTAGATTTCTGGGGCATTACAAAACATCTGTCATTTCAAAAGAATCCATTTAACTGCAAGTATGGTTATACTCCAGAACACCTCCAGTCTTATTTTATTGTATTTCGTAAGAATGTAGTACAAAGTAAAATATTTAAGGACTTCTGGAAAGACCTATCACCTCTTAACACTTATAATGAGGCGGTAGGTAAGTACGAAATGGTGCTTACAAAAACATTGTCTGATGCTGATTTTACTTATGATAGTTTTGTTAATGCAGATAAATATGTGCCTTATACTAAGCAGGCCATTGCAGATTACCCCGTAAAAATTATTGAAAATGATGGCTGTCCTTTTTTTAAGCGTCGCATGTTTTTTAATGAATACTCTGTTCCTTTAAATTCAAATGCAGGTCAGCAGAGTGTCATGTTGTATCGTTATTTATCCAAAAGCCAGATATTTAATATGGATATGTTCTGGAAAAATATGCTCAGAACCTGCCATATATCCGATTTAATCCGGAATATCGGTCTGGTTTATATATTACCAAACCAGAAAGAAAGTCTCGGCAATGTAGATAAAAAAACTGTTTTTGCCATGCATTTATATTATGAAGATATGTTTGAACACTATCTTTCTTTTATAGTAAACTTTCCTGATAATACAGACCTTTTGATAACAACCAATACTGATGCAAAAATAGAGATTATATCAACAATATTAAAAAAATATGACCATAGTAAAAGAGACATCTGTCTTTTGAAAGTTAACAATAGGGGTAGGGATATGTCTGCCTTGTGGATTGCTATGAAAGATATTCTTATAAAATATGATTACGTTTGTTTTATCCATGATAAAAAAACGATGCAAATTAGTCCAGGAACAGTAGGAGACAGTTGGGGATATAAATTACTGCAAAATACTATTGGAACAAAAGATCTTGTTAAAAGTATTATAAATAGCTTTGAATCCGAAGACCGTCTTGGACTACTGGTACCTCCTGCCCCGATCCATGGGCAATATCTCAATTTTGCACAAAATGTATGGACTGTTAATTTTTCTAATACAGAAGATCTTGTTAAAAGATTAGGGATTAAAGTGCCAATAGAAGATGATAAAGATCCTGTATCAGCAATCGGAAATTGCTTCTGGTTCAAGACAAAGGCGCTATCTCAGCTGTTTAACTATACCTGGAATTATCAGGATTTCCCGGCGGAACCATTTCCGGAAGATGGTACAATCTCCCATGCGATTGAACGTATTTATTCATTTGTAGCACAGAATAATGGTTATTATACAGGAATACTGATGGAAAATTCTTATGCGAAAATTGAATATTTAAATTTGGAATACTATTTGAAAAACGGTTATGTCAGTACTGAAAATTCCAAATACACAAGATATTTGGAAAGAGAAGTGAGGAAGTATTATAAACAGACTTCGCTGAAATGGCAGCTTACTCATAGGATTAGTAAGCTGTTCGGGCTGAAGGAGAAACCTTTGGATTTAGACAGTTAGGAGGTAACTAGAAGTGGCACAAATTCATTTATCATATTATACTGGAAATAATTTTTATTCAGAAGGTGAAGACGTCGAACAGGATATCCTCAACTATATTTCCAGTAACGGACCGGAGCAATACTCATCTATTTTTGAAAAGGATGACAGATGGACTGTGTTCTATCATATGACTGACATTCGAAAGGCATTATTGAGCTGGTACCCGTTTAATAAGTGTGGGACACTGCTGGAAATAGGCGCTGGCATGGGGGCATTAACTGGACTATTATGTGAAAAATGCAGCCATGTAACAGCAGTTGAACTGTCCGCACTTCGTGCGAATGCTATTTATAAAAGATATAAAGATAATCAGAATTTGGATATATATGTAGGAAACGTACTAGAAATGCCATTTGAGGAAAAGTTTGATTACATTACACTCATTGGAGTTCTGGAATATCAGGGAAATTATTCTGATAATAAAAATCCATATATATCCTTTTTGCAAAAAATTAGCGAACTGCTAAAACCTGACGGGAAACTTTTGATTGCTATAGAAAATAAATATGGCATTAAATATTGGTGTGGCGCACCAGAAGATCATACAGGAATACCATTTGACGGTATCAATAACTATATAAATGGAGGAAAAGCTAGAACTTTCGACAAAGTAGAGTTAAAGAATATGCTAAGTCAAGCCGGGTTTTCTAAGCAGCGTTTCTATTATCCTATGCCCGATTATAAAATGCCGCAGGCCATCTTTTCAGACAGCGGACTTCCCGAAACAGAAATGCCGCACAGAGTGATTCCATATTACCTTTATTATCCGACGCTTATTGCTCAAGAAAAAGATATATATGGGGATTTATTAAAAAATAAGGTTTTCAGTTTTTTTGCTAATTCATTCCTAGTTGAATGTGGAGGAGCGAAAGCGCTATTTTCTAATGTGAAAGCAGCCTTTATTACTGCTGACCGCCGTCCCACACATCAGATGAATACAGTTATCCTTGAGAATAGTACAGTGCAAAAAAAAGCATTACAGCCGCAGGGCAATCAACTTATTACAGGATCTTATGCAAATCTTATGCAGTTAAAGAAGCGTGGCCTTTCTATCGTAGAAACTGAATTAGATAATCAACAACTGACTATGCCATTAATTGAAGCTCCTTTGCTGGAGGAGGTTTTATTAGAACGTCTGCACAGTGATGATATCTCTGGTTTCTTTGACATTTTTGATAAGTATTACAATGACATTATAAAATCATCCGATGAGGTTGAAGCAGAAAAGAATGCTTTAATTGGCAAAGGAACGGTTTTAGACCTTAAAATGTATGAATATGGACCAATTCTGAAAACTGCATTTATCGATTTAATTCCACATAATTGTTTTGTTGTTAATGGAGAACATACTTATTTTGATCAGGAATTTACTAAAGAAAATTATCCGGCTAAGTTTATGCTTTTCGGAGCCATGAAAAATTTATATGCGTTTCATAGTTGGATAGAAATTATCCTTCCCCTCGAACGTTTGAAAGATCGATATGGGCTTGGATTATTGTGGAATTTGTTTGAAGATACTGATTATGAATTATTGACAGAACTCACCGAAAGTGGTGTATCCAAACACCTATGTACTTATTGGTATGTTGACCCTAACGTTCTAAAAGAAAATGCTGATTTATTGAAAAATAAATATAATTTATTTGAACAGATAGCTAAGTTTGAGTCTGAAAGAAATAATTTAGTTGAAACAGTTGAGTCTTTAAAAAGTAATCTACAGATCAGCGAAAGCAAATATCAAAATCAATTACACGATGTTCATCAAAATTATGAGTATGAATTGTTACAAGTTAAACAACATTTGGTGGAAATCATATCCGAAAAGGAAAAAGAAATCACAGATTGCAGGGAACATGAAAGATTATTAATTCATAAAATGCAGCAGCTTGATCAAGAATTGAAATTGATAAGGGATAAATATAAAGCATCTGGGTATAATTTGGAAGCATTTAAACGTACTAAAGCTTTAGAGACTACTTTGCTCAATCAGGCGTTGAGATCATCTGAGCAACAGGCTCAATACTTTGAAGAAAAATACAATAGTATTAAAAACGCTACCTGTTGGAAAATAACAAAACCAATTAGAAGAATAAAAGATATTATAACAGGTACACCTGATTATGATAAATTTAAATTTAATAATAAGGAAATAACAGATATACAGATACAACCATCTAAAGTGAGACCATGCCCAGAATCGTTGCTCGCTAACCGGCTGGCTTTAGATGAATTTGTCCGGATGTTATCCAGCTATGATGTAATTTCATTTGATGTATTTGACACTTTGCTTTTTCGCCAGGTCAGTGATCCAACGGACATTTTTTCAATTGTTGGATTAAGACTCGGTATTTTGAATTTTAAAAAAATGAGAATTGAAGCGGAGCGTGAGGCACGCTTAAAAACAGTAAAGAAAAATAGTGAGGTCAATATTTTTGATATCTATATGGTGCTGGGAAAATATTTATCTATAGATATAGAAAAAACAATGGAGTTGGAATTTCAGACAGAACTCGATTATTTATATGCTAATCCCTATATGTTATCTTGCTATAAACAATTTAAAGAGTCTAAACCAATTATTTTTACATCTGATATGTACTGGCCTAAGGATTATATTCTGCGAATGTTAAAACACTGTGGATTTGAAACATTTCAAGGGGGTTATGTTTCATGTGAATACGAATGCGGGAAAGGTGGAGGCAAACTTCAGGCTGTTGTTAAAACACTTTTTCCGGGAAAGCATATTATTCACATAGGGGATAACTATCAAAGCGATATAGAGGGGACAAAACAGGCCGGGCTGGACACATTTTATTACCAGAACTGTAACAAAATAGGTAATCCCTGCCGACCAGATAATTTTGTTTCCTTAACGGCTTCTTTATATAAAGGCATAGTTAATTGTCACCTTCATAACGGTATGCATGTGTATTCAAAAGACTATGAGCATGGATTTATCTATGGCGGTATTTTAAACTGTGGTTTTTGTGAATGGCTAAATGAATATTGCGAAAATACACAGACAGAAAAAATACTTTTTTTAGCAAGGGACTGCGATATTATATCAAAGGTATACAATTCCTTTTATAAAAAAATTGACAACGATTATATAGTCACCTCACGTTTCGCAATGTATCAAGTAATTTTTGAAGACAGTCCAGAAGAATTTATTCAGTATTTTTTTAAAAACAGAGCAAATTTAGGAAATCAGACAATCCAGCAGTCTTTAGAAGAGACTGGCTTATCTTTTCTTGTGGAAAACCTTACTGTTTTGAATATTGAAAAAACTGCTATGCTGACTAATGAGAACTATGAGATTATAAGAACATTTATTTATGATAATAAGGTCAAAATTGCACAATACTTTAGCAACGCAAAGGAAGCAGCAATTATGTATTTCTCAGCAGCAATCGGAAATGCCCAAAAAGTATGTATCGCAGATCTGGGCTGGGGAGGAACTATATTTGTCTTTATGCGCCAGTTTATCAATAAATATGTCAGTCCACTGTGTGACATAAGAGGGACATACGTCGCATCATCCAGTAATCCTACAACAAACGCTTACGTATCTTCATCTATTCTTATACCGTATCTATTCTCATATTCACATAATAGGGATATGAGAATTATCACCGATACGGAAGAGGGAACCACCTGTGCCATGATGATGGAGGCCCTGTTTACTTCATCTGCCGCAACACTGTTAAGATACTCCCTTACAGAAGATAATGAGATCACATTTGTATATGGGCATAATACATCTGATAAAGAACAAGTTCATATAATGCAGCAAGGAATTATGGAGTTTGCCCGTCTTTATAATCAGGCGGTTATCAGAGATAGAGAGTACTTTAAACTGAGCCCAGTGGAAGCCTTTGAACCGTTTAATTTAATAAAATACGATTTTTTTTATAACTATAATGTCTTTAAAAATGCTCGTGAATTCGAATTTCCGTTGCCGCGTATTTCTAAGGATGAGACTACGGTTACTTTAGGAGAAATTATGGTAAAGAGAGGACTTGTTAAGTTATGAGCGTTTTAGCTGTACCAGATATTAAAAGGTTGGGAATCTTTGTTTTTTATAACAAAGCCGGTAAGGCCGAAGAATACGTGGATTATCTGTTAGCTTCAATCAGGCCATATCTTTCTGAACTTTTTTTAGTATCCAATTGTGAATTAACATATAAAACACAAAAATTATTTAAAAAATATACAGAAAATATATTTATCCGCGAAAATACTGGTCTAGATGCCGCAGCCTATAAAAAAGCACTTTTATATTATTGCGGCATGGACGTATGCCGCGAATATGATGAGGTTATTTTATTCAACGATACTATTTACGGCCCATTTATCTCCTTTGATAAAATTTTCACTTCTATGAATTCTAGGGATATTGACTTTTGGGGAATATTGGCCGGATATCAGTCTGAAGATAGCACAGGTACTATGTCATGTGGATATATTCCGGATCACATACAATCGTGGTTCTGGGTTTTTCGTAAATCATTATTAAATTCCAATGATTTCTGGTTTTATTGGAAGCGGTATGATGACAGTATTAACAACTTTTGGGATGTAGTCAGCAAGCATGAATTCGTATTCACGAACTATTTTGAAAAATTGGGCTTTAAATGGGATATATATAGTGACTCAGAGCCCTATCGCTCGTCTGATCTAAGGAAAAACTATAATTTCTACGGATATTCGGCTAACCTAATGCTGCAGGAAATGCATACGCCTTTCTTGAAGCGAAAACCATTTTCTCTGCCTCGTCATGAACTTCTCTACATGAATGGCGGTGAAGACATGAAATTAGCATTAAATTATGTAGATCAGCATACAGACTACCCCTCCAAGTTGATCTATGGCGATTTGCTTTCCAACTATAATGTTTACGATATCTACAATTCGTTGCATTTAAACTATATTCTACCCTATAATTATTCAGTGTCCGAAGTAAATATTTTAAAAGAAGTTGGGATTTTTCTTTTGTGCCATTCAATAAAAAGCTGCTTGGAGATTACAAAATACATCGCTTCCATCTATCAGTATATTGACACTTACATTATAATGTCTGAAGACTTAGCTGAAAATATAAAAGCGTCTGTCAAAGATCAGGGATTAAATACGGATCAGATACATTTTGTAGTCAGCAGGGCAGAAAGTTATCTGTGCCTGAAGGAGGTTCCTGGATGGGAGAATTATAAATATATATTATTTGTTCATGATGCAGTTTGCTATTGGAGAGATAAACCTGATACTGTCTATCAGTCCATTCTATATAATTACCTAGAAAACATACTAAAAACCAGGGAATTTGTTCAAAACATTATTCAGGAATTTGAGTCTGATCCCTCCCTTGGGCTTTTAGAAGCCCCCATGCCGATTCATCATAACTATTTTCATTTCTACGAAAATAGTTGGAGTGGCTATTATGAAAAAGTAAAGGAAATGTCCGAAGCAGTTCATTTGAAATGTAATATTGAACAGAACAAACAAATTATCTCAGCCAGTGGCGCATTTTGCTGTAAACGGATTATCCTAGACAAACTGCTCTCCTCTCTTTTGACAGATAATACTCATATACCCGACGAAGCAGATGTTTTTAACCGATTAACTCAATTTATGGCTCAAGATGCCGGTTATTGTACAGGGCTTATTTATAATGCTGAATATGCTTCTTTAGAATTGGCAAACTTTCGATTTTATCTGAACAGCATAATGGGAAGCAGTAAATTTCCTGAAGTTTCGTCCTCTTATTTTAATGAATATATTGAAAATTTCAAAAGTAGCAGAAGTGTTGGTGTGGCTGAGGATACACTTTGCACCCTGTATGAAAAAATACGCCAGAGAGATGAAGAAATAGCCCGATTATATCCATTAACATCATTAAAATTACAGATAAAACTACGTTTGAAAAAATGGCTGCCATCGGGAGTGTATAAAATAGTATTGACTGGAAAGCGTTTAATATTTGGCCCGAGAAATCTTTTATTTGATTATAACCGATAGGAGTAGTGACATGTCTTCAAATGATGGTAATTTAAAATTCTGGAAAAAAGCTTTGGCTGTATTTGTGCCTTACAATAGCAGACGGCGAGTATTCCTAAAAATGGTTTTACAGCTTTTAAACCATCCACGCCAATTGGTGTACTATTTTCGGCTACAGAAATTAAAACGTGTACTTTATTATTTTAACCGTGGTGGTATAACAAAAGTATCTCAGATTCTGGATGAAAGGCTGCTTATGGGAGCTGATTTAAGACTGGAAGTAAAGTTAAAAAAAATAATTAACAGTACCCAGATTACAGACTTCCCTGTTCTTTCATTTCCGTCATCAGCAACTCCAGTTGTTAGTATCATTATTCCGGTATATAACCAGTTTTCTTATACATATATATGCCTTGCATCAATTATGGAGAATTCGTCGGAAGTAGATTATGAAGTTATTTTAGCAGATGATTGTTCTGATGATCTTACGCTCCAGGTGAATGATGTCGTAAAAAATATACGAATTATCCGTACACCGAAAAACTATGGTTTTCTTAAAAATTGTAATTACGCGTCTTCTTTTGCCCGTGGCCAATATATTCTTTTTTTAAACAATGATACACAGGTTCAGGCTGATTGGTTAATTCCTATGGTTCGTTTAATGAGAGAAAATCCTGATATTGGTATGACAGGATCAAAACTTGTCTATCCAGACGGAAGGCTGCAGGAAGCCGGAGGAATCTTATGGAAAGATGGAAGCGCATGGAATTATGGAAATGGCAGTAACCCTGCATTGCCTGAATTTTGTTACGTCAAAGAATGTGACTACATATCAGGTGCTTCTATTATGATCAGAACCACCTTGTGGAAGCAATTAGGAGGATTTGATGAACGATTTACTCCTGCTTATTGCGAAGATAGTGACCTTGCCTTTATGGTACGCAAAGCAGGCTATAAAGTATGTTGTCAGCCATTATCCGTAGTAATTCACTATGAAGGTTTATCTAATGGAATATCGATTTCTGAGGGCTTAAAAGCTTACCAACGTATTAACCAGAGTAAGTTCTATGAAAAATGGAAGAATGAACTAGAAAAGAATCATAAACCAAATGGAGAAGACGTTTTTCTTGCGCGCGACCGCAGCCAGCTAAAAAAGCGAATTTTAGTTATTGATCATATGGTTCCCCAATACGATAAGGATGCAGGCGCCAGAAATGTCTTTATGTATACTAAAATTTTTATAGAATCGGGCTTAAAGGTGACTTTTTTGCCAGCGGATTATTATCCGTATCAGCCTTATACCGCGCAACTGGAGCAACTGGGCGTTGAAGTGTTATATGGAAATTATTATTTTAAATACTGGAAAGAATGGATTCAAGAAAATGCTCATTTTTTTGATTATTTTTATGTAAATCGTCCTCATATTGCAGTGCGTTATATCGACCTACTAAAGCAATATGGGAATGGAAAGCTAATCTATTATGGCCATGATTTACACTATTTACGTGAACGAAGAGAATACGAAGTAACGGGAAACGAAGAACTTTTAAAATCCTCCGAACACTGGAAAATTCTTGAGTATCAGTTAATAGAAAAATCAGATATTATTTATGTACCCAGTACTTATGAAAAAACAGTTTTGGAACAGGCCTTTCCTGAAAAGGTTATACGTTCTATTCCTATTTACATTTATGAAAAGATGGAGACAAAGAAATGTCCGAATATCAAGAAGAAAAAAAACCTTTTGTTTGTAGGCGGTTTTGGCCATCCGCCCAATATAGATGCAGTGCTTTGGTTCGCCAATGAGATATTTCCACACATTTTGATTAGTTATCCAGATATTATTTGGTATATTGTCGGATCTAAACCACCACAGGAAATTATGAATTTACAAAGCAATAATATTGTGATTAAAGGTTTTGTCAGCGATGAAGAACTCCATTCTTTATACCAGTCCTGCCGTCTGGTTGTAGTGCCTCTGCGCTATGGAGCTGGTGTCAAAGGAAAAGTTATAGAAAGCATCTATGAGCAATGTCCACTTATCACTACGCCTGTTGGTGCAGAAGGGATCAGTACATTGGAAGGCGTTTTTGTAGTTGCTGCGGCTGACAAATCCATGGCTGACACTATTATTCGACTGTACAACGATGAAGATGTACTACAAAATATGATGTCGAAAAGTCCAGAATATATTAACACATATTTTACAAAAAAGCAGGTGATAGATGTCCTTGGTTTAGATATTGGCATATCAGATCAAAAGTATAATTAAAAAAGAGAGTCCAGGCAACATTGGAGGGAATGTGAATTTACATGGCTTATCCCCAAAGTATACATTGTGGATGAACTAGATCTAAATATGGTTTGGAATTATCAACTACAAACTTCTGAAGCAGAAGAACTGCTTATCAATAGTATAATTTTCGGAAAATAAACGGAAGATTATTAGACAATATTACTTTACTGCTATTCTTTTAGAAGGATTCATACAGGCACCACTAAACCGTACAATTCACAGTTATTTATACAATGCTATATTAATTAACAGACAAGAGGAAAATATATGCAAAATACAGATAAAAAGCACTATGGTAATCTTATGAAAATATATCGAACAATCTTGAAATACACATTTTCCGTTTTTATTACTATAATTACAATCAGGACAACAAATAATATCAAATATGCCCTTATTAGTTTGATGGAGTTAATGATTATAGTATCACTATCAGATTTGCTATTAAAGAAAAAGCGTATATTGGGAATAGTACTTAATGATATTCTAGTTTTAATCTACAATATGCAAATGGCTGTACTCTTCTTTGGAAATAATTACATTTTATTAGTTATGCTAACCAACATCGCTTCACTTAAGGATCTTTCAGGCAAAGCATGGTCATATGGAATAGGTATCATATTAGTCTTGTTTTTTTCTTTTATTCCGATTCAAAGAATTAAATATCATGATAATGAATGGGCTTTGAAAACTTTATCTTGCGGATTGGCAGTAGAACTTTTTGCGACACTTCTTTACGGAAATATGTTTTCTCCATTGTTTGCAACATATGATTTAGGCATTCAAAAATATACACAAACAAAATTGCAAAACAGTCTTATAAGTGAAGAAAATTTGACAACAGAATTTTTGAAGGGGGGCATTAATGATTACCGTAAAAAATGCTCAGGTATTGCTGAACGGCCAAATCTCATTCTAATTTTTACAGAGGGTTTATCTCAAAATATTATTGATGATAAGCGTAATATTATGCCAAATATATCTGATTTACAAAGCAAATCGTTAAATTTTATTGGTTATTATAATCATACATTTGCAACATACAGGGGACTTAGTGGGCAGTTATACTCCGGATATCAGTTTAATAATCTTGATACGAATACTTTGATTTCAATACCTGATATTTTTAATGGACTTCAGTATAGTACAGCATTTATTAATACGGAGCCAATTAATACACAGTTTACGGAATATTTGAACAGTTTTGGCTTTAGTGAAATAATAGGAAATGCAGCAATGCCACATAGTGGTATTGCTGATTCACTTTCTGATAAAGAGGCATATGAATTATTATTTGATACTATAGCTCAAAAAGCTGATTCGGAAAATCCTTTTTTGGTTGCTATATATACTTTAGGAACACACGCAAGTTTTGATTCGAAGGATCAGATTTATGGTAATGGCTCAGATAGGCTGTTAAACAAATTTTATGATTTGGATTATCAGTTTGGTGAGTTTATCAATAAATTTAATGCCAGTAGTCTGTCAAATGATACTATAATAATTTTTACCACAGATCATGCTACATATGCAGATAATGACTATGTGAATTCATTTCCTGAAAATATCAGATATAATACTATGTTAGACCAAATTCCATTTTTAATCTATTATAAAGGAATAACGCCAGAGACGATTGATGCCGATGGACGAAACAGTTTGGATTTTGCACCAACAGTATTAGATTATTTGGACATATCTGCGCCTAATTATTTTTTGGGAGAAAGTTTATTTGTCCAAAAACAAAATAATAATACATATGATACTGTTTTTGAAGTTGAAGGAAAATATTTGGATACAGATGGTAAAAATATATCAGAATTATCTGATGTTAAAAGAGATATTATTGAAAAACAAGTAAAAAAATATTTTATTGCGAAAACACAGAGTACTAAAGATTAATTCAAGAAGTAAAATTGTGTAGTTTTGTAGATTCCAACCACTGTGAACCATCTGCACGGCCAAAACAGAAACACCTTTCCGGGTAAAGAGACCACGTACACGGAAGGTGTACTAGCATATACAGTAAATAATTAGTACCGGGCTAGTTTTATTTATCCAGGAGATAATAACTCCAGAAAACTACAAGTTTTTTAGGAGTTATCTTATGGATAAGATCACACATCAAATCCGTGCAGAGCACAGGACCAAAATCCTGAATGAATGCATAAACAGCAGAATGTCCAAAACTGCCTGGTGCAGAGCCAATGGGATCTCAGAAAAGCAGTTATTATACTGGGAAAGGATCCTGCGCAAGGAGGTTTTCGAGAATTCCAAGACTTCATCATTACCGGCAACTGCCGGATCACATCAGTCGCTGGTGTCAGTAACTCAGGGGACGGTCTCTTTTACCGAAATCAAACTTCCATCATCTCCCCGGAGCGCGAATCGGCAGTTATCCACAACCAGGCTTTATTACATTCATTTAATTATGGAGTACCTGCCTGCAGCAGGCTACTGCGTGGATAAGTATTCTGAAAAGCTGAAAAACTCTTAGTTTTTTCGGCTTTTCAGAGTATTTATCCTATGGTGAGAATGACGAGGCCTTTTTTTGCGCGGCTCGCTTTTTCTTTCGTTTTGCGGTACAATAGCTGCAGTAAAACAAAAGGAGCACCGAATATGTCAACGAGTTATTCGCCTGACGAACTGAACCGCTTCAGCAAAGAAACACTCGTGGCAGTGATCCTGTCCATGCAGGATTAGCTGAGCCAGCTAAATGCAAACATGAAGCTCCTAATCGACCAGATCGCTGACGCTAACAATAAACACTATGGACGTTCTTTTGAAAAACTGGATGTCAATGCAGGCCAGATTGAGCTGGAACTCATCTTTAACGAAGCGGAAGCTCTGACAGAAACGCTTTATGTTGTTGAGTCCACCGAAGAGGATGTGATCCAGGTCAGATGCCGGAAACGGAAAGGAAAACGCGAAGAAGATCTAAAGGATCTCCCAGCTGAAGTGACCTCTCATACCCTCCCGGAGAAAAAACTGTGGGAACTCTTCGGAGACAACGGATGGAAACAGCTTCTAGATGAAGTCTAAAAAAGAGTGTGTGTACAGCCAGCCGTGTACACAGTCGAAGAGCATCACGTGGCTGTCTGTGTCGGCAGATGACGGTTAAACCTCTGACAGCGGCTTTCTTTGCGTAGGCAAAAGAGATTCAGTCTTCTGGACGTCTTTCCAAGGGAAGAACACTGGAAGGAATCAACTACTGTAACAAGCAGAAAGAAGCACTGAACGTGTTCCTGAATGACGATAAAGATCCGCTAGATAACAACGAAACAGAAGGAGTTCTCCGCAGCGTCTGCCTGCACAAACATGCATAGAAGCTGATCGATAGTATGGATGGCGCGAAATCCAGTGCGATCATCTACAGCATAACGTAAACAGCAAAGGCGAACAACCTGAATCCGTTCCGTTATCTGACCCACATCCTGACAGTATTGAAGGTCCATCAGGATGATACGGATTACAGCTTTATTGAAGAACTGCTTCCATGGTCCGATCAGTTACCGGAGATCTGTCGGAGCAAATCTAAAACAACGAATATGTAAACCTGACCGCAGAAAATGGCATTCAAAAATGGACCAGTACTCATGGTTTACCGTATACTTATTAAAAAATTGTCAGCACCTAAAATTGACGTTTACAATGAAATTAATTAAAACACCGAGAATAGAAACAAACAGAGAGGGAATATCAGAACAAATTCTGCTATTCCCTGTCTCACAAACGTATTCAAACCTTACTCAAACATTTTTTCTTTGCTATACTGATCACCAAACATCATATCATATTGTAACAGCTCTTGAATCCGATATAACTCTTCTTGTGTTTGGGTTAAGGAAGAGGAAACTTGGGACTCTTGATCCAAAACTATACCGTTTGTAAAACCATTTGAATATTTTTGGATTTCACATAATAGCTCGTAATAAGCAGGCATTGTTAACAAATACTTCTGGAATACTGTTGGCATAATTTGAAACGAACTTCGGATTCCAATATCTTTACTTTCACTATCATAGTTACTCCAAATTAATAATGGAGTTAACATCGTTTTGTAATACTCATCTGAGTTCGTAGAGCTATTGCTTATATACCCCGTTTCTTCAAATACTTTAAAAGTACTATCGCCTAAAGTTGTCATGTGATCACCAAAAAAAACAATAATTACTTTATTATTGACATTTTTAAAGTAATCAATTAATTTACCTAAGGCATCATCGGAATGGTGAATTCCTGTAGCAAAGTCTTTTATATCATTAATTATATCTTCAGAAAGAAATGGAGCTGAAAATTTTATCTGATCTTGCGTTGTATAATTATTATGATCATAGGATACATGATTTTGAACAGTTACAACAAATGTAAAAAGCGGATGATTTGAAAGGCTTTTGTACTTTTTATACTCCGATATTATTTTATTGGTTACAGTATAATCAGATACTAAATTCCTTTCCTTTAAAGGATTGGTAAAATCATTAAGTGATAAAAACTGATCAAATCCTAAATATGGGTAAGCAGTATTGCGATTCCAATTTTCTGGAAAATGTGGATGCATCGCCAGTGTATCGTAACCTTGTTTTTTCAAATAACTTGCCACCGAAAAAGAGGGACCATTAATATATTGTTGATACGGGGTTGATTCTGACGGGAGGTAGTTCTTCGAAAATCCTGTTAAAACTTCCCATTCGGTATTTGATGTTCCCCCTCCAAAAACAGGCACCATTGTATATCCGTAAAGTGATTCGTTTTTCAAGGCTTTCAGATTTGGTAAAACTTCTTCTTCAAAAGTAATTCCTTTCAAATTAGTTATATCCCAAAAACCTTCACTCATAATTACAATAATATCCGGTTGATCTATAGCTTGTGGCATTTTTTTAATGATAGCATCTTTTTCTAGTTCATTACATATTTGATATACTGTCTCTTCACAATAGCCTGCTGGTTTTTCAATAGCAATATATCTGCAGTTGGCTAAAAAAGAGTTAATTAAACCATTCTCCTTGTAATAGTCTTCCTGATCCCATTGAATTTCTTTTAAATCTGGATTCCAAAATGTTTTGTAAATATACATAGATCCAGAAATACCAGTAAAAATAAGGAGGAAAATTGACAGCACATATTTAACACGTTTATTAGTAATTCTTATTTTAGGCCAAAATATATTCATTATGATACAAATAATTATCAACATTGCAGTCAGTATCATAATATTGCTTATTTCCAGCCTTAGTCCGGACGAAATACTTTTTACTTCGTTAATTTTAAGATAGTCCCAAGGGGCCAAGGGTTTACCCTGATATTGCATTTTATACTGATTTATTATACTTATCACAAATGACAGTATACCAGTAAAAGTCGCAGCTATTGTGCTGTTTCTAATTACGGCCCAAACACATAATGTAATTAAGCATAATATAAAACCACCCTGTAAAAATGCTATAAGGTGTTCATGAATCCAAACAATTGCCTGTTGGAAATCGGACTGCATGATTATAATCATGAAGAAATGAAACAATAAGCTAAATAAAAAAAGATTTATTAACTGTAGCAATATTTGAAAACGTAATTTTTTATTTTTACTGTAATGAAAAAATGATAAAAGAGAATAAAATATTATAATGAAGATAACTGCACTTAATATTATCTTTATATATGCGCATACTGTATAATTCTTATTCGCCTCATGATAGTAAAAATTATGAGTATATATGTGGGGGATTTGATCCCTGCTATTGCTTAAGTCATAATTAATGATGATTCCGTTATCCGCTAACTCTATTTTCGCACCGTTCGTAGCGTAAAAAAGATGATATAATTCATTAAAGTTGACAATGTATTGATGATAAAAGTTCTGCATTAAAACTTGTTTAATTAAAACTTGCGATTTCTCATTATCTTCAAATAAAAAATCGATTCTTAGTTTAGAAGATGCCTTTTGGGGAACTAAAACCTGTACCTCATCAATTGTCCCAAGACGTTTGGATTTTAGTGTTCCGATATTCTCTCCTCCGGAAAACGGATATTCATCCATTTTATCGTTATCCCAGTATATATCCTGAATGCTATTTCCATAAAATTCTCCTACTATTGTTATCGTATAATTTTTTGCATAATATAGAAAAAGAGATAGAATAGAGACTAAAGAAATTGCCAGTAAAGTGCTAAAAATCAATACTTTTCTATTCGGAAACAATTTATATATTCTATATAGAATGATTTTTTTATATCGTAATAGGACTTCCAACATAACAAATACAAAGAAATAAAGTACAAGGGTAAAGAAATAATTTTCAAAGAATGTAAAAGTATAGGGATTTTTATAAGTCCAAGTATATGTTTCCCACTGATTTTCCGAATATAAGTCAATATCTTCCCGAGTATTATTTACAATAAGTGTTATGATACCAGAATCATTCTTTTTAATAAACGTTATTGTACACAATTCAGCCTTCCCCATATTTATCATATAGGGGGTTGAATCGGAAGGATCATAGTGTGTAAGAAAATTATTAAAAAGTTTCCAAGGTTCTTCTCGTGACAGATCAAAATCCACAGGTTCTCCATCTATTTCTATAGATGCAATTCTTGTCTCAAACGCAGAGGAGGCTGCATTCTTATAATTAGACGGTAGAATTTCTATTACAGAATCGGAGGTCGTAGAATAATAAGGAGCAAAGATTGTGCAAATAAGAGTAATAGTTAAAGCTATGGCTGCAAGTAATGCAATGACATGATTTTTTATTTTATATTTTAACATAATTTTTTCCTTATAATGGATACTGCTAAATGGGAAGAGGACCTTAATACAGCTTACTGTTAGGTCCTCCTATAGCTGCCATATTTATTTTATAAATAGTATTCCAATAAAATAGGATTCAATTTGGACCATTTTTCCATAAAGTAATCTCCATTTCGCTTCATTAACTGAGTATGTTGCGCACTTCCCGAATTAGTAGTCTGATGCGGTAAATGCATAATTGCCATGTAGGGCGAGTAGGCAATATCAAAACCTTCATGTCGAATTTTTAGCGATAGATCCGTATCCTCAAAACAGGTAGGATCATAAAACTCATCAAATCCACCAATTTTGTTAAAAAGTTTTTTTTTTAAAAAAAAAGCCACTAGTAGCTAGGTAGGCAACATCTGTTCTAAACCATTCATCTGCACGATTGACTGCTCTATTCGGAAGATAATCTACAATGGGCCCTATTGATTGACCTGGAGTAAACCAACCTGCATTCCAACTCACTGCACCAAGATAAATATTCTGGACTAGTATCTCGATGGCACTATCTAACCAATAATCACTAATTACCCATTGATCACTATCAAGGAAACAGAGATATTCGCCATGCGCATGCTTAACACCTAAGTTTCTCCCTGAGGAGCAACCATTTTGTGTATTTTGTAGCAAAACAATACGATCTTTATAATTTTCTTGCAAAAACTCATATGAACCATCTTTGCTGCCATTATCCACGACAATTATTTCATAGCCATATCTCTTATTATGTGATAATAAAGTATCAATACATCTTCCAATAACCTTCTTATTATTATAGTTCAAAACCACAACGGAAATTGGAGGAGGCAATATATTAGAAAGGTTACAGCATTCTAATAGCTTACTGCAGCGAGCAAACCAGTTGTTTTGTGAATTGAAACTACTGCTATCGGCTAATATGTCATCTCTTTTAATAATTTCTACCCATTCTTCCACCGAATCAGAACAATATACATTGGGGTAATTTCGGATATCATCTAATGGTGTGGATAGTACTTTTTTATTCATCGCTATATACTCAAAAATTTTTAATGGTGAAACATATTTACCAATATCACAATTTTTAAATGGCAATAGCGCGATGTCTGAGTAAGCCAGGTATGCAGGCAATTCGGTTTGCTTTTTCAAACCTAAAAAATGAATATTGGAATTTGAATTATTTGCCTTATCCATAATAGCTGAATAATCACCAATTAAATTGATCTCACAGTCCGAACACTTTTTTGAGATATAATTTATCTTATCCCAATCAAACCAATCCCCCCATAAAGATCCAAAGTACAATAAGGTTTTATTTTTTCCCCTTTTCAAATCATTCGGACATTGGTAGGTCTTTGTGGGCTCAAATATTTCAGAGTTAACGGCATTGGGAAGATATAGATACTCATGATCTGTAAGTTCCTTGATTTTTTCTCCTAAAAGCTTGGCTGTTACGGTAATTAAATCTGCCTCATCGACAAAAGATTTAAAAGTTTTCTTATTATAAAATAAGCTTCCAAGAGAGGAATCCCAATTATCAATGTGCTCATATACTGTTTTACACCCAATTTTTTTTGCAATGTCTAAATATGGTTTAAACTTATCATAAGGAATCTCAAAAATAACTAAAGTATCTTTCTTCAATAATGTTTTAAACCAATCTAGACCTATATGATCAATTGATTCATGTGTTGTTGTGGGGACAAACATCTCAGGAATTCCTACTTCTGAACACGGAAATCCATAAAAGTAGTGTACAGAATACCCCAGACTATTAAATGTTTTAGCTAATTGAGCAGAACGTTGCCCACCACCAACATCCCAGAAAGGAACTGAAGCAAAAATCACTACGGCTCTTGTATGTTTGGGATATGTATGAACATTCTCTCGATTAGAATTATAAGAATTTGATAATGCAGGTCCTGTCAACAGCAACTCTTTAGCATTTTCTAAATAATCAAATTCCTTTAGTAATCTGGTTTTTCCTTTTTTGTGAATTAATTTACATATTAGATATTTAAAGAAGTCATACATTTCTCCTGTTTTAAAGCACTGAATCACAAACCGTCGAACCAGTAACCCTACCTTATAAACTCTTGTATTTTGTGTAATAATGATAGCATCTGTAATTCGTTTAGTATAATCACGATTAATTGATTGTATAGTAGTATCGAGTTCTTCCGAAAGAGCCTGAATCCTTTTTTTTAGCTGACTGTTTTGTGCTTTTTCCGATTGAAGCAATGACTCCAATTCCATCTGTTTTTTCTCAAGATTTTTATTCTCATATAACCCAGTAGCAACATCATCTAACAGTTTTGTTATTTCTTTTTCTTTTTCTGCGTTAAGGAGTTCCAAAGACATATGATTGTTTTCTATCTCGTTTAATTTTGCTATTACATTATAGTTTTCTGTTTTCAAATCAGATAATTCACGTGATAAATTTTGTATCTCTTTTTTATCTGCATCAATGGAATTGCGTAACTTTTCGTTTTCAGTTTTTAATCCAAAATTCTCAGAAGATATATCAAATATCTTTGTTTTACTTTCAGTATCACCAGTATACCATTTCTGGAAATTCTCCGGTTTTTTATACTGTTCCTTAAAAGCGCTATACGCTACAAGATATCCTTCTGAATCAGGAAGCATATGTCTATCCATAAGTGTTTTATAGAGCTGGTCAATATTACTAGCTTGTTGTACTGCAGTGTACATATGGGCTGAAGATATTTCGGAAGTTAGTAAATATGTTGTCTCGACTGTAGCGAATCCGATTCCCTGGAGTATTTTTTCATAATCGTCTCTCAAATACTCAGTACCATAAATCCATCGTTTATCGCTCATCAAGCGTGCTCGCATTAGATTATAAGAAATACTCTTCGGATTAGGCACAATTATTAGAATTCCTTTGATAGAAAAATTAGCAGCATTTCGAAAGGCCTTTTGTAATTCAATGTCTCCAAAATGCTCCATAACACCACTATTCCAAGCGACATCATACTGCTTTTCGGGAATATTTTCGCCCATTAAATCCCCTTGAATGAATTCTCCCTGTAATCCATAACGCTCATAAGTCTGCTTCGCTTTTTCAAGAGCAACTGGACTAAAATCAAAAAGAGCAGTTTTGTACCCTCTCATAGCCAAACAAGCCGACAAATGACCGCTGCCGGAACCAAGTTCAATGAGAGAAGCCCCTGGTTCAATTCCCATCGCGTTTAAAAGTGTTTCCACCTCTTCTGCGATCTGATATTCTCCTTTTTCAATTTCAATATGATAGGTGTCAGCAACTTTATCCCACACCTCAATATTTGGCACAAGTCTGTCCATAAAAATTCTCCCTATTTTTATTCTCGATTTAATAAGACCACTGATGTGGAATTCTAAAAATTCCAACCTCCCCATCCTGCGGAGACATCACCTGAAAATCAGTAACGCTCCAAATTACATCATATTCTTCTGATTCACTTGAATAAACCCCTAAGTTAACAAAATATTTACCAGTTAATAAGATCAAATCTGTAATGGTAAATTTTATATTACATTGTTGATTTAGATTGATCAAATAGTTTTTTTCGCGGTATATTGTGTGTCCATAGCAATAGAGTCCGTCATCGCGTGAGATACTAACCGCTAAATCCACCTCTAAATCGGGTATTTGTGACTTAATAGAAACTTCTACAATTAATGGCTGCCCATTTTTAAATACTTTACATTTCTTTCCAGCTGAATCTGTCACACGACAATCAGTTATAATTGCTTTTTTATTTCCGTGGCGTGTTGCCTGATCGATACAAAATGCAGGCATTTGCCGCTCTGTAAATGGCTGTTCTTGTTTTTCCGGATTTGATTGTTGCTCTTGAAATTCTTGTTCAATCTTATCTAAACGTTTCTCTTCCATTGCTACGAGATAATGTTCACCTACAAATTTAGGTATACCGTTTTCTTTGATTAAACCATCTTCAATCCAGATTGCTCTATCACAGATTTGCTCAATTTGCCCAGGAGAATGGGAAACAATAACAATTGTAGTTCCTGATGCTTTAATGGATTTTAACTTTTCAAAACATTTTGTTTGGAAACTGACATCACCAACTGCCAAAATTTCATCAATTAGTAGGATATCAGCATCAACATTAATTGCAACGGAAAATGCTAAGCGCATATACATTCCAGAAGAGTAAGTTCTTACTGGATTATCAATAAATTCTTCCAATTCAGAGAAGGCAATAATATCATCAAGCCTATCATTAATTTCTTTTCTAGTTAATCCAAAAATAGATGCATTAGTATAAATATTCTCACGTCCGCTCATATCCGGATGAAACCCTGCACCAAGTTCTAACAGACTGGAAACTCGTCCCTTTACTTCAATTGTTCCTTCTGTAGGATACATAATACGACTAATTAACTTTAGTGTAGTGCTTTTTCCACAGCCATTTTTACCAATAAGGCCGACAGCTTCTCCT
>OBUZ01000482.1_pt1 | contig 22915 bp, 25 predicted proteins | sample 1494961 | NCBI WGS metagenome assembly OBUZ01 (sample SAMEA2579939, study PRJEB22360) | human gut metagenome | biome: human gut; feature: human-associated habitat; material: faeces | place: Denmark | collected 2008/2010
CCGCAAGGGCTTTTTCCTTTTTTTTTTTTTCCCGTTTTTTACCGCCGTTACCAGCCCGTCAGCCGGTGCATTTACCAGTGTCTCACAGCGTAAATATGGCAGTCCGGAACAAAAGCGGCGGACTGTGATCCGGGAATCCAGTCATCTGTATCCGGTGCGCTTTTGCTCCGGCTCTCTGCCCTTATCTATCGCGAGTGTCGAACGATCAGTGCGTCTCACCGGCACTGACACGGTCTGCCACTTTTTCGTCTACGATTGCCTCAATTGCATATTCAATCGATTTTTCGATTGCCTCAAGGGTCATGGATGGCGTTCCCGCCGCCTTGTCAATTACCTGGCCGCTGGCGTATGGTACGTGAATAAAACCGGCGCGGATATTGGGATAGCGCTTCGCACACATATAAAGAACATTGTACATCACTGCATTGCAGACATAGGTTCCTGCTGTATAGGAGATCGAGCAGGGCAGACCATGCTCCCTTACATTCTGCATCATGGCCTTGACCGGCAAAGACGCAAAGTAAGCGTTCTCTCCGTCAGACTGAAGCAGCTCGTCCACCGGCTGCTCTCCCTGGTTGTCCGGAATTCTCGCATCTGCAAAGTTAATAGCCACCTTCTCGATGGTGACGCTGGCTCTTCCGCCTGCCTGACCTACGTTCAGGACCACGTCAGGCTGATGCTGCCGGATTCCCTCTTCCACGGACGGGCCGCATTTAGAAAATACCGTGGGTATCTCCAGCTTGATAATCTCCGCACCGTGTATGGTGTCCGGAAGAAGCTTGACTGCCTCATACGCCGGATTTACTTTTTCTCCCCCAAAGGGGTCAAAACCTGTCACTAAAATCTTCATAATTTTATTCTCTCCATTTTTCTTAAGATATACAGAAACGGTTATGGGAATCACACTTCCCGGTCCTGTCTAAAAAAATACAGGTTCCGGTATGATAATTCTCCCCTGCTGAATCAGCTGGCGGTTGTCCGCAAAAAGGTTCGGTTCCCTCGCTACCAGATCAAAATGGCCGTTCGCCTCATGGGTTCCGCCCAGCGCGATATTTCTGCCCAGGCCGATATGGAACGTACCATAGGCGGACTCGTCCTCAATATAACACCGGCCCGCACACTGGGAATAGGAATTTAAACCGATCCCCAGCTCGCCCGCCACATAGATTCCGGAATCGTGATAGCCTTCCATATACTCCTTCAGCCGTTTGCCTGTGGGAGTCTCCTCAATCTCCACGATTCGTCCCTCTTTGAAGACGACCCGGGTATCTTCCCTGGCCGCTCCGATATAACCCAGAGAGCCGTCGATCACCATCGTTCCATTGGTACCGCATTCCTCCACGGGAATATAGACCTCTATACTGGCCGAAGAAAATCCGCCTCCATCTGCAGTTACCCCATTAAAAAATCCGGGCATTCTTCCTCTCTTCATCAGGGTCAGGTCCGTTCCCGCATCCGTCTTGATCTGGATGCGGGACGAGGATTTTAAGTATTTCATGATTACTTCTGCCGTCAGCTTCGACTTCTTAACGTCCATTTTCAGGAAATCAAAGGTCAGCATGGATTGTCCGTTATTGGTGGAAAGAGGCAGAGAGAGAAACTTTGCCCGGCGCTTTATCACATTCCTGGCCGCCTTCGTCGTCACAAGGCTGTACTCCGTAGCCGCAAGCACCGCGTTGTAAGAATCAAAGATGTCGGGATGCTGGTCAAAGAAGACGCCCACATGCTGTCCCTGACGTTCTACCAGCAGAATGCTGACCGCGTGGGTGCGTTTTTCCGCCTGACGCTTTAAGACCTCCGCTTCGGCCATGTTCTTCTCCCCCGCCACGATCATGAGGCGGTCCCAGGGCTTCAGCTTCAGCCACCGGTTAATAATAATTTTTGCTCCCTCTTCCAGTTCCATGTGCTCTACGTTCCATTTCTCTATGCTCTGATTTTTAGTGCAGCGCGATCATATAGATAATCTGAACGACAATCATAATGAGCGCTACGACGATCTGATTCTTGATTACGCCAAAACGGTTCTTCATATCCAGGATAGCTACTGGCACAATGTTGAAATTGGCCGCCATCGGTGTCAACAGCGTTCCGCAGAAACCGCAGGTTAAAGCTATCATGCCGATTACCACCGGATCCGCGCCGTAGTTTAAGATACAGGGCGCTCCGATACCGATCGTCATAACCGTGATCGCTCCATAAGCATTGCCCATAATGGCCGTAAATAATACCATGCCGATGGCAAATACAATAATTCCTATGGTTACATTTCCCGGAGGGACGATACCTGAGACAATCTTTCCGATTACCTCACCTACGCCGGCGGCCGTGAACACGCCTCCCAGTGCGCCCAGCAGCTGCGGCAGCATACAGAGCGGTCCCATCATGGACAGGAAACGCTCGGAATCCTTGAGAAACGTAGAAGGGCGGTTGTCCCTCGAATAAGCCATTAACAGGATGATAGAGATGATAACGCCGACAGCGACCCCCACCAGAGCGCTGATCTTGGTCAGCAGCGCGAAGGCCAGAGACATCACACCCATGGTCAGAGCGGGAAGGAAAATCTTCATGCCGATTTTCTCATACTGCTTCCTTGAGTACTCTTTTGTCGGAATCGTCTGTTTTCCAACTTTTACACGTTTGAAGATGGCCGGGATGATCATAATGATGACGAGAGTTCCCGAGACCCTGGTGGGCAGCCAGTGGCCGAGAGCACACACGATACCGAAGGCCGTCCAGAATACAAACGTCCCATAGCGGGCCGGATTCTCTTTGTCCAGTAAATTCTTAACGCCTGCGTAAATGGTAATCAGGCCGATGATGATATATACACACTCCAGCAGCTTACTGCTGAGTGAAATTGCTGAATCCATAAAAAATGACATGAGTGACTACCTCCTGGTTATGATTTTCCTTTTTCTGATCTGCCGGATTTTAAGTATTTCTGTCTGAGACGCTTGTCCTTCAGAGTGAAATAGATGCAGGCGACGACAAGCGCCGTCAAAGCCACGGGAATCTCCACCTTGGCCAGATCGATGAGCTCTACTTCATAACCCAGTCCCTTTAACGTACCCTGGACGAGAAGTCCGCCGGAACCGCCTACAAACAGGACCTGGAAGAAGAACCAGCTGATATTCTCCATAGCGGAAGCCATTCCCTTCGCCTCCTCTATGTAGTCCTCATCTGCAGGCTCGTCATCTTCGGAGATGGCGCCTTCCGCCATAGGCAGAAGTACCGGACGTATAAAGCCGGCAACACCGCCGAAGCCCACGTTAAACGCACCAAAAAAGGAACGCATGGCACCATAGATGCAGACCAGCTTTCCAACGGTCACATTCTTGAATTTACGGATAAAGTCCGCGGCCGCCTCACGAAGCCCGTTGCGCTCCAGCGTTCCGGTCACAAGTAAGATAATGATAAAAATAGCCATGCTTCTGTTTGATACAAAATTGCTTCCCAGGTTTTCCAGCAGTCCGCCTACTCCCAGTCCTCCGACGAGAGCCGTGGAAACAGCTGCCAGAAAGATGATCAGAATAGAATCCAGCTTTAATGCAAAGCCGACAATGACGATTACAATTCCGATAAGTTTCAGATACTCCATCATACTACCTCCTAAAAATAGTTTTCCCCACACGCAGCTTAAGCGCGCGATCGTTATCTTTCTATTATACAGTAGCAAAGGGGGTTTTTCAACCGGAATACCAGCGCCAGTCCACCGTCATTTCGAGATTCCCGCCGGTATTTCCCCCTCCTGAACCCTATCCGGAGCAGGGAAAAACAGAAAAAAGATATCCACAGAATACGTTCTGAAAGAGCCGTAAACTTCTCTCTCAGGAAATATTCTGTGGATATCTTTTACCTGCTGAAATCTCCCCGAAATACGTGTGAGGGGGGCATTTTCATTTTCTCATCACATCTGGCTGTTCTTTTCAAGCCGTATCATCAGACCTTTTTTGGCCTCTGTCGATGCGGAATACTCCGTCTTTTCGCCGGTGATATAGTAGATTGCATCATTCCAGGTCTCTGTAGTATATTCCTCAGCAGGAATCTCGTCAAGAGCGGCGCGGCATTGGAACCTGCGTTTCGTCCCGCGTAAATCGGATAAATACTGGCAGCCCATTCTGGAACTTAACTGCTCCAGCAAATCGGTTCTGCCGCTTCCTTCCCGTATTTTTTCCATTGTTTCACGCTCCTATTCATTCGTTATTCCGGTGCATTTTGAGAAATGTGTTCGCATCATACATTTAATACTCCATATGGTTAATAATATTGTAATCAATGCAATATGTCAAGTGAGGGATTGCATTATTTGCCACATATATTTCATTAAATGCAATACTATGAAACTGGAAGGGGGTATTTTATGTATATCGACTTCAATTTTGCAAAACGCCTTTCTGAGCTGCGGACACAAAAAGGCGTATCCGCGCGGGACATGAGTCTGTCACTGGGCCAGAACCCCACATATATCCATAAAATAGAAAATGGGACTGCTCTCCCATCCATGATGGGGTTCTTTTATATATGTGAGTATTTAAACATCGAACCCTCCGACTTTTTTGCTGTGGAGAGACCCTGTCCTGCCAAACTAAAAGATATTATGGAAGATGCACAGCACTTGAATCGTGAGCAGCTGGATCATCTTCATCTCCTGATAAAGGATCTGTTGAAGGCAGGACAAAAATAAGCCGCAAAAAAGAGCTTGACTGGTATCACCCGGTCAAACTCTTTTTTTTCTGTCCGTACTCCTCTTCTATTGTCAGCTAAATCATATGATTTCTTCTCAGCAATACTTTCGCCAGATCCAGATCCTCCGGCGTTGTCACCTTGATATTGGAATAGTCGCCGCGGATCAGCTTCACCTTCCGGTCCGTCATACTCTCCACGACCATGGCGTCGTCCGTCACTCCGGTCTGATACGCATCCGATGAAAGCAGCTTCGAGTAAGCGCCGAAGATCAGGCCATAATCGAAGGCCTGGGGCGTCTGAATCTGCCAGAGACGGCTTCTGTCGGGTGTCATGACGGCAAATTCGTCGTCATCGGACATTTTCACCGTGTCCTTCACCGGCATTCCCACCACGCAGGCGCCGTAACGGCCTGCCCCCTCTATAGCCGCGGAAATGATCTCCCCGGTGACACAGGGCCTTGCGCCGTCGTGAATCAGGACAATATCACAGTCTGTCACCGCCTTCAGCCCTTCAAACACGGAGTGATACCGCTCTCTGCCGCCCTCCGTAATCTGACTGACCTTTTGAAAGCCGGATCTCTCCACAATCTCTTTTCTGCAGTACCCGGTCTCCCCCCGTCCGGTGACGAGAATAACCCGCTTTACCGGGCTGTCTTCAAATGCTTTTAACGCATAGTAAATGAGAGGCTTTCCCCCCAGTTCCAGATACTGCTTCTGAATATCGCTTTCCATGCGCGTTCCTTTTCCGGCAGCCAGAACGATGGCCGCCGTATTTCTGCATTCCCGCATCTCCACGTATCCCCCTCCTTCTTTCAGTCCCTGGTTCCGGCTCTATTCGCCGTTTAACGTTCTCCCAGCTTCAGGTTCGGCACTGCGTTTAAATCCCAGCCCGCCCTGGCGCCGCCCATGTATTCATAATAGGCAGCGACACCGATCATGGCGGCGTTGTCCGTACAGTAAATGGGGGATGGATAATAGAAATCAATTCCCGCCTTGCTGCACGCCTTCTTCATCCCCTCACGAAGAGCGGAGTTGGATGCCACGCCTCCGGCGATCGCCACCTTATGAAATCCGTATTCCTTCGCCGCCGCTATCGTATGGCTCACCAGCACGTCCACAACCGCGTTCTGGAACGAGGCCGCCAAATCAGGCACATTGATCTCCTCCCCCATCATCTTCGCATGGTTGATGTGATTCAACACGGCTGATTTAAGACCGCTGAAGCTGAAATCGTAGACGTTGGCCTCCACCTTTGCCCTCGGGAAACGGATGGCCTGCGGATTGCCCTCTTTCGCAGCCTTATCGATCTTCGGACCGCCCGGGTATCCCAGTCCCACAGCCCTGGCCACCTTGTCAAAGGCCTCTCCTGCCGCGTCGTCTCTCGTTCTGCCCAGGATCTCAAACTCACCGTAATCCTTCACTACAACGAGGTGCGTATGGCCGCCTGAGACAATCAGACACATAAAGGGCGGTTCCAGCTCCGGATGCTCAATAAAATTGGCAGAAACATGTCCCTCGATGTGATGGACTCCGACCAGCGGCTTCTTAGCCGCATAGGCGATGGCCTTTGCCTCGGCTACGCCCCCCAAAAACGCGCCTACCAGGCCTGGCCCGTAGGTCACGCCGACAGCGTCCATCTCCTCCAGTGTCATCCCCGCTTCAGAAAGAGCCGCTTCCACCACCTGGTTAATCTTTTCAATATGTTTTCTCGACGCAATCTCGGGCACCACGCCGCCATAGATGGTGTGGAGTGCGATCTGGGAGGAAATGATGTTGGACAGCACTTCCCGGCCGTTCTTCACCACCGCCGCCGCGGTCTCATCACAGGAGCTCTCAATCGCCAGTATATAGACATCTTCCTCAGTATGATTCTTTTTCATTTCATTTGCCTCATCAATCTTCATCAAATTCGTAGCGATTCAGCCGTGCATCTTCATGTTTTCGAAAAGCACGAAAACATGAAGCCCGGGCGTTCCGCCCTATGTCAGTATGTACAAAAAAGCGCTTATACAAGCGAGCTTGTAACACACTTTTCCGTACATACTGCCGCACGGCTGAATCGTTACTCAAATTCCAGTTCCACGGTCCATGCGTCCTTCGCCGCCTTTGCCCGTGGAAAGATCTCTCTTACCTTGTCCATAAACTCCTCAGGCCTCGTCAGAGAAGGACTGTAATGGGTCAGCCACAGCTGCTTCGGATTCGCTTCCTTCGCCAGCCTGGCCGCCTCGTAAAAGGTCATGTGCTTGTATTCCCTGGCCTTGGCCTCCTTGCCGTCCTCGCCGTACATGCCCTCACAGATAAAGAGATCCGCATCCTTCGCATATTCGGCAATCACCGGCACCGGTCTCGTATCGGTACAGTACGTAACCTTTAAGCCTCTCCGCGTCGGGCCCAGAACCATGTCCGGTGTAAATACCTTTCCGTCCTCTTCCATGGTCTCTCCCCGCTGCAGACGGCTCCAGAATTTCTGAGGGATCTCATACTCTTTCGCCCGTTCCACATCGAAACGGCCCGTTCTCGGAATGGAAATGGAATATCCGTAGCAGACCACGTTGTGATTCACACGGTACGCATCAATCACGTAGGGACCCATCTTAAGCTGTTCTCTCGGCTCACTGAGCTCGATGAATTTCAGTTCAAATGGCAGTTCCGGTGCGATCACACGAAGCGCCGTCACCACCCGCTCCAGCCCCCTGGGGCCGATCATGGTCAGGGGTTCTGTCCGTTCCGCGTTTCCCATGGTTAAAAGAAGTCCCGGCAGACCGCTGATGTGGTCCGCGTGGTAATGAGTAAAGCAGATGACGTCAATCGGCTTGGGGCTCCATCCCTTTTCCTTCAGCGCAATCTGCGTTCCCTCGCCGCAATCGATTAAAAGGCTGCTTCCATCACAGCGCGCCATCATGGAAGTCAGCCACCGATACGGCAGAGGCATCATACCTCCCGTGCCCAGCAAACATATATCTAACATAGACAGATCCTCGTTTCTTTCATTATTTATTTCAGTCCATCTTTCGGATCACGAATCCAAAAGGACACAGCAACTGCGCTGCCGCCTAACCGAAATCATAACACAGGTTGGCATAAATAATCAAGAGTCTTTGTCTGGCCGGGCTTCACTCATTTTTCCTTCATCATAATGTATGTTTGCTGGCTTTTTCCCCCCTCTGAAAGGCCGGGAACCCCCCCCCCCCTGCCGATATCCATTTTTTTCGTAAAAACGCTTCGCTTCCGGATTGAAATCTGCAACAACTAAAAATAGTCTGTGAGCATCGGCACAAACTACATTTTCCAGGTAATCTATTAACTTTCTGCCAATCCCCTGGCCTCTGTATTCCTCTTTCACAGCAATGAGGTGTAAGTAAGGGAAACTGTGAAAACACCCCTTTGGTATGTAATAAAAAAAACCTGCACACCGGTCCTTGATCAGAGCGATATACAGATTACCCTGCTCTAACCCCTCTAATACGGCGCTCTCACCGCTCCCCTCGCTGGCAAAATACCGTTTCCCCAATTCCGAGTTCAAGAGTGCTTCTTCGCAGTCTTTCCGATGCTGCATGGTTCCTTTTTTAATTTTAATATCCATCATCTTCCCCCTCTAATCTCATGGCCCAGATACCGGACCGCGCCGGGAAAACTTCGTCTATCCTGTCTTCCAACGCCTCCGGTATACAGCCCCATGGCTTCCGTGCAGTCCGGAGAGGGGTATGAACAGGAGCGCAGATGATTTCTTTTTTCCTGTCTGTCCCCCGCTCCGGACTGCACGGAAGCCATGGAGCGTTACCGTTCTTACCTATTCACAGAAATTCCTTCTGCTCCTCCACGTCCACCGGAAGCTTAAACTCACTGATTACTGCGTCATAACACGGTTCACATAAATCAAAATGGTGAATCTCCCCATCCTTTTCCGAAAAAAAATCCCACGCATGATTAATGCTTAAAACACCTTCCCTCACGATTCCATCCACTACAATCAATTTCTTGCCGCAGCAGTTGCATACAACTGCCTCCAGCTGGCCGCCGCTTGTGTACTTTCTCATCCTACTCTCACCTTTCTTTTTCGCACTTTCCGGATTTCTCCAGTTCGCCGCTGTCTGATTTTGCAGATGCGAAAAGGAGCATCCTTACCGGATACCCCTACATTATAAACGGTGCCATGGTGAAATTTTAGTGGTAAATGTTTGAAATCTCACGGTTCCACATGATCACGGCATCTTCCTTTGGGTCCCTGTAGTAGTCACTGCGGATGCACTCCTCTTTAAAACCATAGGATTTATATAGGCTTCTGGCCGGTGTGTTGCCTTCTCTCACTTCCAGGGCGATGGCTGTCACCCCATTTTTTCTGGAATTTTCGACCACGCCTTCCATCAGTTTCTTCCCATACCCGAGACCCCTTAAAGGCGGACGGACGCCGATCCGGAGAAGTTCCGCCTCGCCTGCAATGGTGCGGAACACACAGTATCCGGAAGCCTCTCCCTCCTCTTCCAGAATCAGCCATGTATCCAGTCCCGTACGGAGGGAATCCAGAATCATCTCCGGCGTCCACGGATCGCTGAAACACTGCGTCTCCATCTCAGCGACACAGTCCATATCCGTCTCCGGAATCATTTCTCTAAGCATACAGCCGCTCTCCTTTATTCTCGCTCCAAGGTTGTTACAGGAAATTATGTGGCGCAGTGCCAGCTTCCCGTTCCCGCTCAGCCTGAGGCTTTCTCAAGTAATCCGGCGCGTGTTCTTCGGCCGTCTCGATTCGCCCTTCTTCGTAATAGATACAGCCCAGAGCCGCCACAGCCGCGGCCCTCTGCCTGTTGACATGCGCCGGCGCAAATGAAAACGGGACGGTCATGCGTTCCGCGATCCGCTCTCTGTAAACGGGAACTCCGTCTCCCAGGAACACCACCCTGGTTTCCATGTTGTTTAATTCATCCACCAGTTCATCGATGTCCATGGCGCACTGCTCCCTGACAGCCGTAAATCCCTCCCGGTTGTCATAGATACCGGTGTAGACCTGGTTTCTTCTGGCGTCCATGATCGGGCAGACCAGGCCGCCGTAGCCGTACATACCGTACGCCATACCGTCTACCGTCGGGATATGGATAAGCGGCTTCTTAAGCGCCAGCCCAAGCCCCTTCCCTGTGGCAGAACCGATACGGAGACCGGTAAACGATCCCGGTCCGCCGGACACTGCAATCGCGTCTACGGTTTCTAAATCCAGCTCCACCATGCGGACAATCTCATCCAGCATGGGTAAAAGCGTCTGGGAATGGGTCTTCTTAAAATTCACCGTATATTCCGCTGTCACCACGCCGTCCGTCACTACGGCCACCGATGCCACCAGCGACGAGCTCTCTATCCCTAATATCCTCATTCCAGTCCCTCCACAGTAATCCTTCTGTAATCAAATCCTTTTCCCAAATCCTTTTCGATCTTCACCGTAATCACATCCTCCGGCAGAATTTCCTCAATCAGGCCGCCCCATTCCACCAGGCTGACGCCGTCTCCGTAGAAACAGTCCTCATAGCCGATCTCGTCCATCTCACTGACATCACCGATCCGGTAAACATCAAAATGGTAAAACGGCATCCTGCCGTCGTCATACTGCTTGACGATGGTAAAGGTCGGGCTGTCCACAGGTCCTTCCACACCGAGACCGTCGGCAAATCCCTGCGTAAATACAGTCTTTCCAACTCCCAAATCTCCGTTTAAACAGTATACGGAAGACGGCTTTGCCGCCTCCCCCAGCCGTCTGCCAAGGGCATACGTCTCTTCCGGTGTCCATGTCTCTGTTACCATTTATTCTTTCCTCCATACCGTTTTACCGGCCCTGCTGACTCTTATATCTTCTTTCTCCGCTCCGCCGGCAGACTCTCCCGGAACAGTTCCGACAGCGCCTCTCTCTTCTCGCCGGTAATCGAATCCGGGAGCAGATACGCGTGTACCTTGTCCATGTATACAATCATCATGCCTCTGATCCGCTCCACCCGTCCGATGTTCTCCCAGATGAGCTCCAGACGCTCCGTTCCCTGAGTCACAACGACGCCTTCCCTGCTGAAGGAAAGGTTCATCGGATTCTGGATAACCGGACTCTTAGACTGCCTGGCCGCCTTCAGATACAGGAGAAACGGCTGCCACACAGTGAACATCAGCGCGCAGATAACAAGCAGCGCCCGGTACATCGCCGTGTTGGACCCCCAGGTGGTAACCAGCAGAAAGATGGCCGCCAGGCTGAAAATCACATTGAATATGCCCAGCATACCTTTGTTGGAGTGGTACAGGGAGAATTTCCATAAGTCCTTAGCAGTCAGCTTCACCGTAAATGCCACCGGGTCTGTCTGTACCATTGGCTCCTGTTCCATCGTTTCCTGCTCCACCGGCTCCTGCTCCATCGGCTCACGCTCCATTGGTTCCCGCTCCATTGGCTCACGCTCCATTGGTTCCTGTTCCATACGCACCTCCTATAATTTCATCGTCAGCGCGATACGTTTTTTGGCCACGTCCACACTGATCACCTTGACTTCCACGATATCCCCGACACTGACCGCCTCCAGCGGATGCTTGATAAATTTTTCCGACATCTGCGAAATGTGGACCAGTCCATCCTGATGGACTCCGATATCCACAAATGCGCCGAAATCGATGACATTTCTCACCGTGCCCTTTAACACCATGCCCGGCTGTAAATCCTTCATATCCAGCACATCCGTGCGCAGGATCGGCTTCGGCATCTCATCTCGCGGGTCACGGCCCGGTTTTTCCAGTTCTTTTACGATATCCTGAAGGGTAATCTCTCCGATTCCCAGTTCCTCGGCCAGCTTTTTATAGCCTGTGACCTTCTTGCCGATTCCCTTGATCCCGCCGTGAGCCAGCTCGGCCACGTCGTAGCCCAGCCTGTCCAGCAGCTTTTCGGCCGCCTCGTAGCTCTCCGGATGCACGCTGGTACCGTCGAGAGGATTCCTGCCTCCCTGGATTCTCATGAAGCCCGCGCACTGCTCGTACGCCTTCGGCCCCAGCTTCGCCACCTTTAGCAGCTGGTTTCTGGAGGTAAAGGCCCCGTTTTCTTCCCGGTACGTCACAATATTCTTCGCAATCGTCTTCGTGATTCCGGAGATGTATTCCAGCAGCGAGGCCGAGGCGGTGTTTAAATCCACACCAACCCGGTTTACGGCGGTCTCAACGACTCCCGTCAGCGCTTCGCTCAAATGCTTCTGATTCATATCATGCTGGTACTGGCCCACCCCGATGGACTTGGGATCGATCTTCACCAGCTCCGACAGCGGATCCTGAAGCCGTCTCGCGATGGAGACCGCACTCCTCTGTCCCACGTCAAACTGCGGAAACTCCTCTGTGGCCAGCTTGCTGGCTGAGTATACGGAAGCGCCCGCCTCATTGACGATAATATACTGAACCGGCTGCTGCAGTTCCTTTAACAGTTCCACGATAATCTGTTCCGACTCCCTGGAAGCCGTTCCATTTCCCACGGAAATCAGGGAAACGTTGTATTTTTTAATCATCTTCTTTAAGATGACCTTTGCTTCCTCAACCTTGTTCTGGGGCGCAGTCGGATAGATGACCACGGTATCCAGCACCTTTCCGGTCTCGTCCACCACGGCCAGCTTGCATCCGGTACGGAACGCCGGGTCCCAGCCCATGACGACGCGGCCCACAATTGGAGGCTGCATCAGAAGCTGCTCCAGATTCTTTCCGAACACCCTGATGGCGCCGTCCTCCGCCTTCTCCGTTAAGTCGTTTCTGATCTCCCGCTCAATCGCAGGGGCGATCAGACGGTCATAGCTGTCCGCCACCACTTCCCGTAAAACGGGCGTGGTATGAGGGTTGTCCTTTACGATCACTTTCTTTTCCAGAAAGCGGATGATCTGTTCCACAGGAGCCAGCACCTTTACGGTCAGAAACTTCTCTTTTTCCCCACGGTTCAGGGCCAGAATCCGGTGGCCCGCCGTCTTCTTGATGGTCTCCTCGTACTGATAGTACATCTCATAGACCGACTCCGCCTTCTCATCCTTTGCCACAGACTGGAGGCTGCCCTGGCTCATCGTCGCGTTTCGGATATACGTCCGGTATTCCGCATTGTCGGAGATCCGCTCCGCGAGAATATCCTTGGCTCCTTCCACGGCTTCCTCCGCCGTGGCGACGCCTTTCTCCTCGGAGATATAATCCCTGGCCGCATCGAGAACAGAGCCTTTCATCTGCTGAAGCAGGATTAAATCTGCCAGCGGTTCCAGCCCTTTTTCCTTTGCGATAGTCGCCCTCGTCCTTCGCTTCGGGCGGTACGGACGGTATAAATCCTCTACAGCCACCAGTGTGGCCGCCGCCAGAATCTGCTGTTCCAGTTCCGGTGTCAGCTTCTCCTGCTCGCGGATCGAAGAAATCACCTGCTCCTTCTTCTCTTCCAGATTGCGCAGATAGCGCAGTCTCTCATCCAGATTCCTCAAGACCTCGTCATTTAATGATCCGGTCGCTTCTTTTCTGTATCTGGCAATAAACGGGATCGTGTTGCCCTCGTCGATCAGTTTGACAGCCGCTTCCACCTGTCCGCGGCCGATTCCAAGTTCTTCCTGTAGTGCCCTGATAATGTCCATGTTTTTCCCCTTATTTCGAGAACATGCCTGAAACGAAATTTCAAACATGATCTGATACTTGTTTCAATTAAACTATTATAATTCATAAGATACGGTTATGCAAGACAGGATTTAACGGGCCTTCCCTCCTACTGGACATGCGGCCATTTTCGTGCTACAATCATACAATAGCATTCAGAAGAGGTACTTATACAATGGAAGATAATAACAATAAAAACAACGGCCTGCTTCCGAATATGCCGTCACCGGGAACTCTCTGGGCCTCCTGGTCGGTATTTCTGGGCGGCCTGGGCCTTATAGGCAACTGCATGTGCGGTCCCATCTGGGGCCTTCCGGCAGGACTGACTCTCGGCCTTCTGGGAATTGCCTGTGCCGTGGCGTCCAAAAAGGGAAAGCCGTTTACACAGCAGGCGCAGCTTGGGCTGATCCTGTCGATTCTGGCGGCGGTCTGCGGTCTGCTCATGACATTCTTTATCATTATCGTTTACGATGTTATGGGGACTGACACCATGGCCGGCAAATATTTCCGTGATTTGATGGAAGCGCTGCAGAATCCGGCTGCGCTGTTTCCAACTCAATAATCTCAGCAGATTTGCACAAAAAAGAGCTCCTGGAAATTGGAAAGATAATATCCAATTCCCAGGAGCTCTTTTCATATGCTCCAGCACATCTTATTTCAGCAGCGGCAGCAAATCCACTCCGCGGAACACCAGCATGTAATTCTTGTAAAACCAGTTTCCCACCACAATACCCGCGCCGATCAGGATAAAGAGATTATACCGCCTGATATGCAGCCCCGGACGGTGAAAGACGCGGGACGCGCCCCAGGATACCAGCTCCAGCAGAACGACGACAGCCCCGTAAAGCACGAGAGGATGGTACTGAAAGCTCATGCGCAGATCGCCATAGAGAAGTTCCCTCACGGCTCTCGTCCCTCCGCATCCCGGGCAGTACAGCCCGGTCAGGGAATGGAAGGCGCAGGGCATTCCGATGCCCAGCAGTTTTTTTATAAAGCCAAAGACCTCATTAATCATTTTCGTCTCTGCCCTGATCAGTCTGCTAAATCAAACGCATCATGGACGGTTCTCATGGCCCGGTTCACGTCTTCTTCCGCGATGAGTACGGTAATTCTGATCTCTGACGTTGCAATCATCTTGATATTGACATTGGCGCTGTAGAGAGACTCAAACATCTTGGCGGCCACGCCCGGATTACTGGTCATCCCCGCGCCGATGATGGAGATCTTCGCCACGCCTTCCTCACAGGCAATAGTCTGAGCCGTAAGGACCTCCCGGTTTTCATTCAGCAGCGTCATGGCCTCCTGCAGATCCGTTCTCGCCACGGTAAAGGAGATATCCTTTCTCTCTTCCCGGCCGATGGACTGGATGATGATATCCACGTTGATGTGGTGTCTCGCCAGCAGGTTGAATATTTTAAAAGCGATCCCCGGTTCATTCTTCACTCCGATCACGGAGATACGGGCCACATTCTTATCCGCGGCCACACCGCTAACCAGCATTCTTTCCACTTTTGTTTCCTCCTTAATAATAGTACCTTCCGCCCTCGTAAGGCTCGATAAGACCACTAACTGAACTCCGTACCGCTTCGCCATCTCGACGGAACGGTTATGTAATACCTTGGCTCCCAGAGAGGCAAATTCCAGCATCTCGTCGTAGGATACCTCGGCAAGCTTTCTCGCATTGGGTACGATTCTCGGATCCGCTGTGTATACACCATCCACATCGGTGTAAATCTCGCAGGCGTCTGCATGGAGAGCCGCCGCAAGCGCCACCGCGGTAGTATCGGAACCGCCGCGTCCCAGAGTCGTTATGTCATCGTACTTGTTAATTCCCTGAAAACCGGTGATGATTACGATCTTTCTGGCATCCAGTTCATGGCGGATGCGCTCGGTATCGATCCGTTTTAACTTGGCCATGCCGTAGGCCGATGTGGTGTGCATGGCAACCTGTGCCGCATTTAAGGACACGGCAGGCACGCCCAGCGCGCTCATGGCCATGGACATCAGCGCGACGCTGGTCTGTTCTCCGGTGGCCAGAAGCATATCCATCTCCCTCTTGGGGGGATTAGGATTGATCTCACGAGCCTTTGCAATTAAACCATCTGTCGTCTTTCCCATAGCCGATAAGACGACCACGACCTCATTTCCTTTTTCATACTCCTCGATGCAGCGTCTTGCCACATTGTATATTCTGTCTTTATCCGCGACGGAACTTCCGCCGAATTTCTTTACGATTAACATGGATGCGGTCCTTTCTGAAAACTTTATACTTCCGCTCTGATCCGCTGTCTGATTCCGGACAGCTCCTTCGCCTTCTTCTCATACTCCGCTTCTGTCATGACGTCAGTCACCACAGCGAATTCGTCCATATGATCCAGCTCGATCACTGTGACATCTCCGAATACCTTCTGAACCTCTGCCAGACGCTCCCCGGCAATCCCCTTGATCCGGATGAAGAACCGGCAGGAAGACGTCTCAATCGGGGCGATGGCAAGCCGGCTGTCATCCCAGCCCATCTCCACATGGCGGTTTCTGTTCTGAACGGCTTCGATGATATCGGCGATCACTGCGCTGGCCGTCGGAAGCATTCCCGCGCCGCTGCCATAGAACATGGAGGTTCCAAGCATGTTGCCCTTCACCAGAATTCCGTTGAACACATCGCTCACAGAGTAAAGTGGATGGTCCTTGCCGATCATGACCGGCGCCACCCAGGCGTGAATCTCCCCATCCTTTATGCGGCTGGAGCCAAACAGCTTCACGGAGGTTCCCAGCTTCTCTGCATACTTAAAGTCCACGTCTGAGATCGAGGTGATACCCTCCGTATGAATGTCTTCATAATCAACCTCATGGCCGGTCGCCATGGCAGTGAGAATCGCGATCTTTCTGCAGGTGTCGTGGCCTTCCACGTCGGCCTCCGGATTTCTCTCGGCATAGCCTAAGTCCTGAGCCTCTTTTAAAGCGGATTCAAAAGTCTCTCCCTCTTTATCCATCTTCGTTAAAATATAGTTTGTCGTACCGTTTAAAATACCGGTAATCTCCTCGATCTCCTCGCCCGCAAGAGAGGTGTACAGCGGACGGATAATCGGAATACCGCCGCCTACGCTGGCTTCGAAGAAGAAGTTGACATTTTTCTCTCCGGCAATTTTTAAGAGCTCTGTCCCGTGTGCTGCAACCAGCGCCTTGTTGGAGGTGGCCACGTGCTTTCCCGCCTCTAAGCAGGCCTTCACGAAGGGATAGGCTGGATTCAGTCCGCCCATGGTCTCGATTACCATGGTAACCTCAGGGTCATTCTCAATGACCGAAAAATCATGAACAATCTTATTCTCTACCGGTGTTCCCGGAAATTCTCTCAAATCGAGTACATATTTTACATTGACGGTATCGCCGGTTCTCTTTGTGATGGTTTCGCGGTTCTTTTCCAAGATCTCTACCACACCGGAACCGATTGTGCCGTAGCCCATAACTGCAACATGAATCATAATTATCACTCCCTGGCTAATATTTTTACGTAGTGAACTCCGTGTTTCTCTTCCATGTCCTCTACCATCCTGGATACATTGCCCGTGCTTTCCAGGACTTCCACGCTTAAGGTCAGCGTAGCCACCCCATTTACCGGAATACTCTGATGGATCGTCAGGATATTGGCATGGTACACTGCCACAATATGCAGCAAATCGGATAATAATCCCGGCTCATCGTCCATCTGCATCACGAGTGTGATGGTCTTTCCCTTCGCGTTATCATAGAACGGAAAGATATCATCCTTGTACTTATAAAAAGAACTGCGGCTGATTCCCACACGATCAGTCGCCTCCTGAACGGTTATGACTCGCTCTGATTCCAAAAGCTTCTTAGCCTCGACCACCTTCAGTAATACTTCCGGCACGGCCTTCTGCTTCACCACGAAATATTTGCTCTTTTCTTCCATAAAAAAATATCTTCCCTTCTGTGTCCGCAATAGAAATACATCTGTGCTCATAGGGAAGATATTATCATATTTATTCAGGGTATGCAACTATTTTTTATAAAAATTTTAGAAACGGCAATGAAAGGGAATCCCTTTGTTCTATCGCAGCCTGCTACAGGGTATTAGTCCCCGTGCTGTCGTTTGCCTTCGCTCCAGTGCCGATCCAGCGCAGGTAAGCGTAGATAAACAGATCCAGCGCTCCGTCCAGCACGCTGTTCACGTTGCCGGTCTCGGCATTGGTCCGGTGATCCTTTACCATGGTGTATGGCTGCAGGACATAGGAACGAATCTGGTTGCCCCAGCCAATCTCCGTCACGTCGCCGCGGATATCGGACAGCTTCTCCGCATTCTCCTGCTGTTTTAACAGATACAGCTTTGCCTTCAGCATCTGCATGGCCTTGTCCTTGTTCTGGAACTGGGACCGTTCATTCTGGCACTGCACCACGATTCCGGTGGGAATGTGGGTAATACGGATAGCGGATGAGGTCTTGTTGATATGCTGGCCGCCCGCGCCGCTGGAACGGTACGTGTCGATCCTCAAGTCCTCTTCGTTGATATCCACATCCAGGTCCTCTTCGATATCCGGCATCACATCGCAGGATACAAAGGAGGTCTGACGCTTACCGGCCGCGTTGAACGGGGAGATCCGGACAAGCCTGTGAACGCCCTTCTCCGACTTTAAATATCCGAAGGCATTCTCTCCGTTGACCTGGATCGTGACAGACTTGATTCCAGCCTCTTCACCGTCCAGATAATCCAGTACTTCCACGGAATATCCCTTCTTCTCAGCCCAGCGGTTGTACATACGGTAAAGCATGCTGCACCAGTCACAGGACTCGGTACCGCCGGCGCCGGCATTCAGCCTTAAAATGGCGTTATCGCTGTCATATTCGCCGGACAGGAGCGTGTTGATCCTCATCTCCTCCAGCTTATCCTTAAATTCCTTTAACATCTCTTCCACTTCGGGAACCACAGACGGGTCGTTTTCTTCATTGCCCATCTCGATCATCACGCCGATGTCCTCAAACTGCTGCTCCAGGTCTTTATAGCCATTTACAGTATCTTTTAAGTTCTTCGCCAGCTGTACGATCTTCGTGGACTTTTCCGGATCTTCCCAGAAGCCCGGTTCCTCCATGGATTTGTCAAGCTCATCAATCCTCTTTAACTTATTATCTAAGTCAAAGTGAATCCCTCACTTCCACTAATGGTTTTTCAAACGTAGATAATTCATATTTGTACTGGTCTAACTCTACCACTGTGTCACCCACTTTCTTATAATTAATTTTATTTAAAAAGGGTCCAACCTGTATCCTTTCGTCGGTTGAACCCTCTTCATTCAAAAGAATAATACAGACGCCTATATCACCTTGCGGCCGCAGCACTGTTTATATTTCTTACCGGAACCGCATGGACACGGATCGTTTGGATAAATCTTGGTTTCGTTTCTCTTAACCGGTGCCTTGGCGGCGCTGTCGTCCTTGTTGGTCCCTGTTACCTTGGCCGCAGGCTCTCTCTCCACCTTCTGCTCGACACGGATATGCATTAAGATTCTCACGGTATCTTCGCGGATAGCTGCCGTCATCTCATCGAACATCTGATAGCCGCTCATCTTATACTCTACCAGCGGATCTCTCTGGCCGTAAGCCTGTAAACCGATGCCCTGGCGCAGCTGGTCCATATCGTCGATATGGGACATCCACTTGTTGTCGATGACCTTTAATAAGATAACACGCTCGATCTCACGGATCTGCTCCGCATCCGGGAACTCCGCTTCCTTCGTCTCGTAAAGCTTGATGGCTTCCTCTTTCAGCATATGCTTCAGTTCGTTCTTCTTGATCTTCTTATCTTCCGGAAGAACAACCGGCTTGATCGGAACGATCGGAAGAAGAAGCGTGTTCAGCTCGCCTAAATCCCATTCTTCCGGCATCTGCTCGTCAGTAATGGACAAATCGACCGCGTTCTCCACGATATCGGTTACCATCTTTAAGATTACGTCACGCATGTTGTCGCCATCCAGTACTTTCCGGCGCTCCGCGTAAATGACCTCACGCTGTTCGTTCATAACCTCATCATACTTTAACAGGTTCTCACGAATACCGTAGTTGTTGGTCTCTATCTTCATCTGTGCCTTCTCGATGGCGTTGGAAAGCATCTTGTGCTCGATCTGCTCGCCTTCCGGAACGCCCAGTGCATTGAACATGCTCATCAGACGCTCGGAACCGAAAAGTCTCATTAAATCGTCTTCCAGGGAGATATAGAATCTGGACTCACCCGGGTCTCCCTGACGTCCGGAACGTCCGCGCAGCTGGTTATCGATACGGCGTGACTCATGACGCTCTGTACCGATGATCTTTAAACCGCCGCAGGCCTTGGCTTCATCGTCAAGCTTAATATCGGTACCACGGCCGGCCATGTTGGTGGCGATGGTAACGGCCTTGTGCACACCGGCGTCGGCTACGATCTCGGCCTCCAGCTCATGATACTTCGCATTCAGCACCTTGTGCGGAACGCCGCGGCGCTTTAACATGCTGCTTAACATCTCGGAGGTCTCGATGGTAATCGTACCTACCAGCACTGGCTGGCCTTTCTTATAAGCTTCTTCTACAGAATCGCAGACAGCTTTGAATTTTTCTTTTTTCGTCTTGTAAACCGCGTCTTCCATATCAATACGGGCGATCGGCCTGTTTGTCGGAATCTCGATCGCATCCATACCGTACGTATTACGGAATTCTTTTTCCTCCGTAAGAGCAGTACCGGTCATACCGGATTTCTTCGCATATTTATTAAAGAAGTTCTGGAACGTGATGGTCGCAAGCGTCTTGCTCTCTCTTCTGACGTTTACATGCTCCTTCGCCTCAATGGCCTGATGCAGACCGTCGGAATACCGTCTGCCCGGCATGATACGTCCGGTAAACTCATCAACGATCAGTACTTCGTCATCCTTTACCACATAATCCTTGTCACGGAACATCAGATAGTTGGCACGAAGAGCCAGAATGATGTTGTGCTGGATCTCCAGATTCTCAGGGTCGGATAAGTTCTCCAGATGGAAGAACTGCTCCACCTTGGCTACGCCCTGCTCAGTCAAGTTTACAACCTTGTCCTTCTCATCAACGACGAAATCTCCGGTCTCCTCGATCTCCTCGCCCATGATGGCCGCCATCTTGGAGAATTCTCCAGATGCCTCGCCGCGCTCTAACTGGCGGGCCAGAATGTCACAGACCTCGTAAAGCTTCGTGGACTTTCCGCTCTGTCCGGAAATGATAAGCGGTGTTCTTGCCTCATCGATCAATACGGAGTCCACCTCATCGATGATGGCGTAATCAAGTTCTCTTAATACCATCTGTTCTTTATAGATGGCCATATTATCTCTCAAGTAGTCAAATCCAAGCTCGTTGTTCGTAACATAGGTAATATCACAGTTATAGGCTTCGCGTCTCTCATCCGAAGTCATGGAGTTTAACACCACGCCTACCGTCATTCCAAGGAATTCATGAACTCTTCCCATCCACTCCGAGTCACGTTTTGCCAGGTAGTCGTTGACCGTAACGATCTGTACGCCTTTTCCGGCCAGTGCGTTTAAATAAGCCGGACAGGTAGACACGAGGGTCTTACCTTCACCTGTTCTCATCTCGGCAATACGTCCCTGATGGAGTACGATGCCGCCGATTAACTGTACACGGAAGTGTTCCATATCCAGGACTCGTCTTGCTGCCTCTCGAACCGTTGCATATGCCTCCGGCAAAATATCGTCGAGGGTCTCACCTGCTGCCAGCCTTTCTTTAAAAAGCCGTGTGTTGTCCCTCAGCTCCTCATCCGTCAGTGCGATCATCTTCGGACGGAGTGCCTCTATCTTATCTACAATCGGATTGATTAACTTTAATTCTCTTTCACTATGAGTTCCAAATACCTTTTGAACGAGGTTCATGATTCATTCTCCTACTCTTCTTACTAAATAAACACAGTATAATCCTGTATATTGTAGCACTAACTCATTTTTAATTCAATGAATTCATAAAAAATTAACATTCTGCTAATAGTTCGGACATTCTTACACCCGGTTGAGGCGTCTGACCGGCACCACAATTCGACAAAATCAATGTATATTATGGTAAACCTGGCAAGTTGCACAAAAAATCTGTTCGATTTTCTACTTATCCACATTATCCACATCTTTCTGTGCACATTTCCCCCATTTTTATCCCCACCCACAAACCTAATATTTAGGGCAAAAACGACTTATGCACCAAGTTATCCACATTATCCACATCTTTTCGCCGGAAATCCCCTTTTTCCACCAGACACGATTTTCCCTTTCAATTTTTGTGTACTTGTCATAAACTTACTTATTTCGACAAAAAAAACAATATTTCCCTTGACTTTTTTGTACCCCAATATATAGTTTCTCAATATTTGGGGTATATATAAGTAGAAACATTTTACAAAAAATTTAGATTAATTGTCTTGATATTTTCGTAACACAATTGAATTTTCCAAATAAATATGGTATACTGATAACATCTCAAGAAAAAGGAGCTGAAGACTTATGCGTTTTACAATTACAGGAAGAAATATTGAGGTAACACAGGGGTTGCGCGAAGCAGTCGAGGACAAGCTTGGTAAACTGGACCGTTTCTTTGCACCCGCGACAGAAGCTGTAGTAAGACTCAGCGTACAGAAAGATATTCAGAAAATCGAAGTAACAATTCCGGTGAAAGGACATATAATCAGAGCAGAAGAATCAAGCAGTGATATGTACGTATCCATCGATCTCGTAGAAGAGATCCTGGAACGCCAGTTGAAAAAATATAAAAACAAGCTGATTGATAAGAAACAATCCGCACCTTCCTTCTCAGAAGCCTTCTTACAGGAAGACGCTTCCGCAGAAGAAGAAATTCAGATTGTAAAGTCCAAGAAATTTGCAGTAAAACCCATGGATCCTGAAGAAGCCTGCGTACAGATGGAGCTTCTCGGACACAACTTCTACGTATTCTTAAATGCGGATACCGAGGAAGTAAACGTGGTTTATAAGAGAAAAGGCGGAACATACGGTCTCATTGAACCGGAGTTCTGATCGAAGATAGGTTTTAAGTAAGCATAAGGGTTCCGGATATCCGGAACCCTTATTTTTTTCGGTATGGCCTGTGCCCTGACCTGCGCTTCTATCATTCCTCAAAGCTGGCGAAGCCGCCGTTATGGGTCTTCTTCGCCTGGTATAATGCCTCGTCGGCTGCCTGATCAAACAGCTTCTGATTCACCGCCGCTTTTTCTCTCACCGCCAGAAATGCAATGGATATGAGGTTGACCACTAAAAACACCACCACAAAAACAATCTTCCGCCTCCATAACGGCTGTTTTCCCCGCTGCATATGTAATATCCCCCCTGTTATTTTTCCATTAAAACGCACCAATGCGCCTGAATGGAATCAGGCGCATCTGGTAAATGTCTGTTTTAAGAATTGACCGTAAGATAGCGTTCCACACTGGTGATGGCGTTTGCTCCGTCCGCCACAGCAGTGGATACCTGTCTTAACTGTTTTGTTCTCACATCTCCGGCTGCGAAGATACCGGGAACCGATGTCTCACAGTCCTCTCCCGCCTTAATATATCCGTGATCCATCTCCACAAGACCGTCGAAAGCGCTGCTCTG
>OBUZ01000484.1_pt1 | contig 22834 bp, 21 predicted proteins | sample 1494961 | NCBI WGS metagenome assembly OBUZ01 (sample SAMEA2579939, study PRJEB22360) | human gut metagenome | biome: human gut; feature: human-associated habitat; material: faeces | place: Denmark | collected 2008/2010
CATTATACGGATGGCCGCTGCGGCCTGCTGCATACAGTGCTGATTCTCTGTGTGATTTCTCTGTTTTTTGGTATTTCTGGTTGCGTATGTAAAACTGTATACGGCGTCAGATCCGGATTCGCATCAGGAAAGGGATTCCTTATACTGCTTCAGTGCTTTTGCCAGCTGGTCCGGGCATGAGGTAGGTCTGGGACCGCAGTGGATTCCGTCGAGACGTTTGATCGCTTCGTCTACGTCCATCCCCTCGATCAGACGGCCAAGGCCCTGTGTATTTCCGGAACATCCGCCGATGAAACGGACATTGGTGAGTTTGTTGTCCTGTACGTCAAAATTAATTTCCTGCGAACATACGCCGTGTGTTTTATAAATCATGAATCATTCCTCCATATTTCTTCTATGCTTTATTTGTTTTCTGCCTTATTTTTGACCCTGCATTTTTACAATTATACCGAACAGGGGAAGGAATTGTCAATAGCAGCGGTTACTGAAACCCTCTTGCAAACAGGACGAAAACAGTTATAATAATCAATATATGCAAATTAACCCGGAAGGGAACCCGAAAAGGAGGCGCTGTATGTTAGGAATTATCGGAGCCATGGATGTGGAAGTGGCGGAAGTAAAAGAGGCAATGCAGGATGTGGAAGTAAAGACCATGGCCGGCATGGATTTTTATAAAGGAACGCTGAGGGGAAAAGAGGCAGTGGTGGTCCGTTCCGGAATCGGCAAGGTGAACGCGGCGGTGTGCACACAGATTCTGGTGGACCATTACGGAGTGGATGCGGTCATCAACACGGGAATCGCCGGTTCTTTGAGAAATGAGATCGAGATCGGAGACGTGGTGCTTTCCACCGATACGGTGCAGCATGATATGGATGCGACGGGGTTTGGATACCCGGTGGGGCAGATTCCGCAGATGGAGGAATTCTCATTTCCGGCCGATGAAACGCTTCGGAATCTGGCTCTGAAGTGCTGTAAGGAAGTGAATCCTGACATTGGAGTTTTTACCGGAAGGATCGTTTCCGGGGATCAGTTTATTTCCGACCGGGTTAAAAAAGACTGGATTGCGAAAAATTTTGGAGGCTTCTGCACGGAAATGGAGGGGGCGGCGATCGCTCAGGCGGCATACCTAAACCACGTCCCATTTTTGATTATCAGGGCGATCTCAGATAAGGCTGATAACAGCGCAACCATGGACTACAGCGAGTTTGAGGTAAAGGCGGTGCGCCATTCCGTAAACCTGATTTTAGCCATTGCAGAAAGGTATTCATGTTAAGTTAAGAATCGAATCCTGACGGGATTTGACGAACGATTCTAGGCTCTCTCATCTTCCCAAAGGAAGTTTCGGTGGTTATAATAATCCTATCACCGGAACAACCGGGAAGAAAGGGGAGCTATTATTATGCTGGAATTTTTACAGACAGGCAAAGCGCTGTACGTGCTTGCAGCCGTATGCGGCCTTGGGGTCGTGACCAGATGGCTGACACGTAACCTCTACAAAAGATTAATTAAAGAAACGGACAACATGTCACTGACGAAGAACAAGAATCTTCGCACATTTAAGCAGAAGACAGAAAACAACTATCAGATGAATCAGGGGATTCCGAAAATAAAGCCTTATTTAGAGAGGCAGATGTATGATTTCAGATTTATGGGCATGACGCTTAACGGGTGGAACACATTTTCCAATCAGATGACGCTTCTTTGTTTCCTCGCAGGAGGTGCGGCGGCGTTTGGCGCATACTGGTATCGTACCGATCCTTATTACATAGTGCTGTACGGCTCCATGGGAATTCTGGCAGGGCTCTTTACGATCCTTGTAGACCACGGAGCAGGCGTCGGGGATAAGAAACAACAGCTGTTCACCGCGCTCGATAATTATCTGGAAAATACGCTGATCTACCGATTGGATCAGGAACGAGATGAAACACAGGCAATATCGGGGCCTCATATGGAAACCCGTGAAAATATCCGGTCGATCTATCCCGCGGCAGCAGGTACTGCGGCAGGACAGGCAGAAGAGCCGGAGAAACAGGAAAACGTGCGGGGAAAGCAGAGAAACAGGACGGAGCGCATGAAAAATCAGCTGAAGGCGGAATCGCAGGCTCGCAGACAGAACAGCGGTTCTTCTGACGAGGCGTCAGGAATTGCCGGTAATCAGAATATGGCGCAGGAAATGGCGCGAAGCGGCAGCGGGCCGTCAGAAATGGAAGGATCCATCCGGGATGTGGACTATTTAAAGAAGAGTCTGGAACAGATAGCGGCGAGCCGCGAACGGGGAAGAACCGCAAAACAGCAGGAGGACTGGCTGAAGGATTTGAACCCCGAGGAATTGAAGCTTATTGGGGAGATTCTGCATGAATATCTGACTTGAACATTTGGGAGAGAAAGGAAAATTGTATCGCAATTGGAGGGGATTTATGATATACTGTTCCTGAACAGGCATTCTATAACCTGAAACAAAAGGAAAAGGAGAATGATAGAAATGGGAAAAGAAGTAGTATTTGATTATTCCAGAGCAGCAGGCTTCGTCTCAGCAGAAGAGATGGAAAATATGAAAGCCACAACGTTGTGTGCAAGAGATGTGCTGATGGACAAGTCCGGCGCAGGGAATGATTTTTTAGGTTGGATTGATCTTCCGGTAGACTATGATAAGGAAGAATTTGAGAGAATAAAAAAAGCGGCGGCCAAGATTCAGAACGATTCTGATGTACTTCTTGTAGTTGGTATTGGCGGTTCCTATTTAGGCGCCAGAGCGGCCATTGAGTTCTTATCCCACAGTTTCTATAATGTATTGCCGAAGGGAAAACGCAAAACTCCGGAGATTTATTTCTTAGGCAACAGCATCAGCAGCAAATACATCCATGACTTAAAGGATGTGCTGGAAGGAAAGGATTTCTCCGTTAATATCATATCCAAGTCCGGTACAACGACAGAACCGGCGATTGCATTCCGTGTCTTCAAGGAGATGCTGATCCAAAAGTATGGCCGTGAAGAGGCGAACAAGAGAATTTACGCTACGACGGACAAGTCAAGGGGTGCACTTAAGAATCTGGCGACGGAAGAGGGTTATGAGTCCTTTGTCGTGCCGGATGACGTAGGTGGACGTTTCTCAGTCCTGACAGCGGTCGGCCTGCTTCCGATTGCAGTATCAGGCGCTAATATCGATAAATTAATGGAAGGTGCTGCGGCAGGAAGAAAGGCGGCTCTTGAGACTCCATATGAGTCCAACTCCGCATTACAGTATGCAGCCGTGCGCAACATCTTACATAGAAAAGGCAAGGCCGTTGAGATTGTGGCCAACTATGAGCCAAGCCTTCATTACGTTTCCGAGTGGTGGAAACAGTTATTTGGTGAGAGCGAAGGAAAAGACCGCAGAGGTATTTTCCCGGCAGCTGTGGATTTAACCACGGATTTACATTCCATGGGCCAGTTCATCCAGGACGGTTCCCGTGTGATGTTTGAGACCGTGCTGAATGTCGAAGAATCCCCGGCCGAGATCCTGCTTCAGAAGGAAGAAGTGGATACGGACGGTATGAACTACTTAGCAGGCAAAAATGTGGATTTCGTCAACAAGAGTGCCATGAACGGCACGATCTTAGCCCATACAGACGGCGATGTACCGAACCTGATGGTAAAGATCCCGGAACAGGACGAATACTGCTTAGGACAGTTATTCTATTTCTTCGAGTACGCATGCGGTGTCAGCGGTTATATTCTGGGTGTCAATCCGTTCAACCAGCCAGGCGTGGAGAGCTATAAGAAGAATATGTTTGCGCTTCTGGGCAAGCCTGGATATGAGAAAGAAAGAGAAGAGCTGTTAAAGAGATTGTAAAATAGAATAAAGGCCCGTATTCCATGACTGGGTGAGCAGTTGTGGGGTACGGGCTGTTTTTTTATCCATTTTTGCAATATTTCGCTTGATCGTTAAGGCGGGTAACATGTTCCAATCCATAATTTTCACAGATTATACAAAAAAATTAATATGTTCAATAAATAAGTGTATGATATAATATAAACATACATCAAAACCGTTAGGGTAACTGCAGACCATCGACCCTATGAATCCGGTGCAGCCTGCTGAATCAATAGATTCTCAGGGGTTGGCTGGTGTTTCCGGGCATAAGTGAATAGAAATGGAGAGGCGGACACTATGAAAGGGAAAAGAACATGGAAGATAGCGGTGCTGTCCCTGTCGCTGGTTTGCGCAGTATCTGGCTGCGCCCGGGAAAGCAGGCGCGTGCTGGATCCGAAAAAACCGACTGTTATTACGGTCTGGCATGCATATAACGCTTTCGCAAAGACGAAATTTGATGAAAAGGTGACAGAATTTAATGAGACGAAAGGGTTGGAGCTGGGGATTGTCGTGGATGCCTACGGCTTTGGTTCGAGCGGGGAACTGGATGACGCTTTGTTTAACTCCGCCAATGAGATTATCGGATCTGACCCGCTTCCCAATGTGTTTACGGCATATCCGGACAGCGCATACCGCCTGGATCAACTGGCGCCCCTGGTGGAAATGGAAGAGTATTACAGTGCTGAGGAGCTGGGGCGGTACCGCACAGAGTTTCTCAGCGAGGGGGTCTGGGGAAAAGAGGGCCGCCATAAACTGATTCCTGTGGCGAAATCGACAGAGCTTTTATTTGTGAACGAGACGGGATGGAAGCAGTTTCGCTCGGATACAGGGCTTTCAGATGATGTACTTAGCACATGGGAAGGGCTTGTCTCGGCGGCAGAGGAATATTACAGATGGTCAGGCGGGCAGCCATTACTAGGAATGAACAGCTTTAACGACTTTGCGGTGCTGACTGCGGTTCAGGATGGAACAGATCCATTTCCCGCTGATGGGGAAAATCACTCATTTGTCTATTCCAGGGAGACTGCGAGGAAGGCGTGGAATGCCTATTATGTCCCTCATATAAACGGCTGGTATAAGAGCAGTGTGTATAATCAGGATGGGCTGAAGAGCGGCAGTCTGCTGGCCTACATCGGTTCGTCGGCCGGCGCCGGATACTTTCCTAAAGAGGTGATCGTGGATGGAGAGAACCAGTATCCCATCGAATGCGGGGTGAGGCCCTATCCGACCTTTGAGGGAGGGCGCGCCTATATGGCTCAGAGGGGAGCGGACATGGGAATATTCCGTTCCAGCGAAACTTCCGAGTACGCCGCCGCAGAATTTTTGAAATGGTTTACGGATCCAGAGCGGAATATTGAATTTACTGCGTCAATCGGATATATTCCGGTGGAAAACGAGGCGCTGTCGTCTATCGAAGCGCTGGAAAATTTCATACAGATGAGCGATAATACGGATGCGGTAAAAAAGAGCGTGACAGCGGCCCTTGAGGCGATGCAGGAAGGGAAGTTCTACGTCAGAAGGCCGTTTGAGAATTCGTATGAAGCAAATGAACGGTTTTCCCGTTCCCTGGAGCGGAAGGTGGAGCTTGATCTGAATGAGCTTCATAACAGGATGGAGAACGGCGAAGACAGGCAGACAGTGATTTCCGGCTTTATGGAAGATGAGAACTTTGATAAATGGTATCAGGATTTAATGAGAGAAATGGTTGGAGAGGTAAATGAATAAAAAGGTGAGAAGTGATTCGATCGCCTTTAAACTGGCGCTTACGTTTGTGGTGTCGGTTGTGATTCAGAGTCTGTTGATGACGGCCCTTCTGAGTCTGGGCGGTGTGATCGGGCAGTCCCGGGAGAATGCGTACCAGATTTTTTCAGAGAAAGTGAAGAACCGCGCGGTGACAATCGAAGGGGAGATGAAGAATGTCTGGACGAATTTTGAACTCTATACCGATGAGCTGAGCCGGTATTTCACGGAAGCAGAGAGAGATGAGAACGGGGAACTGCTGGAAAAGGAAGAGCTGCTTAAGGCGGCTGCCCCAACTGTGCTGAATGCGCTGTACTACACGAAAACTACGGGTGCATTTTTGATATTAGACAGGGGAGACGATGAAAACGGCAGCTACCCGGCGCTTTATTTCAGGAATGCCAATCCGAACCGGGTCGATGAGCGCAATTCCAATACCTATCTTCTGGCCGGCCCCTGGGAAGTGGCACAGGAGACGCAGGTTGTGACAGATGCCGCATGGAAGTACCAGCTGGAGCTGACGGATGCGAATCGTGCGTTTTATGAAAAACCATTCAGCAGTATAGGGCTGGCAGGCGATGAAAAACTGCTGGGCTATTGGTGTCCGCCGTTCCGGCTCTATGACGGAGGGGAAGAGGTGGTAACGTATTCGATTCCTCTGGTGGACCAGCGGGGAAGGGCAGTCGGTGTATTCGGTGTTGAGATCTCGCTGAATTACCTGTATAAATATCTGCCGCCATCCGATCTGATGGCCGTGGACTCCTACGGCTATGTGGTTGGAATACAGACCGGAGAGAACGGTGAGATCCGCCCGCTCGTCACCCATGGAGCTCTCCAGAAACGGATTCTGCAGGGCGTCAGTCCTATGGAGCTTAAGGCAAAAGATGCGGAGAACGGTATTTTCCAATTGGAAAACCACAATGGAAATGAGGTAATCTATGCGTGTCTGAAAGAGATGGGCATGTATTATAACAATACTCCTTTTTCGGGAGAAGAGTGGTATCTGATCGGCCTGATGGATGAAGATGCACTGCTGCGGTATCCACACCGAATCCAGGAGATTCTGGTCTATTCATTTCTCATTTCACTCTGTGCGGGAGCAGGGATTGCAGTGCTGATCAGCCGGTGGTTTACCCGCTATTCCAGGCTTCTGGAGCTCTCGGAGGTTCCGGTGGGAGTCTATGAGATGGGCTCTAAAGGGAATAAGGTCTACATGACGAACCAGGTTCCCCGGCTGCTGGGATTATCGAAAGAGCAGGAACGGGCTTTTTGCAGGAGCCAGGATGAATTTCAGGCGTTCTTAAAGAAGATCTGCGAGAAGCCGACAGAGGATGAAAATGTATTCTGTCTGGAACGGCCGGAGGGAAAACGCTGGATCCGTCTGACCTTTCGTGAGGACGACGGGAAGAAGAGCGGAGTCGTGGAAGATGTGACAGAGGAGACGCTCAAGACGCAGTCACTCAGAGCGGAAAATGATCTGGACGGCCTCACCCGGGTGCTGAACAGAAAGGCCTTCGAGCGCCGGCAGCAGAAATGGGATGGAATGCTGCGGCTCGGAAAGCCCCTGGCGGTACTGATGTTTGATTTGAACTGCCTCAAGAGGGTAAATGACCAGTTTGGACACGAGACGGGCGATAAGTACATACGCTTTTCTGCCAGAGCGATCTCCGGAGCCTTAAAGGATGCGTGGATCTACCGCATCGGCGGGGATGAATTTGCAGCTGTGCTTGAGGGAGTGCCTGAGAACTCGATTGAGGAATGCTGCCGCCTGTCAGCCGGCCAGGTGGAGGCGTATGGAAAAGAAAATGGGTTTGAAGCGGGAATCGCCTGGGGATATGCGATATCCGCTTCGGACAGTGCGGAGACATTCGGTGATCTGCTGTCCCGCGCGGATCATAATATGTATGAGATGAAGAAACAGATGAAGAACATAGATAAATCTTGAAGTATCCATCTATTGATGCACCGCATTCTGCTTCCTGTATTGATTCGGACTAATCCCCGTAAACTTCTTAAATATCTGCGAAAAATACGACTGCGAGGCAAATCCCGTGCTGGCTGCAATCTCGGCAATCGAATAATCCGTCTGTGTGAGCAGATCCTTGCTTATCTGAAGACGGCGCTGGATCAGATAGGTGATGGGCGACATTCCCAGATACTTGGAAAAGGTGTGTGACAAGTAAAACTTGTTGATATGGGTGGCATCTGCCAGAGAATCCAGGGTAATCGGCTGTGCGTAATTTGCATCCAGATACCGTTTGGCGCTGGCGCATTCCTTAGGCATGCGGGAGGCATCTGTGGAGATGATGCCGAACTGGTCATTTCTCGTAATATAGATGAGAATAACTTCCAGAAGGTCGTGGCATACCTGTTCGTAACCGTTCTTTTTTTCCTTGATCTCACGAAGCATCAGCTGGGAAAAGTTCAGCAGGTTCTTTTTTTCGGCGGAATAGTTATAGTAACCATAGTTTTCCGGGACATCCGGAGTGCCGAAAGAGAAGGTCAGGCCTTCAACGCCGAATACGATATACTCTAACGGTTTGGAATCCAGGGACTTCTCCGTGTGTTCCACATTGGGATTGACAATGACCATATCATTCTCCTTAACCGTGATCAGCCGGTCTTCCACCAGGAATTTTCCCAGGCCGCTGATGACATAGAACAGCTCGGTAAAATGATGGGTATGGGGAAGACTCTGCCAGTCGCCTTCGTATTTGGAGGTGGAGGCGTACAGGAGCTGGAAATTCAGTTTTTGGAGTGTTTCAAGATTTTTATCAAAATTTAATCGTTCGTTACTCATAGGGCTACCTCTTTAAATTTTACAGGCTTTTTAATTATCTTGCTATGAAATCGCAAAATGATAATAAATAAGCTGTTACTCATACGTAAAAACACCAAATAAAGTCCTTTTATACTGTCTATTATAGGTGATTTGGCCATGAAAAGAAAGCTTTTTATTATTACAGGAGCAAGATATATAAAAAGTAAGAATCCTATGGGGACCATGCCGGTGAAAGCCCTTTCTTCCACTTATTGTCAGCTTTATTTAAGAATATAGTTCTGGTATTGGTAAGGTGTATATAGTATACTGTATTGTATTACATTTCTTATTACAAGGAGGAAACTATGAAAAAATATTTAGCACTTCTTTTGAGCGCGGCCATGGTATTATCCCTGGCAGGATGCGGCGGCGGAAAAGACGCCAGGTCGATTTATGATGAAGCTTCCAAGAAGACTTCTGAACTGCAGGAAATGGATATCGAGACGACGGCTGCCATGACGATGACTCAGGGGGATCAGACCATCGACTTATCGACAACCATGGATATTCAGATGACCGGTGCGAATACGGATGATATGAAGTACCTGGCAGCCGGAAAGACCACGATGGCGGGTCAGGACATCGATGTGACGATGTACTATGAGGGCGGCTATTACTACATGGAGACCATGGGACAGAAGATCAAGTACGCCATGGATTTAAACCAGCTCATGGAGCAGGTTAAGCAGAGCACGGAAGGCGCCAACATGGAATCTTCTTATATGAAGGAAATCAAGGCGAAGAAGGACGGAGATAACCAGATCCTCACATTTACGGCTGACGCGGAAAAGATGGATTCCTATGTACAGGATATCATGGGCAGTATGAGCGGAGCGATCGCCGGAGCGGAAGACGTTGCTTATAAGATCAAATCGGCCAGCGGAGAAGCGGTTGTGAATAAAGACGGCTATTTCTCAAGCATGAATATCAAGATGAGCATGGATATGACGGTCCAGGGAGAAACAGTTGGAGTGGAGATGGATACCGACGCCATTTATCATAATCCGGGCCAGGCGGTCACATTGACTGCGCCAGACCTGGAGGGCTATCAGGAAATCGATCCTGCGGCTCTGGGAACCCAGCAGTAAGCAGACAGCGCTGCACATTCTTATGAGGAGAATGTGCAGCGCTGTTTTATCTAGTCATGCTTTATTCTGGAAGAACGATGGAATCGTCATTGGAGCGTTCGAGTGTCGCATTGCTGTACTGCGTGATGGTCTTGACTGTCTCGCCGTCGATTTCCTGTCCATAATCGTAAGAGAGGCGGTATTCGATCGTCAACAGGCGTCCCGATGAATCGATGACGGCTTTCAGTGTCTCGGCGGTATAATTCCGGTCGATGGCCTCGGCGCCGGTCTCCTCCAGTTCCTTCTGCTTTGCCTCCAGAGAGCTTCTTTCATACTGCTTCAGATCATCTTTTGCCAGTTCCCGCTGATACCAGTCCATCGCTTCGTCGTACATGACCTTAGAGGGAAGGGAAGATTCCTTAAGCTGCTCGGGGCTGCGGCTGAGCGAAATCGTGGTCCAGCCGCCATCCTTATCGATGGAAGCTTCTGCAAAGTCTTCCGGAGCGATGCGGTGCCCGTAGATCCACAGGCGCTTTTTATAGTCTTCGTTTCCGGAGGGGCTGTCGGTGGTGTCGTAAACCCAGCCTTTCTCCAGCAGCCCGGGATGACTGCCCGTATCACTGCCGGCATCCGAGGGGATATGGTACTCGTCTTTCTCCTTGTCAAATATCCGGTAATAGTGATCGCCGCCAAGAAGCTCATGCTCTACGGTCAGAGTGGAGCTTTTGTCACTGGAGGTGGTGGCAACATAGTAGTCACGGCCACCGTCCCCTGCGATACAGATATACGTAGTCTTCTGGCTGTCATAGTTTTTCTCATCAAAAAATGCACCTTTGGAGACCGTGAATTCATAGCGGTCCAGGGCCAGATCGTGTTCAATCGCGGCATTGATGGCGTCTGCCGCTTCCTGCAGTTCGTGTTCCCTGGTTTTCCCGAAACAGCCGGAGACCATCAGGGAAGCGGCGGCCAGAGCGGCGGCTGGAACCAAAAGCCATTTACTTTTCCGTAACATCGTAATCCCTCTTTATTCTTCGATGACCTGGATTTCCAGAAAATCGAAATCAATGTGTTCGATAAAGTTGTCCTGATAAAAACGCGCCTTGTCATGAACCTTAAACTCGTGAATGGTGGCGTCCAGCCAGATCGGCTTACCCAAATCAAATTCATAGCAGATATCATCAAGAGCCTGGAATACCATGGCGGTTCTGGACATCGAGTAATCGGAGATGCAGATAACGGTATCCCGGACGAGTCTCGTGTCTTTTATAATCTTTCCCCACATGCGAAACATAGAATCTTCCTCCTCCCGTATATCTGTGGTTTTTATAAAAAGTGTATGCAGTTGATTATATCATCCTGGCGTGAAGCAGTGCAAGGGAAAAAACTTGAGATTAAAAATTTGTAAAAATGAATAGAATATGATAGAATCAAGTTAGCGTTTTTTGTGGAATAAAATCGGATAAAACCGAAGGAGGACGACGACGAATGGCACAACCGATAACAGACCAGGTCGGATTCCTGTCAGAGGCATGCAGAGCCGTACAGGAGCTGTCTGCGAGCAAAAATTCACTGGATAAAATACGCCTGGATGAGAAGCGTCTGGAGAAAGAACTGGAGGCGGAAAAGAAGGCAGTGACGGATGCGATCAGTCTGACTGTGAAGAAGCGTATGGAAGAAATTAACGGTTCCTACGACAAGGAGATAGCAAAAGGACAGGACCGGTTAAAGCGGGTTCGGAGCAAACGGGAGAAGGCGAAGAGCCAGGGCGTGAAGGAACGGATTGAGGAAGAGACGAAGGAACTGCGGGATGATAACCGGGAACTGAAGCTGCAGATGAAGACGGCGTTCCAGCAGGACCGTGTGCCGCGTTTCTGTAAATCCACATGGTACTACTCCCTGTATTTTACCAGAGGATTCTCAGAATTTCTGATTTTACTGGTGACGATTCTGATTTGCTTTCTTGCGGTTCCGTGGGGAATTTACATGCTGCTTCCGCAGAAGTCCAACTACTATCTGGCGGGGATTTATTTCGTGGCTGTCGTTGTCTTCGGAGGACTCTATATTCTGATTAATAATAAGACAAAGGTGCGTCATCAGGAGACGCTTAAGCAGGGACGGAAAATCCGCGATTTAATGAGGACGAACGATAAGAAGATCCGTGTCATTACCAGCGCGATCCGGCGTGACCGGGACGAGGCTGTGTATGATCTGGAAAAGTATGACGATGAGATCGCTCAGATCGAGCAGGACCTGGCGGATATCACCAGCAAGAAGAAAGAGGCGTTAAATACATTTGAGAAGGTGACGAAGACCATCATTTCCGATGAGATTGCCGGCGGAAGCAAGGAGAAGATCGAACGGCTGGAGGCTGAGCTGCGCCGTGCATCGGATGAGGCCAAGGAAGCCGAGGTGAAAGTGAAGGAGCAGACACTCTTTATCACGGATAATTATGAATCCTATCTCGGAACGGAATTTATGGTGCCTGAGAAGCTGGATGAGCTGGCTGATTTTATACGGCTGGGGAAAGCCACTACGATCAGTGAGGCGGAAGCGCTTTATAAGAGTGTAAAGGGATAACGAATATATAATAAGAGAAAGACGCGGTGCAGAACTTCTATTACAGCAGATAGAAGTTCCGCACTGCGTCTTTTTTATTGCTGTTTTTTCGCTTCCGGCTACGGCAGACGCCTCTGAAGCAGATCCCAGTCCGAGTTTACGATCAGTTTCTCCGGAAAGGAGATGCTTCTTAACATCTTTAATGCCGCGTCGTGGCTGCCGACCGCGTATTTGGAATGGGCGTCGGAGCTGACCAGTACGGAGACACCATATTCCATGCAGAGCCGGGCGACGGTTTTGCAGTTCTTATCGCTTCCGGGGCGGACTATAAAGGAGTTGGAGTTGATCTCGATTAACTTTTCCTCCTGGGCGCATGCCTTGATGACGGCCTCATAGTCGCATTGAAAAACCGGATTCCCAATGTGCCCCAGACAGTCCACATCGGGATTTTTCAAGACCTCGATGAGCCCTCGCGTGTGATCTGCCGGTGAGGCGGGGGCAATGGCCTCCGCATGATAGGAAGCAATGACGATATCCAAATTCTTTAAAATGGATTCAGGCAGGTCCAGCTGACCGTCATACGACTTGATATTCACTTCGGCGCCTTTGTAAAAACGAATACCGTAAAGCTCGTCCGGAAGGTTTCGTAAACACAGAAAGTGAAGCTCCATGGCGCCGTCCAACATCCCGGGACCGTGATTGGTAATGCCAAAGGCTTTAAAACCTTTAAACTTTGCGGCCATTGCCATCTCATCCAGAGTGCTGTAAGCGTGCTGGCTGACGCTGGTATGCATATGTAAATCCGCGATTGTTTTCAAACACACCCCTCTTTTCTTCTTATATAATTTTGTAGTAAGATAAACTTATTATAATGTTTAGTAAACAAAAAAACAATACAATCTGAGAAAAATACGAAAAAACTAAAAAATAATATAAACTTTACAAAACATTTACTTATAATTTTATTGACAAAATTAGTCAACATGCTATAATCTAACTATAAAACATCAATAAATACGATGAAAAAAGTGATTTAGCACAAACTGGGGCTAGGAAACTAATGGAAACGTGAAGAGGAAAAGTTTACTAAACAGAAGCAAAAGGCAAAAAGCAAAAAGCAAAAAGCAAAAGCAAAAGCAAAGGCAAAGGCAAAGGCAAAAGCAAAGACAAAGGTAAAAGACAAAAGGAGGAAACAATGGGAAGCGTATATGCAGAAGGGCAGGAGTATCACCTGCAGATTAAGGAGGGAGATGTCGGCCGGTATGTAATTCTGACCGGTGATCCGGGAAGATGTGAGACCATTGCAGGGCTGCTTGACCATCCGGAGAAAAGGGCGGTAAACCGGGAGTATGTTACCTGTACCGGATATTTAAATGGGGAGAAGGCCAGCGTGGTGTCCACCGGAATCGGCGGGCCGTCGGCGGCCATAGCCCTGGAGGAGCTGGCGCACTGCGGGGCCAGTACCTTTATCCGCGTTGGAACCTCGGGAGGTATGCAGCCGGAAGTACTGGGGGGAGATGCGGTGATCGCCACAGGAGCTGTGCGCATGGAAGGCACGAGCAGGGAGTACGACCATCGAATATCCGGCAGTTGCGGATTATCAGGTGGTTATGGCTCTCAAGGAAGCGGCAGACGCGGCCGGACAGCGCTGCCATCTGGGCGTCGTGCAGTGTAAGGATTCCTTTTACGGTCAGCATGATCCGGATACCATGCCGGTAGCAGATGCATTAAATTCAAAATGGAAGGCCTGGGTACGGTGCTCCTTGTCATAGGAAACCAGGGCGGGAGATGGGACTTGATGATATCCAGTGCCATGACACCGGAAAAGTGGCAGAACTGGCCGTGGAGGCCATGAAGCGGTTAATAGAGCATGATAAAACCAATCAGAAAAATTATGGAGGGAAGACATTATGAAGAAAAAAGGCAGAGCATTGACGGCAGTATTACTGGGACTGACCATGGTGATGAGCCTGGCTGGATGCGGTCAGAAGAAGGAGAGCACAGCCGATACGGCAGCGGCGGGCAGCGAGGCGGCTAAGACGGAGGAAAGTACGGGAGAAAAGAGCACGTCTGCGGAGATGGAGACAATTACCTTAAAGCTGGGCTTTAACGGAGATTTCCTCACAATGCCGGAAGCGGTACTGGGAGCCGCGGAGAATTTAAATAAGAAGTACGAGCAGGAAGGAAAGAACATCCGAATCGAGTTTGAGACGGATTATCAGACCATTGACAACAGTGAATACCATAACAACATCGTGTTTGCACATAAGAGTGGGGACGCACCGGATATCTTCATCTGTGACGCCGATGTGGCCGGATTCGTAAAGGCCGGATGTGTTCTGGATATCACGGATGTGATGAGTGATGCATTCGTAGACGGCGTATTCACACCGACTATGGTGGATGGAAAGGCGTACGCCATGCCTTTCGACCTGCCGCTTCGTGTAATCTATTACTCCAACAAGGACCTGGCGGATATCGGATGGAGCCAGGACGAAATCGACGCGTTGCCGGAAAAGATCCGGGACGGGGAATTTACTCTGGAACAGTTTATGGATCTCTGCAGTGAAGTGGTAGAAAAAGGCGGAGCGAAGTACGGTCTGGTTCACAGACCAGGAGCCGGCAATGACTTTTTCGATATGTTAAACGCGTTTGGCGGTCAGTATTACGATGAAAACGGCAGCCTGGTGTTTGACGAGGCCGGAATAACAAGATTTTTTGAGAGCATCTACGAAAATGCCAACACGACGAAGATCACACCTCCCAACTTAAACCAGCTGGGTTGGGATACAATCAATAAGATGGTAGGTACGGGAGAAGCCTTCGCCTACTACGGTCCGATGTTCTCCGCGACGTATGTGGCGCAGGCGGCAGGACTGGAGACAGAAGAGTTTGCGAAGAATGAGACGTTTGTGTTATTCCCGAAATCCGAATATACGGATGCCCCATTTGCAACGGTAGCGCCACAGATGATGGCGATCAGCGCCGATACAAAGTATCCGGATGTCTGTAAGGATATTTTCCGCGAACTGGCCGGCGATTCCAACTCTCTGTTAGCAAAACATGCAGGCACCATCTACACGTTGTCCTGTATCAAAGAAGCCAATAAGAACCAGGAAGTGACGGAGAATCCGATCCTTAAGAATGTAACTTACATGGCAGATTACGCAAGGTCCGTTCCGGCAATCAACAATTTATCTTCCTTAAAGAGCGAGATGTTCACACAGATTGTCTCCCTCGAACTGGGACAGACGACTCCAGAACAGGCGGTTGCCGACTTGAAGACTCAGATCGAACTGAATGTTGACAATGTAATTTTCAAATAAAAACAGTAAGGTTTGCCGCTGCTGCGCCAGGGGGTGTGAAAGATCCCGGCGCAGCAGCATTTAGGAAGGCGGTTCCTCATGAAAAATAAAAATGGACAGGCATATATGTTTTTAACGCCTTTTTTGATTTTGGTGACGATTTTCTATGTGATCCCGGCCGTACTGACTGTGGTGATGTCATTTACGAATCTCGATTCCTCGTTTGTGTGGGAATTTAACCATTTCAAAAATTTTATTAAGATATTTAAAGATCCAAATACGCTGGTCATTGTAAGAAATACCCTGATCTTTGTCGGGGTGGCGATTGTGGCGACGGTTTTCTTAAATCTACTGTTCGCCGTGCTCACTACATATTTCGTTAAGACAGAGCGGTACTCCAGCATATTTAAGGCGATTCTGATGATCCCCATGATCACACCGGCGGTTGTATATTCCGTACTCTGGATCTGGCTGTTGGAAGCCGGCGAGGGAGGAATGGTCAACCGGGTCTATTTATCCTTTGTGGACTCCCAGCCGATTAACTGGATTGCGAAGTACCCGATGCAGATCGTCCTCTGCGCGACGATTCTCGTCAATATTGCGTATGGAACCATTATATTTTCCAGCGCGATCAAGAGCATTCCCGAAAACCAGTTTAAGGCAGCCCATGTGGATGGGGCGGGAGAATGGGAGATTATCAAAAGCATTATCATCCCCAATATCCGCTACCACATCCAGTTTATCGCCCTGTGGGAGGCGCTGGGGCTTCTCACGAACTACGTGACGATTCTCCTCATCACCAACGGCGGACCGGGAATCCAGACCGAGGTCTGGTCGCTGTCAGCCTACCATAAGGCGTTTAACGACCAGCAGTACGGATACGGCGCGGCTATTTCCCTGATGCTGATCCTGGTGGTACTGGTTCTTATGATCCTGATGAACAAAGTCATGCAGAAGCAGAATGAAAGATAGGGGGGGGAGAACAAATGGCAAAGGTTACGTTAAGCAAGACGGAGAAAAAGAAACAGAATATCGCGATCGCGGTACTGGTTCTGCTCTGCGCACCGATCCTGTATCTGTATATCAGCTTTTTCAGCCTTGCTTTTTTTGGCGCGGATGGCGCGTTTACATTAAGCAATTTCGATTTCCTGTATAAGCCCATGAAGCTGAAGCAGACAACGATTCAGCCCATTGGAAAATCATTTTTAAATACGGTTTATTTTACAATTATAGTAACTCTGAGTGAAGTGGTCATCAGTTGTCTGGCCGGGTATGCGCTGTCGAGACTTCAGTTCCGGGGAAGGAAAACGATTCAGTATTCACTTCTGATTCTGAGGATGTTCCCAAACCTGCTCTTACTTATTGCCGTGCTCTATGTTCTGATTGCACTGCATATCGTCAATACCATGGTGGGCGTCATTCTGGTCGCCATCGCATTCCGAATTCCGGGGTCCACCTTTATTATTAAAAACTTTTTTGATGGGATACCGAGGGATATCGAGAATTCCACGCTGGTGGACGGATGCAGCAGGCTGAGCGGTTTCTTCCAGGTTATTATCTATCTGGTTAAGCCAGGCATCGCCTCGATCTCGATTTTCTCATTCCTCAGCGCATGGTCCAACTATATCTTGTTTAACACGCTGATTTTCAATTCCAAGACGCCGGTTATCGCCACGTACCTCCATTCCCTGTCGCGGAGTGAGCAGATGATCGCGGATTACGGTGTATTTGCGGCAATGGCAATCGTATACATGCTGCCGGTATTCGTATTTTTCGTTATATCTCAGAAACAGTTGATGGAAGGCAATATCGGAGGCGGAAAGGGAGTATAATTATGATTTCAATCAATAAACTGCGTAAGGAATTTGACCAGGGCGTCGTGGCGCTGGACAGTATCGATCTGGAGATCCGGGACACGGAATTTGTCGCACTGCTGGGGCCGTCGGGCTGCGGGAAATCCACAACCTTAAACTGCATCGCCGGACTTTTGGATGTGACCAGCGGACAGGTGATGTTTGATGATGCGGATGTGACGAACAAGGCGCCAAAGGACCGGAATATCGGTATGGTATTCCAGTCTTACGCCCTGTATCCCCATTTAAAGGTAATTGATAACATTGCGTTCCCCTTAAAGCAAAAGGGTGTATCGAAGGAAGAACGCCATAAAAAGGCGAGGGAAATGGCGGTAAAGCTTCAGATTGAGCATCTTCTGGACCGGAAGCCGACCCAGCTCTCCGGCGGCCAGCAGCAGAGAGTGGCCATGTGCCGCGCCCTCGTGAAGGAACCGAAGATCCTGCTCCTGGACGAGCCGATGTCTAACCTGGATGCCCGATTAAAGATCGAGATCCGCGAAGTAATTAAGAAGATTCAGCAGGAGTTAAAGGTTACATCAATCATCGTGACCCATGATCAGGAAGAGGCCATGGCGATTGCGGACAAGATTGCCATTCTTGACAACGGAAGAATCCAGCAGTACGATACTCCTGAGATGCTTTATCAGTATCCCGCCAACTTATTTGTGGCTAATTTTATGGGGAATCCGCCCATGAATTTTATCGATGCCAAGCTGGAGACGGCCGGGGAGAAGCTTATGTTTACCATTGGGGAGTCTTCCGTGGAGGTATCCGGGCAGCTTCTCGATAAGCTGAGACCCCACACCGGCAGGCCGGTTAAGCTGGGAGTTCGCTCCCATCAGATCAGGGTAGGGGCGGAGCCGGCAGCCAATACCTTGCCGATGGAGGTCCAGATGGTGGAGAACTTAGGCAAGGAACTGCTCTTAAGCGGGGATGTCCACGGCTGTCACGTGCGGGTATCCGTGGATGATACGTCTGCCTTCGGGCGAATGAAGGCGCTGGTGGGCGACGGTGAAAAACGTGTATATCTGCGGTTTGCGGATTTTATAAATGTGTTTGACTCTGAGACGAAGGTGAACCTTGTATTATGAGAGAATTATTAGAACATGCGGACCGGGTGCTGATTGGCGGGCACAGAGGCAGTGCCTGCGGTTACCCGGAAAATTCCATAGAAGCCATGGAGCACGGCCTGCTGTCGGGCGCGGATTACCTGGAAATTGATATTCAGCTGACGAGGGACGGTGTGCCCGTGGTCTATCACGATACCGCTCTGGAGAAACGGACCGCTTTGCACGGATACGTTCACGAGCATACGCTGGACAGGCTGCGGGAGAACTGTCCGGGCCTCTGCACCTTTGAGGAGGCCATGAGATGGGGCAGCGAAAGAGAAGCGTGGTTCGCGCTGGAGATTAAGACAGTTCCCCTGGATATGCAGGAAGTAAACTTCCGTCTGCTGGAGGCCATGGTTCCTGTTCTGGAGAGAACAGGCATGAAGAAGCGTGTATTCGTATTCGGTCCGGATTATCAGGTCCTTAAACGGATGAAGCAGCTGGATCCGGAGGTGGAGATCGGCCTGATCGTTCCCTTTATCCCGGAGGACCCTGTGGAGCTTATGAAGTCCATGGATGCGATGGTCTATTTAACGTATATCTATAATATAACACCGGACATGATAGACGGACTCAAGGCACACGGATATTATGTGAGCGGCGCTATATTAAGGGAAGAAAAATGGATGGAACGGGCATACGCATGCGGCGTAACCATGTTTGAAGCCGATTATCCGGAAATGGCGCGCAGACTGGGAAGTGCAGGACGACAGAGCGTACGGAACAGCGAAGGCTGTGAGCTGTAACAAAAATACGCATAAAACAGCAAACCACAGGAGACCGCGTGATTGACGTATAGTGATGATTCTGATATGATAAAAAATAGTAAAAACAGGTGAAGGAAGGGGTGATGTGTGTGGCAACATTATTGGATATTGCGGAGAAGGCCGGCGTGGCCAAGTCTACGGTTTCCAGAGCGCTGAGGGAAGATCCGACGCTTTCTATTACAGAGGAGACGAAGGAAAAGATCTTTTCCGTAGCGGAAGAACTCCAGTATAAGATGAAACAGGAGAAGAAATTAAAACGATGCCGGAACATTGCGATCGTTCATAAGGACACACATTTCATGAACCAGATTGATAACGCGTTCTATTTCTCGATCAGGAGTGCCGTCGAGGAAACGTGCTACCAGAAGAATATCGGGTTCACATTTGTCCCTTATTCCTTCCTGGATTCGTTTGACCGACAGATCGACGGAGCGCTGGTCGTGGGGAATTTCGACAGGAAAGAGGTGGATACAATCTGTGCCGCGGTGAGGACCGGCTGTATGGTGTTTGTGGGTAAGGTGAATTACTACCCGGACCGCATGGACTGGATCTCTTACAGCATTAAGGACTGTGTTTATAAGGCTATGGGGCATCTGGCTGCCATGGGACTTAAGGATATTGCCTATCTCGGCGGGTATGACAGCGAGGATACACCGGAGGAGTTCAGCAAGTTTTCTTATTTTAAAAAGTTCATGGCCGAGCAGAAGCAGCTTCATTTTGCCGGTTCTATGGTCGGGGAACACGGCGTGGAGAGCGGTTACCAGATGATGAAATGCTGGCTCCGTGAGAAGAAGGCGGTTCCGGATGCATTTTTCGTATCCAATGATCCGATTGCCATCGGAGTGATCAAGGCGCTGAATGAGGAAGGAATCTCCGTGCCGGACAGCGTATCGGTGATTTCCATAAACGGGGACAGCTCCGGCGAATTTTCTTTCCCGGCCCTGACCACGGTCGATGTCCATACGGATGCCATGGGGCGGGAAGCGGTGGAGATTCTGGAGGAACGGATCGAAGGAAAGCGGAAGCTGATTAAAAAGGTGGAATACCAGGTGACGCTGGTGACGCGTGGAAGCGTGGGGAAAATGAAATAATGGAAGGTGTTAGATAAATTAAACAACGTGGAATATCGGTTGACAGCTGATATTTCTACGTTGTTTTTTTAGTGGTGGTAGTTATAGAATTTCAGTTACTATTACAGTAAATGTTAAAGGATTTCCTGTGCGGTTGCTGTTCCCGCAGTTCCTGCCGCAAGATATTTTAAACGCATTTGCGAAGTTGCTCGGCTACCTGAATCCTATCTTTAAATGCAAGATACCTCTGATTGAGCGTTTTCCGCTCGGCAGTCATCTTGCCTTTGCTGGTAGGGGGGGCGTTCAATGCGGTTCATCTGCGCTTTCTATGTCCTTATTGTTTGCGATAAACCGCACATTTTTTTTGCGGAAGACTTGACGGTGAAGGGCTTTTCGCTCTACGAAGAGAACCATCCGAATGTGAAAATTGTACAGGATGCCACCCAGAGGAACAGTATAAGGTGAAAATCCGTACGGCGGCGGCCAGCGATGAACTGCCGGACATCTTCTTTGCATGGAATACTCGTGTGCAGAAGACTTTGTGAAAGCGGGTAAGGCCCAGAAGATGGGACCATATCATGTGAACGCAGCTATTTGAGCCGTCAGTTTAAGCAGCCGTCAGTGGAGATTCCGCATAAGAATGAACCGCCACCACACCGCTCCGCTGAACAGATTCACAACTGAAAATTTTATTAAAAAAATTATCAGTTGTGAAAAGGGAGAAAACGCCTGTCTGGTGTTGAACCGGATGACGTTTGATGATAAAATTATCTTTGCAGCGAATGGCGTACAGAATTATGATACAAGGAGGTATAGCATGAGTACAGCATCAAACGGAAGCAGGAAAGCTGAAAAGACTTTAATTGATATCATCGTAAAATTATTTACGGTGTCTGAGGAATATGCGGCAGGATATTTTATGATGAATGGAAGCTATTACAAACCAGGCCGCAATTAAAATGTCAAAAATCATATGTATGGAAAATGACCTTTTTGTAAGAGGTCATTTTTTTATGCAAAAATAAGTCAAAATACGGCCTTTTTTTGAAAATCCGTGCAGAAGCCGAAGGCAGCCAATTTCGTTATAATGAACATAGAAAAAATCACGAAGATAACGGAAGAGATGAAAGGAGACCAGCTATGAAGATTCAATTAGGGATTATCGGGTTTGGCGGAATGGGAAAATGGCATGCGGAGAATGCGCCGAGAGCAGGCGTGGAGATTACGGCGGTATGTGATATCGACGAGGGGAAGCAGCAGGAAGCGGCAGCCATGGGTTACCGGATGTATAAAACGGCAGATGACCTGCTTGCAGATCCGGAGGTGAATACGGTCATACTTACGGTGCCGAACCACCTGCATAAAGAGATGTGCATAAAGGCCGCCAGGGCAGGAAAAAACGTTATTACAGAAAAACCGGCGGCAATGGATGTGGCGGAACTGGATGCCATGGAAGCCGCGTGTAAAGAGGCGGGGGTGTTCTTCACTTCTCATCAGAACCGGCGCTGGGATAAGGATATGCTGATCGTGAAAAAGGCGTATGATGAGAGGCTTCTGGGTAATATCTTTACCATCGAATCGAAGCTGCATTCCGGCAACGGCTATATGCACGAATGGCATATCTATAAGAAATACGGCGGCGGAATGATCTATGACTGGGGTGTGCATCTGATTGATCAGATTTTGTTCATGATGCCGGAGGCGAAGGTGCTGTCTCTCTATGCGGACATTAAAAATGTACTGCATGAAGAAGTGGATGATTATTTTAAGATCATTATGAAGATGTCAAATGGCGTGACGGCGCATATAGAGTTGTCAACCTATATTCTGGATTATCAGCCGAGATGGCTGGCAGCAGGGGATAAGGGAACGTTGGTGGTAAAATCCTTCGGATGTGACGGACATCTGCTGCGTACCGGTAAGCTGCTGGAGAAATTACCGCCCCAGATTACAGAGACAGAGGCGGGACCCACGAGACAGTTCGCTCCGGTACCGCCGGGAGGAATTGAAGAATTTCCGCTTCCGGAAGTGAAGACAGACTGGCTCGACTTCTATCGCAATGTCAAAGGGGTATTAAATGGAACGGAAGAGTCAGTAATCAAAATCTCTGAGGTGCGAAGAGTCCTGGCTGTGATGGAGGCGGCGAGAAAGTCTGCCGAAACGGGGCTGGCAGTGGAATTTGAAGAAGCGGGCGAAGAAACGGGATACTGAAAAAGCGGACGAAGAAAAGAGGAACTGAAAACGGACGAACAGATGGGAAAGAGAAGCTTGAAGAAGAACAGGGAAAGGCGGATTTTATGAAATTAGGATTTATTACAGCAATCTGTGATGGCATGACCTTTGAGGAGGTTGTGGATTTTGCGGCGGAAAATGGATTGGAATGTCTGGAGGTGGCCTGCTGGCCCCAGGGAGGCGCACAGCGCAGATATGCCGGAGTCAGCCATATTGATGCGGCGAATCTGACGGAAGAAAAGGCGGCTTTTATTAAAGAGTACTGTGCGGAAAAGGGGGTGGAAATCTCTTCACTGGCGTATTATCCGAATCCTCTGGACCCGGATTTAGAAAAGCGTGCAGGGTATATTGAGCATCTTTATAAGCTGATTGACGCATCGGTGATGCTGGAGGTTAATATGATCACCACATTTGTAGGGAGAGATCCGAAGAAGAATGTGGAAGAGAATTTGAAGCTGGTC
>OBUZ01000490.1_pt1 | contig 22620 bp, 27 predicted proteins | sample 1494961 | NCBI WGS metagenome assembly OBUZ01 (sample SAMEA2579939, study PRJEB22360) | human gut metagenome | biome: human gut; feature: human-associated habitat; material: faeces | place: Denmark | collected 2008/2010
ATGGAGCAAACCCGGATCTCTCAATTTCTTCCGGAGAAAGATTTTTCGTCAGCTGGTGCACAATGGCACAGATCATTTCCATATGGGCCAGTTCCTCCGTGCCGATATCCGTAAGTGTTGCTGTCACCTCTTTATATGGCATGGTGTACCGCTGAGATAAATACCGCATCGATGCAGCGAGCTCCCCGTCCGGGCCACCAAATAACAATAACCTATAATATTTTTACTTATTATAAATATACACGAAAATGATACAATATTCTTAGGACGGCAACTCCATCCGTCCAACACTCATATACGCCGCCCGTAAAAAGGTGTGCATCATTTCGGTTGTCAGAGTCATACCTACTGGCAGCCGAAATTTAAAAGTATTTCCTGGTATCTCCATAAACTCTTGGTATAGTAAAAACGTATCGTAAGATTCGTAGATCTGATATTCCATAATTGTTCTCCCTCACATTGACTACATATTATTATATCACAGTGGATGGATTGCTGGGCTTGAAATTATTTTAAAAAGTTTTTGATTTGCTATTGACTTTACGCCTTATATGGCGTATAATAAGACCATAAGATAAAGCAAAGGAGATGTGAAAGATGACGAGAAATGAAGCGGTTGAAAAAATCATGGAACGAATCGAAGAAATCAAAGATGACTATGATTTTGGCTATATCGGAGTTCGGGTGCAAGAAAATCCGTTTACACTTGGAGAGACGCTTGATAACTCCTTTGTATGGGTGGATGGTGAAATGACAGAGGAAGAACTTAATGGAACATGCGCTGTAAAAATTGATGAAGCCGAGCTTGCAAAAGGATACTTCGGAGATCACGTTGCTATAATCGGTGGAGACTCTGCGGAATACGGACAGGATCTCGGTGAAATCATCATCAGGAACGCAGAAGTACTTGAAATTGTATCATAGGAGTAATAGTATGAGAAGATATAGTGATTGCATGAGAACTGATGGTATGTGCGGAATATGCGCATTAACAAGCAGGGGGTTGGATTGTCACAACAACAGAATAAATGGCGTCATGTACAATAGGACATTGTCTGGAATGACACAGAAAGAACTTTCGGAGAAGACCGGAATTAACATCAGACAGATACAGAAATATGAGTGTGGAGAATGCGATACTGGGAAAATGATGCTTAGGAACGCAATTGCTCTAGCAGATGCGCTGGAATGCGATGTGAGGGAATTATTGTAAATGGATGATTTAACCGGAAGAAAGTTTGGGAAACTTACCGTGATTGAGAAAACGGAAAAAATAAAAAATGGCTCTATCGTTTGGAAATGCAAATGTGATTGCGGCGGCACTATATGTGCATCAACAAGAGATTTGAGTCAAGGACGAGTTAAAAGCTGTGGCTGCCTGAGAAAAGAAAGATATAATCTAATCGGTCAAAAATTCGGAAGGCTAACTGTGCTGAAATCTGAATCATGCGGATCACATCGAACATTTCTCTGCCAATGCGAGTGCGGAAATAAAGTTTCTGTACGCGGTGATAGTCTAAAAAGAGGTAAAACCGTAAGCTGTGGATGCTTAAAGCGTAATGGAGAGAAAGCCGGACAACTGGAAAGAGGAAGAAACCTAAATGATCATACATCTCTCATATTTTACAAAGGGACTGTATCAAAAAACAATACAACTGGATTTAATGGGATATCACTAATCAAAGGCAAATACAGGGCTACCATTGGATACAAAAATAAAACATATTATTTGATATCTGATAGTAACATTGAGATAGCGAAAGATGTGCGAAAAGAAGCGGATGAAGCTATAAAAAATGGAACATTTGAAGAATGGATAGGCCAGCTAAAGAGGAGCAGAAATGAAAAGAAGTATTATTGATTTATTTAAGGATGCGTTAGAGTCGGATGATTATAAGTTCAAAGCAGCATTCCTCGTAGGGAGTTTGGTATCTTACGAATCGAATGACACGCCGGAAAAAGAAGTGCAAAGCACAGCATATCTTACTGAGATTCTCGAATACCTGCAGTCTGTAAATTCAAAGGATCCAGACAAGGAGAAATTTATCAATAGCATAACGGGAACCATTGAACGATATTTAAATTGGGAAGATGATACCCCCTCAGAGAGCTAATCTCCGAGGGGATTTTATTAAAACAGTTGGAATCTGTCGATAGCCTGTCCGAACGCTCCAGCATATCCGTCCTGTCCGTTTCCGGTCTCATTATCATACTGCCAATCCCAGTATGCTCCATTTACCGGGCTGACACGGTACTGCGCTTTCTGGTAGCCGTATTTTGCCGCATAATCTGCTGGAGTATTGTAGTACACCTCGATTGCGTCAATTGGCTGTCCTGTACCGGCATAACCATTATTGTGATCATGCCAGTTGCATCCTGTCACATAAGGTAGCCACCCTCTTCCGATCACGTGGACTCTGTATTTTACGGAGCCTTTGTCTACCTTAATAGCTACATCTGTGATGCGCTTGCCCTGTATCCCGGCAAAGTCTGTGAGATTGCGGACAAATGGTAAGATTGTACCGTCTTCCAGTTTGACGGCGTAAGTAAATACTACTTCCGGCTGTTTCTGTGCAGCTTGAGCCTGCGCCTGTCCTCCAGATACATAAGTTGGCGGCGTGACATTGCCACCCATGTACTCCTTGATTCGCTTTATAAAATAGGATTTCGTAGCTTCTCTTCCACCGTGAATCTCTACAGATCTGTGAGGGCATGATGTGGCATACACTTCCTGGTGCAATCTGATTGTGCTTGTACTTGGTGTGATTCCATACTGCTTACACTTCTGCGCTGCCAACTGCAATGCTTTTTCCTCATTTGCTTTAAATACATCCAGATCGCCCATACTCTGACACGTTTCGATGCCGAGATAATTTAAATTTCCATTGGTGTCTCCACAGTGCCATGCACAATTCGTATCATCCTCTGCCTGTAAGATTCCGTCCTGCGCTACATAATAGTGCGCAAATCCGTTTTCCAGGGGATGTGTCTGTAACCAATTTCTGTAAAATTCTGCATTGGCGTTCTTACTTCCAGCGTCGTTATGGATAAAGATACCTACCGGATTTCTTCCTCTGTTTCCTGCTACTCCACGACAAATACTCATATTTTCTCCTTTCCGTGCGATGTCGCACAATAAAAGAGAGCCTGTTTCCAAGCTCTCTGAAATTACCTACTTATATGTAAGTGCCCGTTCTGAATCTCCTGTCCCCGGCGTTGTTGGGTCTACCACTACACCAAGGATTGCCAGCACTGCAAAAAGCGCATTGATTACGGTCAACAGCTTATCCCCAAGGTCTCCAAGGTCGATGGTAAGCCCAAACACTGCCGCAATTGCCTGTATCAACAGTAAGATTGCCGGGATCAGCGCTACCCAGAAAGCCTTGTTTTTAATTCTTACAATCCAGTTAATTTTTTTCATGCTGCATTCTCCTTTATCCTTTTATTGGCAGTTCTTTTACTTCTGCTAATAGTTGCGTTGCCATTCCATTCCCACCGAGTTTATGGTATGCATCATACATTTCGATAAAATTCTCAATTCCATGCTTCGTAACATACCCTCTTTTTGTCCATTTTTCGTGGTACTCGATAAGTTGGACGCGCAAAAGTAGCATTGTCCCTGCACTATTTGCGCCCCTGTCCTTCTTCTGATTTTTGAGTAGCCACACAATGTATCCCATAAATGCTGTGAGTACTATCGGCAACGCAAGTTTATAGGTTTCTGTCAATATTTCTGTCATGTCTTTCCTCCGGTTTTAAAGTATAAAAAATAAGACCCTCACGGTCTTGCCCTAATCTCCATGTGCCCTCCTAAGACGATGCAATCCAAGATGTACAAATCGTTCGCTCTGCATAATCTTTCTTTTCCACATCCAGAGAAATATTGTCTCCTATACGATATCTTCCAGTTCCAATGATCGTCCCTGCGACTACTTCCGGGCACGCACAAAATACGTGATATTTCGGCCGGAATTCTTCCGGGATGGCCTCCTTGTAAAATTCATTGAAAGACCCGCTGTTCGGAAACTGTGCCAACATCTCAATTTTGCAGTGTACGATCTTGCCGATTTTATACAACCACATCTGCATGCGATTACTGCTGTTTACATTGGAGTACGGTCCTCTCACCTGTCCGGAATCATATTCCTTGATTCCCATCAATTCTTGATCACCCAGTAATAACTTGCCATGAAACCTCGCATCTTGATAGAAATCATAACCCACTTCGCTATCGCTTGCTGTTCCGCCGAAAGCAATACTTCTCCCTTTATTTGCAACATCCAACGCCCGGAACTGTGCCGGAACAATCACTTCTTCTTGTTTGCTGCCGTTTAAGTCCGTGATTGTAACGATAACAAAGTACACACTCCCCGTGGATATTTCCCCATTCCCGATTATTTGGGAAATCTTTCCACTTGTCGTGTTTGGGTATGTTTCGCTTGCTTTCACCGGACTTCCAGAAGCAGTCTCCTGATAATCTATCCTGACACTGATGGCCTTGTTAGAGCTATTTAAGGTCTGGTCTACTTGCCAGCTCCCAGTGACTTTAATGTATGTACCATCACTCTTTGGAGTTCCGCTTGAGTCGCACCGCAATGCAGTCAGTCCGGTAATTGTGGGTTTGATGTATGCGATCTGCCAGACTGCATACAAGGTGATATCCACATCTGCGCCGTAAGTAGACCCCGGCATGTACGACACCTCTCCGGCAGATGACGTTGCCCAACCCATAAATACATACCCGTCTCGTGTAGGGCGTGCAGAGGATAGGGTTAAGTTTGACCCATATATTTTCTTTTGACTGCCCGGCGAGCCCGTTCCTCCGTTTGCATTGTAAGATACGGTATGTTCCCACGTGATAGCCGAGAGTGCGTAACTTCCACTTGCTGAGATTGTGGACGGGTTGATTCCCGTGTTAATTGTTGCGGAAAATCCTATGTTCTTGGGCTGTCCGCTTGTCGGCATCGTAATGCGGAATGTCTTAGTTCCGCCAATGTTTGTCCATATCCAGTTCCCTCCACCGCTTCCAACTGCAAATGTCGCACTTCCGGACGTATTTTGTCCGTCACAGCTCATGCTGTATGGTGCACCGCCATAATTGTATCCACCCCAGTCAAACGCAATATCAAACCTGATATCCACATCGTACTGATGTGTGAGATTCGCATCCCCTACACCACGGACTGCCGTGACATAGATTCTCCCCGTTCCTGCCATAAGTCCCTCCTACTCAATATATATCAGTGACAGATGCCCGTCCCCATTGTCCAACATTGCATAGTTACCTACACCAACCCTTTTGGCGCTTAGGTTATCAACTTCTGCCACCGGCATATACGCTTTTTCATTGCCAAAATACGCCAGCCCTTTGTCTCCTTCGTAAAATCCTAGGCGCGAGTTCGTCAACCTTGCCTTCAGGTCATTACTTGTTCCACCCAGTTCCAAAAACGGCGTAACTCCATCCGACCCCTGCCGTACCCATGTATCAATGACCTCTGTTTTTCCATCCACGTACTGCACCGTGTTTTTAAATTCCGCACGAACTTCATTTTTGTACGTCTCAAAACTAGTGTTGATATTGTTGACGCTGGAGATTGCTGTGTTGGCTGATTCCTGTGCGTTTCCTGCCGCATCTTTCGCGTCTTCGATGTCTCCCGTGTATGCTTCTACCCATTTTTCGCCGTCCCAGTACTTAAGGACGTTGTTTACCGTGTCGTACCAGAGTTTAGTCTTATCGTCTGGTGGTGTTTCGGATTTTATTGCTCCATCCGTACCATCTTTGCCGTCATCCCCCTTATATTTCGACCACTGGTAATCTGCCGGATTATTACTTTCCGTTTGAGATTCCTTGTTATAGGCAAATCCGATGTAATATTTTCCATTCGGGCTGTCGGACATCCCGTTTCCATACTCGTCATCAGCAAATTTAAACCATGTGTAATAAGTTGTTCCGTCTTTTCCCGGCTCTCCATCGGATACATCCGTAACCGTTACTTCTTCAACCCCCCTTAGGACTCCCTCCGTATCCCTTGCTTCAAATTTGTAGACCGCCTTGCTCTCCACATCCAAAGCTCGAACTTTTATGGTCCGACCGGCGTAGATATGATTCCCATCCTTAAACCATCGAATTGTGAAATTGTCTGTCCGATCTACCCCATTATCTATTACATTGGCAGTCAAGTTGGTAAAGCCTTCATTATTTTTAAATACAATTCCGTTATCCGTAGAGATACTGCTTGTGTAAATCTTTGTTTTGTTAATCAGATCCTCTACTTTCTGCAGCAAATCTTCAGAGATTTCCGGCTGCAGCTCTTTAAAATTGGTAAAGACTGTCTTGTTTGCTTGCGGATTCGTGAAACTGCGAACCTGCTCCGATACTCTTGCACTCAAATATAATGTAGGAACGTACTCCTCATCCTCAATCTCCACGGTATCTCCGATAGCAGTATCAAAGTACCCCGTTACATCATAAGTCACAACCGGTTCAGATGCTGTTTTCAAGTCCAATAGTGCCATACTGTACAGCTTGTCTTTATTATCCGTATCGTAGGATTTTGGCATAAAGATGTATCCGTCTTCTTTGTTTATCAGATTCGATGGGAAGCGATCTCTTGCCTGTGGTGCCCGGATATCTGGACCTTGTGTATAAAACTCTACTACACCGTTCTCATCCAGCTCTTCTTTCTCAATTCCCTGTATAGTCAGTCCATCCTTTCCTGTTGGACGGATACCGGTGTACAGATTTTCGATACTGGATTCCTTCCGGATGCCGGTAACATTTTTCCCGTACCGCAGTTTGATATCTCCCCGGAACTCCCCAACTCCCGTGTTATTGTCTGAGTGTTCCCGATACACGTTCATTACAATTTCTTTCAGTGAATAATCATCATTTAACACAGTCTGGAACTCAATCTCCGCATCGAATACATTCGCCACGGAAAATAAACGGGACAGTACCGTTGCCTCACCTGTCCATTCGTTTGAAATCCGCTTATCTGACACTTCATTGATCCCGATCCGCACGGTACGTTCCGGATCAAAGGCAGTTACATATTCCTCAAAGCTCATTGCGCTTTCAGATTTGTATGCCCCAACATTCTCGTTGATCAATTCGAAGCTTAAAGACCATGCTGTCGCAGTAACTGTAAATTCATCCTTTTCCACATGTACGATATTCAGATAGTAGTCTTTTCCGTTATATACAAAGGCTACTTTATTCCCTTCTACGATATACGCCGCATCCTCGTGTTTGGAACTTACCGTAAATGCGTATGTATTCGCTGTCCCCTGCAGATATTCATGGAGCTCATCGTTCCAATAATGCATAGAGTTTCGATGGGTGTTATCCAAAAATGCAAGCACCCTGTCATGTGGATTCAGTACGGCAATTCTGATTTCATTCATTATAAATACGCCTCCCTTATTTTGGCTTTAATCGTTGGTGGAGGACTGCTAAATGCCGAGTAGGAGAACTGGATCTCCGTCTCTCCCGGCGGTACCAGAAAATGCTTACTTCCTCGGATTTCATCTTCCATCCGCTTCATCCCGTTTACATAAACCGCTGTATCATTTCCATCAATATAGACCACATCTCCGGACTTATACCGGTTCGGCACATCTCTGTATTTTTCCACGTTATCCTTGCGGAACCAGATACTTTTTAAATAATTGTGCGTAACCAGCTGATTTCCAAGATCTCTACTTCCCCACTGCCCGATCCAGACCTGTATCTTCTCGCACGCCATGTCCTTGATTTCCGGGATAGTGAAGTAATAGTACTGCCCATACCAGAAAATACGCAACCGATCCCCTTCTTTTAAAAAATCATTATGCCCGCCACCCATCTTTAAATTAAACGGGTTTCCCTCATAAGCTGTCGGCTGGAAATCCAGTGTCTTGATCTTCTTGTTTTGTGGTGCGAACCAGTCCACATGCGCCGTATTACCAACCGTATCACTCTTGTTAATAGACATAGAGCAGATCACTTCATTTTTCCCTGTAAGAAACGCAATAGTCTGTGCTCCCGTCTGTCCCATCAATCCAGTCTCGAACCAGTGCTGCGTGTAACAGTAAAAGTTCTTTGCCCCACGTCTGCCCTCGCTGTCAACCGGGATAGTAAGTGTTCTCATTCCGCCGTTCCAGTACCCGGATGTTGCCTGTCCACCTTTTAATGCCATGACGTTATATCCGGCAACATTCTTGACTTCGAGTGTTCCCTGTGTGGTATTTTCTGGATTCTGATAAGAGGTGCCGTGATCGTCTTGAAACAGGCTATACCCCTCTGACAGTATCTCTGACGCCTTATAGTCTTCGCCGTCTGCTTCTTCGATCTTGCCGAGTTGTATTGCACCGTATTTACTGGCAATCCCAATAAATCCATTTTCATGGTTGTGAGTGATATCGTAGCTTACCGGAACGGATTCTGTACCACCATTTACAATAGTAAGCGTCTGATATCCGCTTTCCTGATGGGCAGTAAACGATTTTTCCGCTGCAGAATATTTCCGTGGATCACAACAATAAAAAGTAAATTCGCTTTTTACGTTCAATCTGCCTGGCTCCACATCTCCTACACTTGATTTCGTCCCGATAAAATATTTATCCGGTTCATCTGCAAAAATCAGCTTTGCCTGTTCCTTATTTAAGATTCCAGAGAGTTTGTTGAATTTTTCCTGAAACTCTCTAGGGGATGTGCAAAGCAACTGGTATCCAACTGTAATACTTCTGGTTGTATCTCGCTTTCCCGTATACTCGGACCCATCCACAAGATCAATTTCTCTCTCCGAAATTTCCGATCCCAAAAGCTCACGACCGGTCACGTACAGAGTTCTGTATCCGTCAATCAAATTTTCAATATATGCCCCATCAATCTGCAGAGCCTCACTCGGCAGGGAGCTTTTACTCCCCGCTTGATTTGTATCCACAAACTCATACATGGCTTCTTTCTCCTTTTAGTCTCATCTTCATACTCTCTCGGCTTTCCAACTCTTTCTGTGTGAATTCTGCCGTAACACGTGCCGCTTCTCTTCCGTTATACTCAACTGGAACAACGATAGTATAAGTTGCATTGCTGCTGTAAGAGTGATCGCCGGAAAGCTCGTAATCTCCGGCACCGGAAAAGCGCATTCTCATATCTGTAGATAATGTCGGGATATCCACAATGTTCTGCGTAGCTTCTGCAACCTTTCTAGTCATCGACTCAATTCCAAGTGCAAATCCTTCGCCTACATAGGCGCCCAACCCAGCAAACACTCTTGACGGACTGTGGATTTTTGCTTTTGCCCTGACTGCCGCATCTGCAGCCGCAGCCATTTGTTCTGCAACTGATCTGATATATCCAAGTGTAGATGCCATGCCTTTTGCAAGTCCCTGTCCAATATACACGCCGCAAGAATAAGCACCAGATGAAGTGCTGTTAAGTGCTGACAAAATGGACGTTGACATTGATCTCGCCGTAGAAGTTGCCCTACTTGCACCGGAGGATAGAGCGGAATTAAATTGGCTCATTGCCTGCGTTGCAATATTCGTCAGCATTGAAATAAGTTTATTAGCAGATGACGTAATTTTAGAAACACCACGCTGCACGGAATTAGCAGCTGAATTCATACCGTTAGTAAGCGCTTTTGAAAATTGCGCCCCGGCTTTCGCGGCCGAAGAATCCAGTTGTGCTACCAGCGCTTCCGCACCTGCACTAATAGAAGCAAATGCTACCATGATACTGCCAGTATCTATAACAGGAATTGAAAAACTTGCTAATGCTCCGCTAATCATAGCCATGCTAGTAGGAATTTGAACGGCCGTTGAATTTAGTTGCGTAAGAGTTCCTGAAAACATTGAAATCTGCACCGATGCAATTGTAATTGCTCCAATAACTCCGTTAAGTCCATCTGCAACGGTACCAATTCCTTTTCCTTTTGCAGAAATTTCTCCGAGACCAATAGCTACCGATCCGAGCGCCTTTGCTATATCTACAATAGATAGACTAGCAATCGTGTTGATACCGTCAGCTACGCTCTCGAATCCTTTGCCAGCATTTTTGGCAGAGTTTCCGATTGAGTCAATGATTCCAGCAACAGAATCCAAAACACTGGAAAATCCACCACTAATTGAATCTATAACTTTCGAAATCCCGTCTGTGACTTTTTTAAACCCATCCCCTAATGAATCAATAACACCTGTAATGATGTCCCCGGCAGTTTTAAAAATATTTACAAGTGTATTGCCAACAACTGATACTATTTTGCTAACTGAATCAGAAACAGTTGACACAAAATTTCCGAATACTGGGAAGATAGCTACGATAGCACCAGTAATTACCCCTATTACTTGAACAACAACATCTCCAAGTATTTGAATTACTCTTCCTAGTGCTTCAACAAAAGGCGTTGCCAGAGACATTCCAGCACCAACCATAAGGATGGTTGCGCCGAAAGCAAGCATCGCTGGTATAGCAGCTGTCAGAGCCGTCCCAAATACCGCAAATACGGCGACCAAACCACCGACAACAACTCCGAATGTCCCCATTGCAATAGCACCATCTGTACCAGTTTTAGCAAGAGGTGTCATGGATAATGCCATTGCTGATACCGCACCAGCAAACACCACAATGCCAACTGCACTTTCCTGCAGTTTCTTTCCCATAGTTCCAAGTATGATTGCTAAACCACCGATAACAACTCCGAATGCAGCAAGCGGAGCAACAGCCGTATCTCCGAGGCTTGCTAGAGGTGTAAGCGCAAGCGCGAGACCAGCTAAAGAAAGTACTACTGCTGACACTGCGAAAGCCATCTTTGTGAACGATTTAGACGCCGCGTTCATTTTCGCTGGAGAAGTTTTAATGTTTTTCAAAAAACTCATAAATCCAAAACTTAATGCTAGAACTGCACCAACCATGCCGGCAAGTACTGCTACTGCCAAAGGCCCGGAATCCGCCACTGCTTTTGCACCTTGCGCCAATAAGAAAAATCCACCACTGATTAACGCAACCCCTGTTCCAAGCATCATGAATGCTTTGGCAGACGCAAGCATTTTCTTGGAGCTTGAAGCACTGCTTTTACCGACCGCTTCTTGCCCTTTAGAGATTCCAAACAATTTTCCGGCAATTTTACTTATTCCTGCGCCAGCAAGACCAGCAATCGCACTCGTGAATGCGCCTAAAAATGGTGCGACTGTTTTAACAATCTTGAATCCCTTATACGCTACAAAAAGCTGTGGGAGTTTTGATATCACTTTCGCGATGATCTCAGAATGTTCTTTCAAGAATCCGGCAAAGGTTTTCAATGCTCCGCTCGCAGAATCCATTGCACTGCTAAAAGAACTGATACTTTCCGTGGAACCAAACGCACCAGTAATCTTCCCCAAATCTTCTCCGATTGCGGAAAAAGCATCTCCAAAAGCAGCCTTTACTTCGGAAACCTCTGTCTTTAAAACATTCCAGTATCCACTTGCTTTATCGAGAAATGAGGTTAATTTCCCAGCAATCGCATCCCCATCTAACTCTCCGAATTTATTAATAATTCCATCCAAAGACTTAATTGCTCGGCCAGATAAAACATCGAATGATGGCGCAAGTTTATTACTTACTGTTTCAGTCAACCCGTCCATCGCCTGATCTACGGTCTTATATTCTGTTGCAAGCTTCGTAAACGCGTCATTTGTGCCGACTTTTGCGATAGCATCAAAGAAATCTTCTGTCGCGATTTTCCCGTCCTGTACATTCTGTACAAGCTCCGTGGTAGTCATACCCATTTCTTTTGCGACTGCTGATATACCAGCCGGAGTCTGCTCAATCATGAGTTTAAAGTCCGCCCATGCAACTGTTGGCTTTGCTGCCATCTGTGTAGCCTGCTGGCTTAAAGTCTTCATTGCCTGTTTCGGATTCTCGGCCGCCGCAGCAAGCCCTCCGAATCCCTTTACAAGCTTGTTCGTGCTTTTAATCCCAACTGCGCTCAACTGAGCATAAGTACTCGCCATATCAGATGCACTATAAATCGTATCTTCTGCAAACTCTTGCAATTCCTTTTTTACAGATACAATCTCGTCAGCGCCTTTTCCAACCATCGACATGTTTCCATTAAATGTTTTCCATGCAGCGCTGGAAGAATTTAACTCTGACACCATACCACCAATACTGGATGTGACAGCACCAAATGCCTTTTGTCCAATTCCGGCCATGATTCCAAATCCGATTCCACTCGTGAGCGTGCTTTTTAAATTGCTTACGGTACCCATTGCAGATTTGAAAGCAGACGTAAATCCTCTATCCTGTGCAGATAATATTGCCTTTACTGAATAACTTTCTGCCATGCCATCACTCTCCTTTCATCATCCTGCCGATTATGTCTAATCTTTCATTTTTCTTCTTGCGGCTCTTTATGCGATCCACTTCTTTTTCGTAATCAAAGAATTTTCTGAATCTCTGATACACTGGTTTAGTCTTATTCTTTCCGACCTTTTTCTCTGCTTTCACAGCAAAATTCAGGAATGCTTGCAGATGATTTCGATAGTCCTTATCTACTTCTCTTAGCTGCACAGCCTCCATGAGCAAGGTGTATTCTGGAATTGTCAACCTATCCACTTCTTCAAAGCTCTTAAAGCCAAGATACCGGAAACAATTCAACGCCACCTCTCTGTAGGATTCTTCAAAATCTACATCATCAGCTCTCTCTTCTTCGCTTCTTCCTCTTCCACTCTCTGTTTCTCTTTCTCCACAGCGTCCGCAATCTCTTTCGTAGCTTTTTTTGTAGCATTGGCACTCTCCAAGAAACCCATTACTGTTTCTGTAAGCTCATCAATATCTGTGTCCTCATCGTCGATATACTCATCCAAAAGGCCTCTTGTCACTCTCGGATTCTGCCCTTTATTCGCAACATCAAGAATGTTTACCAATGCATCCGGATCACCATTTATTAAGTTCATAAGCGCATACCGGAATCCTACGTCTTTTTTTACTCCCGGCAATCCATCCACAGGCATATTTGTCTGCTTGTTGATTTCTCTCAAAAATCCCATTCCGAATTTAAACTGGTACACCTGTCCGTTAATTGTTAATTCCATCATATTTTTTACCTCCATTAAAAGAGAGCGGTTTTACCGCCCCCTATGTACATAATCATCCGTTTTTCGCCTTACAAATTCTCCCTCTACTAATCAAGGCAGTATCACCAGAGGGGTTTACGATTCCTGTGTCGTATCCTTAAACACATAAGCTGCTACTTCCTGCTGCTGTGCAGTCACAGTAACATCCCCTCGTTTTCCGGAGCCGTTAACACCAAAAGTAAGAGACACCTCTACATTTTCATCTGCCGAGGATGTGATCTCAAATTCCGTGAGATATCCCTGGAAATACATGCCCTTAAACTTATTCGGACCAGGTTCTGCCGGATCCTCAAGGTTTGCTTCCCAGATTTCAAGCAACTCATCCGAATCCATTGCGTCCTCTAACTCAGAGATTAACTTATCTTTCTTCGCAAGGATAGCAGTAGCTGTGATTTCTGTTTCCGCAGCCCCGGGTGTGCGAATTGTTCCGTCCTTCGTTGCCGTAGAATCCGCATCCTTGCTTTTTGTTCTTCCATTTTCTGTCGTGAATGCAAGATTTTTCGCAGCCTCTTCTCCGGCTTTTCCTGCAAGTCGATACAAATAGACGATTTTCTTGCCAGATACCGCCTCTGCAAATAACTGTAGTCCTGCTTTAAACATACTTATATCCATTCCTTTCTCCTCTCTAACTAAAACTAAATTCTATTTCCAGCAACCCGTGTAAAAGAGGCTGCTTTGTTGTTGTATCCGGAAGAATCCTCTGATTTACATTCCGGACATTCCATGCAAAATTTTCGGTATGATCCAGTCTTCTGCATGTGGTTTTGATCGCCAACAGCATTTTTGATACCGTTCCTCTCTGTCTTGGATTGTTGTGCCAAACATGGATTGTCTGATGGACACTGCCAAACACAGCGGTCTTATTCGCATCATCGATCAATTGGCTGTCTGCGAGATAAACAAAAGGATACGGCGTACCATCCGGCGGTAAGAAGCCGTCATATACGTCATATCCTAATGCTTTGATCTCTGTAAGTAATTTTGTAAATAATTCTTGCTGTGGATCCATATCTCACCTCACAAGCTTTTGCAAATCTTTTTCAAACTGTTTCTTTTGCTCCTCAAATGCAGGCTTTAAATACGGCTGCGCTTCCATAAATCGGGTTCCAAGTTCTACGTAAGGCGCATACTCAGCTGTTGGTTCTACTGTGGCAGTCATTCCGCCGTCTGAAATGTCAATACCGATACTCCTTTTCAGTGTTCCAGTATCGACTGGAGCATTCCTCTGCGCTTTTCTTTGCATATCAGATCCATTCTTTTTCACGACCGTCTTGACCGCGCTCATGTCCATCCGCTTCTTCAAGCCTTTATTTAGCGTTGCGATTCCTTCGATTTTTAACGTAGCCATCACTGCACCTCCGATACTACAAACACATGCTTCGTTCGCAGTTTTCGTTCAAAATCCACTCTGTACAGTTTCCTTCCAACACGGATCCTGTGAAATAGCTCCGTATAGTGCGTCTGTAGTTGGATGGTCAAACTCCCTTGCTTAATCTCACCGTAAACTAAATTCATCGTTTCTGTACCAGTATCAGAAACACACCCATACCGTTTTGTTTCGGTTGTATAATCTTCCGCATAATCTCCCGTTGTAGGATTATACACTCCTTGTACTACCGTTTGAAAGAATACAGGTTTATCATATCTCATAAAAACCGAATCCTTCCTTTCTTAATCCCGCCTATGGAATCAAGATACGCCTGTATCTCCTCCATATAGGGAGCAAAGTCATTTTCTAAATAGGATGTGCTCTCTCCCGCTACAGTATGGGTTGACATTCCCTCTGACCCAATACGATTAAAACGGATCACCGCTACATCTGTAACAATATGCTGCATACTCGGCGGTACTTCCATACCGCCGAGAAGCAGTTTTAGTCTATTTTTTACAGATTCCAGAATCAACAAAAGCTTTTCATCAGAATCCCTGTCAGAACTATCAATCCCCAAAAGGATTTTCAAGTCGTCTAACATCTCATCACCTACCCATTTATTGAGATACGATCACTGCACTGCCTTTGGCAACAGCTTTAAACCCAGGATCTGCTTCCACGATTGTCAAATGTTCTCCATTTGTTCCATCAATTTCAGAAACTCCGTCCCATTTCTTCCATGTTTTCACATCCATTCCATAAGTTACTGCTTCCGCGCTACCTGCTTTCGTTTTATACTTCCAGCAGTTATTCATAGATGACAATTGCTTATCTACAGATGGGAGAGTCTTTCCGTTTTCAGAACCCTTCACAGATGCTACCTTTAACTCCCCAAGTTTCTGTGTATTTTCACCGCCTACCGACATATATGCAATGGCATCCATATACTCGCAAAAAATACGAAGCCCCATAATTGCAAACATATCTGAAATCGCTCTTTCATAAGTTCCCTGAGCATGAAATCCGATGAATCCAGTTGCCGAATCCGTAGTATACGACAGTCCGGCTTTTACAAACTCGGAATCTGCTGGATCCACATAGTATGCGATCATATTGTTTAGTGGGGTTGCAATTACTGTTTTTTCTGGAATTTCTGATGTTACAAATACGACATCTGCACCAAGGAAGTTTTTAATGTACGACATTCCAAACGAAGTCTGCAATGTGATATCGGCTGCTCCGACATATCTATAAACATCCAAAGTATTCACCCATACTGCAATCCCTGTAGCTGTTCTGTTCATGCTCTCAAATTTTTCTTTCACCTTTCCAATGGACATTGCAATCGCCATCTGCCATGTAGTTTCATGCCCTACAAGTGATCCAGCCTTTAACTGAGCATACAACTTTTCTTTGACTTTATTCTGGAGATCTGATTTAAACTCATCGTCCGTAGACTGCACCGCAGCATCATACCCTTTCTCCGCAATCGCTTCGATAGATACAGCTTTTCTGTATTTTTCAATTTTGATTGTATCGAACGGTGTTTCCTCCACAGTATACTGAGATAACGGAATCTCTTCTCCCTCTCCAACATCTCCAGATTTTAACGAGCCTTTTACAGTCTTTGTTTTCAAAACTGTTCCATTTGCTTTTCGAATCATCCGTGTAATTCCAAGAACATCCAACAAATCCTGAATATTCTTTCCAAAACTCGTTACAAAATCAATTTCACGTGCTCTGACCTGGATCTGTGCCTGTCCAGTCATACCTTCTGGAGCTGCAAATACCTGTAATCCTAATTTTTCAATATCATGCATATCTTCTTTTTCTCCTTTATTGAAATAATGTCATGTTTTCTGCAATTAACTTCTGTCTTTCAGATGGATTTTTAATTGCCAGAATCTGATCTTTTGTCATTGTTCCTTTTCCGCCAGTCCCAACTTTGGGCGGATTTCCTTTTAAAGCATCCTTTACTGCAGCCTGTATTGCTGCTTTATACAACTTCGTAAATGATTCTACTGCTTCTTTTGTTTTTTCAGCATCCTCACTTACAAGATGGGAAAGCAATTCATCCGGAAGGTTGATTTCTTCCTCTGCCAGCATCTTTCTTGCTGTCTTTGCCATATCTGAAAGAGCATTCTGGCGTTTCAGATCGCTCAGTTCTTTCTCCAGCTTATTTGCCCTGTATTCAGCCTTCTCCTCTTTTGTCATCTGTGCCAGACGTTCCGCTTCAGACATTTTATCGTCCGTCAACGCTTTCCATTTCTGTTGGGCATTTGCTACTGCAGTCTGCGTTGCTTTCTGCACGCGCCTATCAAATTCTGCCTGATTTCCACCCTGCTTTAAAAAATCATCAAAAGATAACGGATGATTTTTATCACCGGATTTTCCATTTTCTACTCCGTCTCCGTTTGCGTGTACGCCACCGTCTCCGTCTCCTTCTGCAAAAATCTGTAATTTTGCCATTGGCACTCTCCAACAACTCAATAACTTTTTATGTTTCATATTATGTTTCCTTCCTGCCCCAACCCGTTCAATTAAGCCCAAGTCATTGCTCGAATCTTAGTTTTACGACTTTTCGGTCACATCAAGTTACACCACCCGAACATATTCCGGGAATTCATCAGCAATCATGCTGACTCCAATGAAAAAGGAATCCACCAGAGTTTTTGATTTCTCTGACAGATTCCTGTATTCTATCTCAGCCTTTCCGGGAGATATTCTGTATTCTATTTCATCATCCGTTAAGTCATCAATCGACTGGATCAGCGTCTGCGTAAGCGCCGTAACGCCAGCACAAACAATGTCCTTTCCAGGTTCTGCGTACCCGGCGTGTCCAGAGATTTCGATTCGCTCTGGTCGAATTCTTACCTCAATCAATCGTTATCGCCCCCCCTTCGGCGTGAAACAATTGTGGATTATCGCAATGTAGCATATACAACGCATTTCCAAGTTTCTCAACCTGCTTCTCTTCCAGTTCAATACTGTACATTTCATCAAGTGCATGCAACAATTCATGTACTAAAGTCGATTTTTTCTGTTCTTCTGACGCATCTGCATTCAGGACGATTTTCTCTGGGAGATACTGTATCAGCCCATACAAATCGCCTTCTTCATCATGTAGATTCTGTTGTTCTTCTACTGTATATTCTTTATATAAAACTTTTACTTTCTCTGGTATGCTCATATCATTCACGCTTCCTTCCTTAAAAATAGGTATAAAAATACCACCAGCCCGCTCGACCGATGGTATTACATTGCATCAATTTCTACTTCTTTTACTAGATCGTTTAATGATTTTCCGCTATAAAATTTATCATTCATAACCTCATCTACATTATCATACTCTTTCGTATCATCACCATGCCACGCTTGATACGTTGGAATGTAATCTCTGACTTCAACTGTCACTCCCGATGCCAATCCTTTGTAAAAGAAAGAAATATCATTGCAACACTCAGATAAAATTTGTCTTAATTCATCTTTATTCATAATATATCGCCATTCTCCTTTCTTTCCTCTTTGCTTAATTCGCGAGTTGTCTTATTCTTCAGTCTACCATCATCTCCCCATGTATAATCATGTACGTGTTCCCCATGTTCTCCATAAGGATGCTGCTTGGGATTCCCATGCGCAGTTGTATGGATATCTTTATATTTTAATTTTGACTCTCCGTAAAAAGCTCTTACATCTACTTTCCCATCTTTTCCAATATGGTCTATTACCATTCCCGCCTCTGCCATTTTAGGAGTACCGGAATGTCCGCTGACAGTTTTATCTGCCTTTATTATATCAAACGTAGATTTCTTTTCAACCCTCTTCTTCCAAGTTTCAAAATCCATTCCATGTTCGGAATATCCATCCAGCCATTCTCGATACTCTTTATCATCCATATATGCTGCTGTACTGCACCTACATCTTGGATGCATCGGAGGAGCGTTGGCTCCAGGCATCATTTTGGAAACTTTAAATTGCTTCTCATCTAGCCCTTTGCAAATTGGACAGGAATCTCCTAGTGCAAGAAACGTATATTCATCAAACCCATTCTTTTCAAAAGATTGTTTCTGTGCTTCTGTCTGCACCCTTGCAAGTTCTGTTACCATCAGACGCTCCGCGTTGCTCTGGCTGACTCCGAATCTTTTTCTTAGATGTGTTGCCAGTTTTTTCGGATTTTGCCCTTGGATAAGCCCAATTTGCAATAACTTGGCTAACTCCGATTTTAACATATCTTGGTACATCCAGATGCGATCTGAAAAAGTCGCATTGCGAAAAGACGCATTAACAATAACTCTTGCCTTTTTGGCATTATTTTGTACAGTTTTCCCGAGGATGCCAGCCTGACGCTTCAACTCCTTTTCTGTCCGATCATACAAAATCTGATCAAACAGCTTATCTATTTCATCGAATCCAGCCACCATTTCAAGTCCAATCTGAGCTTTCAGAAGTTCCAGCCTGTTTACTTTCATTGTGAGATTGTAAAGACGCATTTCCGCATTTGCCTTGTCAGAAAATTCTTTATCTTTCACATATTTCTTTGCCTTTCTTGCATAAGATTCAATATCCAGTTTCGCAACCCTTTTCTTCGCTTCTGAAAGAGTGATTCCTTCTTTCCTTGCATACCGCACATAGAAACCATTGATCTGTTTTTCAATCTCATCCATCATATTCTGATAGATTTCATCTAATTGTTCCCTAAACTCCTTTTCTTCCTGTATATTATGTTTCTTCTGCTCTGCTTCTCTTTCTTTCCAGTACTCCTGACTGCTCACCTGGTCCACCTCCGAACATGCTATTCATCACAGCATCTTCTCTTTGCTGATTTTCTTCCTCGATTTTTTTCATCTCTTCCTTCACATTGTCTACGATAGAAAGCGTTTTAAGCTGGGTATCCTGTGACACAATTCCCTCCAAATTGCCTGCAATCTGAGTCTCTTCCAAGATATTTGCTGGAAAGTTTGGCGTAAAATGTGGATGAATCAACACAAAATCGTCTTTTTTCATTCCAGATACAGGATTACTAAAAATCAATCTGTATCTTCGATTCATTCCAGCCGAAAACTTTCGTTCTTTTGTTTTTTCCAGATTGCTCATTGCCTGCAACTTGTACTTTAAGGCGATGCCGGATGTAGTTCCAAAGTTTTCATCAGAAATATTAGCTACCATGCTGATCTGAAAAATCAACTTTTCCAGTCTGTCAATCAGATGTTCTTGCGTATTATCTCCGTCCGGCTTGCTCATAAATTCAACGATCACATTTTCTGTATCTCCGTCAAGGTTTATAATCCTGTTATCCCTAATATGTTCCGTTTCGTCATTTCCCAGGAGAGTCCCAAGTATTTTCAGATATGCATCTGCAAAATAATCGACATCATTCGCTTTTTCGGAGATCGTCTTATTATATGCATTTATCATCGTCATAACCGGCTCGAAAATCCCAATCTGTTCCGCGTTCTCCACGAATTCTGTTGCCGGAACACCATCGAAACCATGAATCTTTTCTTCTGTTTCCCATACAATACGCCCTTTTAATACAAACCACTTAACCTTTTGGTGATCTGATACACTACCATGTAATACCTGATCCGCATCCGTATACAGCCTCACAAAATAGCGTTCCTTGCTGAGTACAGAATCATCGTACACCATGAATGCATCCATTGGGGAAAGATATGTAATCCCGATGTTACCGAGATCATCGACATAATACATTTCATATCCTTTTCCATATATGCTACATACTTTTGACAATTCCGCGTTGTTATCGTCTTGGTTGTTATACTGATCCAGAAATTCAACATATTTCTCAACATCTTCATTCCCGTCCACAGACAACTTGATTGGATTCCCGATAAAAAATCCATTCATGGTATCTACAATATATTTTGCAAAATTTACTGCAATACGGTTATCCGGCTTCCATCTTGGTTTTTTAGGCTCGTAAAAAATCGGATAATCTGTTTCATAAGCCTTTCGAAGTTCTTCATACCGAAAAACACATTCTGCGCGATGTCTCTCTATGAACTGACCAAGCGTCTCATCTGTCAGTTCTTCTTCTGATGAAATCCTGTATATCATCTATAATCCTCCCTGAATCGTTCGATTTAGTCTCACTGGCACTCGTCTCTCCTGCTCGATGGAATACCGAAGCATCGCCATCGCATCATCAAAGAAATTGACCGGCTCATCTGTGAAAGTATTTGTCTTCTCATCCTTCTTCCATTTCCACTGCTGAATCTCTTTGATTGTGTTTACGCAAGATGGATGAATGTAGATGGTGTGCTGTTTTAGGTAATCAATCTGTGCTTTTACGCTGTTTGGCTCTTTCTTTACCGGACGCGCTCTGTATCCTGCTTTCTGCCACATCTTAATCCTGTCTGGCTCAGCAGAATCGCAATACATGGTAATTCGCTTCTGGAATTTTCCCTCGGCCATCTGTATGATCTCTGATGTATCTTTTTCAAATACATACAACTCTCGACACAGATAGATATCTCCATCCTTGAATCCAACCTCCCCGATACAGTTCGCGTGATTAAATCCGAAGTCCTGCGAATTTACCATGTAATCAAATCGATCAGAGGATGTGTCAAAATCTTCGATTACATAATTCGTGAGGATTAATCCACCGGTTTCACCCCATTCCCCGAGTCCGTAAATCCGATATCCATCCGGATCCCGTTCTTTACGCATCATCATGCGCCGGTGATACGCTTCATCTATGAACCGGTTCTGCAGGTACGTAGACTGGTGTGTGTATACATCATCACTTTTTATGTCGAAATATTTTGCTTTTAACCAGTGCGTTGCTGACACCGGATTGAAGCTGAACGTTATCTGATAATACAAAAATGGATTGAATGACAAGTCACCTCTGAGTCGGTCATCGAGAATATCGACATCCGCTTCATATAGCTCCGTTGCTTCTTCAATCCATATCCATGTTAATTTTCCGACATCAAATGTGATAGACTTAACCTTTTCTCGCTGTCCATCGTCTTTCATCCCTCGGAAAATCACTTTATTCCCAGTTACTTTAGAGATCAGCTCCATTGGATTGCTTCTGATCTGCCAGAATAATCCCACTTTATCCCCGTATATCTTATAAATCGCACTCTTCAACTCCGCATAGGTACTATCTTTGTTTGTTGTGTCTACTTTCCGGACACACAGAAGATTTGCACCTTTATACTTCGGATCGCCCAGCTTGATGATAAAATTCTGTGCAATGTTTACCGACTTCCCGGATCCGGCAGAACCTTTCGCCAGTCGGTACCGTTTCTTGCACTCATTAAACTCTTTAAAATTTTTGTTAAATCCTACATTAACTTGTTTCATCACCATCACCGTAATCTACCACAATCTTCATGTCCATATCTCCTGCCACATCTAGCTTGTCATTCCACATGCCTAAATGTCTACCGAGAAGTTCGAGCGTTTTTTCTTTACTCCCTAACTTTACTTCTATCCCGTTCTGCGTTTCTTTGATTCCTGCAATAGCTGCTATTTGTGAATCTGATAGCTGATCCGTATCTTTTACTTGCGCCATTCCACCCATCACAGATACATAGTCTGTCACTCTAGCAAAAGCAATAGCAGCCAGTTCTTGGAGTACCATATCTTGTGTTATCTCCGTCCGTCTCTGCCGCTCTTCCATTCGTTCTGTGATATATTTTGCAACCTTAACATTTCTTAACATTCTCGCTGCCGCGGAAGCTGCTGTTTCATCTTTCTTTACACTTGGATATGCAGCGCGGTAAGCCCGTGTGGCATTTAGATCAATCAAGTACTCATCTGCAAATATTTTCTGTTTTTCTGTCATAGGACTCACCACCTTTTAAGCATAATAAAAGCACCCATCTCTGGATGCCAAGAATGTAGGACTACTGCAAAATGAAAGAATTATAACAGCAACAAAAACCGAAATAACCAAATACACAATCGAAAATTATATAAGCAAATGAGGAACCTTGCAGTAGTCCACAACGGGTATAGCAGGAATCGAACCTGCGACACATCGGTTAACAGCCGATTGCTCTACCAACTGAGCTATACACCCGTAGGATGTCTTTTATTGACACCCTTTACCCTATCCGCACTCGGGTACTAACACTAAATATAGATTGCTGAATCTATTTTTGTTTGTTTTG
>OBUZ01000497.1_pt1 | contig 22197 bp, 19 predicted proteins | sample 1494961 | NCBI WGS metagenome assembly OBUZ01 (sample SAMEA2579939, study PRJEB22360) | human gut metagenome | biome: human gut; feature: human-associated habitat; material: faeces | place: Denmark | collected 2008/2010
CCGAAATACGGTAAGCCCGGAGAAGCCAGGTCTATCGGATTGCCTTTGCCGGAACGCCTGCAACAACCGCATGATCCGGAATATCCCGGATGACAACGGCGCCGGCCCCCACTATGGTTTCAACCCCTACCCTGATATCGTCGATGATCGTACATCCGATCCCTAAATATGCTTTTCGGCCGATCTCTGTGTGCCCTGCCATGGCGGCCCTGGGACAGATATTGACAAAGTCTCCGATCACACAGTCGTGTTCGATGACAGCTCCGGTATTCACAATGCATCCGATGCCAACAGAAGCGTTTGTATTAATTACGGCTCCGGCCAGCACGGTACAGCCTTCCGAGATTACGGCGGAGGGACTGATCACTGCTGTGGGGTGGAGGAGGGAGGCCGGGTGAAGCCCTAAAGAAGCCAGTTTCGCCAGCTTTGCCTCGCGAAGGTCATTGCTGCCGGTTGCGACGATCACTTCATCATAAGCGCTGAGAATATCAAAGAGATTCTCGTCTGTTTCCTCATAGATTTTGTGGCCGGGTATCTGCCGGGACTTCTTTTCACGGATCGTTAAAAAATCAATTTTATCATATCGTTTCATTGCCAGAGCGCATTCTGCTGTTACCGTTCCCTGGTCTCCGGCTCCCCAAATCAATAATCTCTTCATTCCAAATCCCCCTTTGATGTCTGCCAGACAGCAGGAATACAGTTTTTAAGTGTCTGTGCAAATCTGGATTCACACTCTTTGCACCCGGTATCGACTCAGGGGCTTATTTAAAATAACTATCTGTCCTATGTAGGGTATCGTTTGATTCTAGCAGTAATGGTAATAGAGTTATACCTCATAATAAACATGCGATCTGAGTATATTTTACCACAAATAAAAGTGAAAAGCAAACAAACGTTTGAAAAAATTAAAATCAGAAAGAACCAATAAAAAGCAGCTATTTGTGGGACGGATGTGGCTGTGTATCTGCACGGGTCGGGACAATCGGCCGCTGTCTTCCTGAATTACTTAGGAATGGCCGGGGCATGGTCTGTGATTGATCGGATTTCAGGTTCGCAGCAGCCGGAAAACTGGGATTTACAGTCTGCATCAACGACCGGGATGATTGTGCACGGAATGTGACGGTAAAATTTTAAGGATAATCGCGAGAATACCTCAAACTGAAACAAAACTATATTGTAATAAGAAAAAAGTCGGAAAAGGAGAAAGAAGATACGCATCCTGTACCAGTGGATCGGGGGCATAAGCCAGAGAATCAGGGAAAATTATATCGCGTCCGACAGCAGGTCCCTGCACATTAAGGGGCGTCGGGCGCTTTTTGTATGCTGCTGGGGCTGGGAAAAATTATCTCCGGTGCGCTTTCGCTTGTGCAGGTTTCAAAATAGAGATTGACATTTTCGCTTTTCTCGATTACAATATATCTAATAGATATATCTGTTAGATATATTTGGGTTTAATTCAGAAGGAGGAGCCATGCTCGAATCATTGATCCTGGGGATTGTATATGATGAAGATTTAACCGGATACGATATTAAGAAGAATATCGAGAAAAGCTTCGGAGTCTTTTATAAGGCCAGCTTTGGAAGTCTGTATCCCGCGCTCAAGCGGCTGACGGGCAAGGATTTTGTGACGACGTATGAACAGCCGCAGGGCGGCCGTCAGAAGATCTTTTATCACATAACGGAAGAGGGGAAATCCAGTTTTTTAGAATGGCTGTCGTCGCCGATGAATATTCTGGACGGCACGAACCTTAATCTGGCGAAAGTATACTTTTTCGACAGACTGCCGGCAGAGATCCGGGACACCCAGCTTCTTCTGTATGAGAACAACAATATAAGCTATATGCGCGAGCTGGAAGCCTTAGAGAAGAGCCTCAGTCATATGGATCATCTCGACAGCTGTTACTATAAAATGTCGACTCTTTATTACGGAATAAGTGTTACGGAGAAGACCATCGAGTGGTGCCGCCATATACGGGAAGGGAAAGTGCTGAAGGAACTGACTGCGAAATAGGAGCAGGCCAGTATGAATAAGCGAAAGTCTGGTGAGGCGGATCGGGAAATGGGGGAAACTTATGTCAGGAAAGTCACCGAGCGGTGCTTTAAGCCCTTACTATTACAAGGGCGGTTATTTTCATGGAATCCATTATGGAAGCTATTTTGATGATGCGGAGTCTCTGTATAAAATGATTGAGAAAGAAGAGCGTTTTATCCTGGAATCTCCGGAACGGCGCAGGATTATGATCGATCTCTATGAGACTTCTTTAACGCCTGAAGTGCTGGAGGCTGTGATACGGCACATAGGCCGGCTGAGTCCCAGAATCGTAAAACTATCCATTGCCGCGGACAGGAAAAGTCTGAGAGTCTTACGCTGTGCCATGAAAAAGGCGGAAGTATTGGACGACGGGCGATATTATCTGTGCATGGATATGGAGGAGGGGAAGACCTGGCTTGTCAGCGACCATTCATGAACAGAAGGATAGATGGAAGCACTGTGTAAAACGCCGGGGCAGCCATCTGAAGTTTGCAGTAAACTGCATGGATGATTTTGAGGAGGCGATAGGCTGGCTTTTATGATAACCAGATGGCCTGCTCCGGCGGATGGAGTGCAAAATAGAAAGAGCCGGTAATTCGAAGTTTCATAAACTTCTGAATTATCGGCTCTGCGTCTTTGCGTCTGGCTCTTTTATGATTGTTATTTGAAGCTGTTTTAGATCAATCAGACTTTCCTGTCTGCATTTGGGGCAGTACAGGGGGAAATTCTTTAGTTCGGTGTCATCTCTTACTTTCATTCGTGTCTTGTTCCCACAAATCGGACACAGTAACCACATGGCGTTCATCATTTACTATCACACTCCTAACCGGCAATTCCATGTCCGGATTATGCAAACATGGGTTCCACACATTCTTTTATGAAGTCCATTCTGTCCCCGGTATTTTCTTTGAAAAGCGAAGCGATGGCGATGACAAGCTTTTTCTCCCGGTTGACATAAATTGTATTACCGCTGTCTCCCATAGCTGCAAATGCATTTTCATCTGCGATCCACCACAGATATCCGTAGGGCAGATTTAACTCCTTCCACCGGCTGTGCTCCCTTGTGCTTTCGGCAATCCACTGGGCAGAGACGATCTGCTTACCCTCCCATTTGCCGCCGTCTAAGTAAAGCTGGCCGATCTTCGCCATGTCTCTGGCCGTGAGCGTCAGCCCCCATCCCGCCGCATGAATCCCCTTCGAGTCCATCACCCAGCCGCTTACGTCTCTGGCATTCATAAAGGCGTAGTGTGCTTCTTCATTTTCCAGGGTTACATTGCCTTTCACCGTAATACCGAGCGGTGCGAAGAGATGTTCCGCCGCAAATTCGAGCACGGATTGTCCGGTTGCCTTTACCAGAATGCCGGACAGGATATCCGGGCCAATAAAGGGAGTGTAGCGGAATTTTCCTGCCTTTTCCGGCCCTCCCAATAATTCCAGTGCGGTGCTTACCCAGTCATCCCTTGTAAAATATTCCAGATACGGCTCTTCCTGATGCTTGTACGGGGCAGTCATTGTCATCAGATCACGAAGCGTTATATCCCGTATCGTTGTTTCCCCTTCGTTGTAATTTTCAACCGGGAAGTCCGGGAAAAAGTCCAGCACCTTCTGGTTGACGCTCTGGATTTCCCCTCTGTCGGCGGCGATGCCGATCAGGATAGAAATAATACTTTTTGTTACCGAAAAAATGTTGATGCAGCTGGCGGCCGTGCATCCGTTAAAATAGCCCTCGTACTGTGTTTCTTCATTCTTTAAAACAATCATGCCGGCAGTATTACTGTAACGACTATGAATGATCTCTTCCAATGCAGCGATCTTTTCCTGATTCATATTGTTCGTCTCCTTTGTCATTAGGCGCCGTTGTCGGGCAGCCATGATCAGGTACCTTTTATCAGATACCCATTTGTTGGTGTCGTTTCAGCCTGGTTCTGCCTCCTCAAATGATGGGATTACCTCCTCATATCTATAGGGTAAATGCATTAAAAATGTTTTTCAACAACTTTTTTAAAAATTTTTCCTTAAACTTGCTCTTTTCCGAAATAGTTCCGAAATCGGTCCGGCATCTTGCAAGCAGAGAATTTTGTGTGTATGATGATTATAACAACGGAATAAGAGGGGTTCAGGGCAGGGTGATATACCCGACTGGCGGTAAAGACCGCAAGCCTCTGGTTGTACCATCTGTAACGTTTATGAGCACCGGAAGGACATTTTTCAGATGCTGATTTTTTTAAGGGGATCGAGGATAGAACATGAACAGCAAAGCGAAGAATATCACTGCCATTGCAATGTTGTGCGCAGTCTCATACGTAGTTATGGTTTTCGGGCGTTTTCCAGTTGTATTATTCTTAAAATATGATCCGAAAGATGCGGTCATAGCCTTAGGCGGACTGATATGGGGGCCGATGACCTCCTGTATTGTTTCCGTGATTGTGTCTTTTTTAGAAATGCTTTCGGTCAGTGAAACGGGGATTATTGGCTGTATAATGAATATAATTTCCTCCTGTTCATTCGCCTGTACCGCTTCGGTAATTTATAAGAGAAAACGTACATTGACAGGAGCTGTCATCGGGCTAACCGTTGGAGGCGTGACGATGACTGCAGTCATGATGCTATGGAATTATCTTGTCACGCCGTTCTATATGGGGTATCCAAGAGAAGCGGTAGCTAAATTACTGATCCCGGCATTTCTCCCATTTAATTTGCTTAAATCGGGGCTTAATGGGGGATTTACGTTTTTACTGTACAAGCCTGTTATAACTGCATTAAGAAAAGGCGGTTACGTCACGGCATCTGTAAAGCAAGGTAAAAAACGGCCTGCAGGATTGATTTTGGTAACTGTTATGATTATGATCAGCTGTATTCTGTTCATCCTATCTATGAACGGGATAATATGAGGAAATAAAATGGAAAGAATGAAGCATTTCCCTGTTTTCGTGTTACAAGGAATTGTGATCCATGGACGCGGGATTGGTAAATTGGTTGGTATGCCTACGGCAAATCTGAAAGTCGTAAACAAAAGTGATTTGCCGGAGGCGGGGGTGTATATTTCAAAGGTGATGCTGGACAGTAACGTATATTATGGAATTACCCATATAGGAACACGTCCGACCATCGACAACGATCGTGACCTGTCTGTGGAAACGCATATTTTGAATTTTAATAAAGAGATATATGGGAATACCATGGAAATACAGCTATATAGAAAAATACGCAGTCCCCTGAAATTTGATAATTTATCGCTTTTATTAGAACAGATCAGATTGGATTGCCTGGCTTCATCGGAGTTCTGGGGAATAAAACCTGTCTCATTGCATTTGTACATGGATATAAAAACTCATTCAGTAAAAGTTGATAATCAACAGCTGTCCTTATCCAAAAAGGAGTTTGATATTTTATATATGTTATACTCAAATCCGCAAGTTGCATTTACAAAGGAACAAATTTATGAAGCAGTTTGGCATGAAGCGTCAAATGGATATTGCCATGCGGTGGAGAATACGATTTTTCAGATAAGAAAAAAAATAAAGGTATATTCTGTTCAGCATGATTTTATTAAAACTGTAGTTGGGTATGGTTATAGGATTCAGTTGAAGTAGGATAGAAAAGGGCGCCTGGGCATATAAAAAGAAAATAATTGGTGACATAGAACCTCTGTTGTATGTATACACAGCGAAAATACTCCAACAAAAATTCAATGGGAAAGCATTTTTATTTCTACAGATGACCAGATTCAGAATATTCAGTTGATTAACTCCCTGACCGATGGACTGTATATTTTGTATAGTATGAGTTCGGGCCAGCTTTCGGCAGTAGCAATATCTTTCTGCTTTGTATGAATCAGGTTTATGGCAAACAGAGTATATGTTCGCTGCTACTGAGCGACGATCCAGTGCAGACTATTGATGACGTTAATATAAAGAATCTTATGCTGCAGGAAAATATAATAAATTCAAAATAACTTATTTGAGAGCGAGGAAAATTCATATTGCTTACTACACCATTTGCTCAAGAATCTGCGTAGATTTATAAAGAATAGTGTAGGTTTGGGGGAAATACGAAAAGTGAAAAAGCACCGGATAGCCCATAATATCAAAACCTGAAGACTTAAAAAGGGGTATAAAAGCATGATTAAGATACTATTTATCTGCCACGGCAATATGCTCCGAGGCATTCCAATAGGATTGAATGTATATGAAAGGAAAAATGCAAGAGGAACACTAAATAATCATGATTGACAGATGAACTGAAATTGGCTTACAATAAAAGTACAAAAAGGGCAGTTCACTCCAATGAGTGGCTTCCAAAGAATAACAACTAAAAAATAGTCACCACAGCTTTGGGAGGCGGGTGACTATTTTTTTGTGCCTATAATCATAATGATAAGTACCTTAAACGAATTCATTAAAGAAAGTGACTCATATGTACTCATGTTATACCACCCCCTTTATGAGATGGAAGTCACTCAGCAGTAGGAACTGCCTGTACCAATTATCAAGATGGTAAAAAAGGCTGTGTATAGAGGAATGAAAAAGTAATGCTTGTTGAAAAAATGAAATTGTAGTAGACTTTAGTTATCAAAAATAAATGGAGATATGGCGTATATGACTAAGCAATATCAGAATAACATTAAAGTTCTTTTCGTCTGCCACGGCAACATCTGCCGCTCCCCCATGGCCGAGTTCATCATGAAGGACATGGTAGAAAAACGCCGTCAGGCCGACCGTTTTTACATTGCGTCCGCGGCTACCAGCCGCGAGGAAATCGGCAATCCGGTTCATCACGGAACGAGGAATAAACTGCGCCAGTACGGTATTTCCACAGAAGGAAAACGGGCAGTGCAGATGACGAAGGCCGATTATGACAAGTACGATTATCTCATCGGGATGGAGCAGTGGAACATTACCAACATGTTGAGAATTCTGGGAAGCGACCCGGAGAGAAAAGTCTCGAGGCTTTTGGACTTTGGGCCGAATCCGAGGGATATCGACGACCCGTGGTATACCGGAGATTTTGATTCTACCTACCGGGATATCTGTGAAGGATGTGAGGCGCTGCTTGACTACATTGACAGATGTGAGTCTTTAAACCGTTGAAAATAGCAAGCCTCCTGTTTTCCGGAACTAAGCGGAAGGGAGACCTTTTATGAAGAGGGGATGCAAAATACCCCTCTATTTTCTTGTGAAAATATACTATCAGTTGTGATAGTTGTGGATATAAATTGTGCATTATATAATAAGAAAAAAGAAACGGAGTGAACAGCCTTGAATCAATATAAAGGGGAAGCGTGGCTGGGAGAAGAGCCACAGATCAGGGAAAAAACCATAACCGAAACAGTGTCCGCGGATATCATTGTGGTAGGCGGCGGTCTGGCCGGAGTGGCGGCCGTCAGGCGGGCGGCGGAGATGGGGCAGAAGGTTCTGCTTTTTGAAAAATGCAGATGCGTTCAGGCCAGATCCGGAGACTTCGCCGTCATGGACAGCAAGGTGGCGAAGCGATGGGGACGGGATCATCTGAATAAAACAGAGATTGTCAACAATCTGATGCACGACATGGCCTATAAGGCCAGTCAGAATATTTTGAAACGCTGGTCGGAGGAAGCTGGAAAGGCGTTCGACTGGTACCTGGAGGGGCTGGAAGATATTGCGGTCCTGGACCGTACCGATCAGGTCCCGCCAAAAGGCGTAAAATGCTATATACAGCCGAGGCGTCTGCCTCTTCCGGAAGGTTTAGACAACGCCCAGGAGAATTTCAAATGCTACCAGGTGACTGCATGGATTCGTCCATCCCATATCGCCCTGTGCCGCGGTAATTTTGAACTGGCTGAGAAGACGGGAAATGTGACCTCCTTCTTCAATACACGGGTAAAAAAGCTATTGAAAAACGGTGACGGCCGGGTGGAAGGCGTGATCGCCGGGACCAGGGAAGGCGGCCTTATAAAGGCTTACGCCTCAAAGGGTGTCATTCTGGCTACGGGAGATTACATGAGCGATGAAGCAATGCTGAGACGGTTCCTGCCCGGAATGATGGAAACGCCGAAGCAGTGGACCAGCTACGACATGGACCGGCAGCCATCCAACACGGGCGACGGCCATAAGATGGCACTCTGGGCCGGAGCGAAGCTTCAGGACAGCCCACACGCGCCCTGCGCTCATCATATGGGGAGTGTGTTCGGCGTAGCGGATTTCCTGCTTCTCAATACCCGTGGAAAACGGTTCGTCAATGAGGACGCGCCGGGACAGCAGCTGGGCAGTCAGATCGAGAATCTGCCGGACAAAACGGCGTGGCAGATCGTGGACGGGAACTGGAGAAGCTATATACCGAAGGAGTATCCGAACCACGGCTCTGTGTGCTTCGTCATGGAAGATGAGGAGCTGGAGAGCGGGACGGTTTATGATAAGCTTTGCTTTATCGACAACTACATCGCGCCGAAGTATGTCCGGAAAGCGGTGGAGGATGGCGTTCTTCTGGAAGCGGAGACGCTGGAGGAGCTGATTGTGAAAACGGGTCTTCCTGCAGATACGGCGCTTGCGTCGGTGGAACAGTACAACCGTCTCTGTGAGCAGGGGGAGGACACGGACTACGGCAAGAGAAAGGAACGGCTGTTTGCAGTAAAACAGGGGCCATTTTATGCAGCAAAATTTACACCGGCAGTCATGATCGCGGCTATGGGAGGAATCCAGAGTGATGAAGAGGCCCACTGCTACGACACAGAAGGAGCGATCATTCCCGGTCTATACGCTGCGGGAAATGTGCAGGGAAACCGGGTAGCCGTGGATTATCCTCTGACCGTGCCTGGCCTGAGCCATTCGCTGGCTCTGGTATACGGAAGAATCGCTGTGGAGAGCGCAGTGAGGGAGAGCCGGTAAAGCTCCAAATAAATAAGGCAGACAATAAATCAATATAAATAGCAAAAACTGCGCAAAGTCGCATGAAAATGGAGGAAAAGGAATCATGAAAAAAACAGGAAAAGCTGTGGCACTGATGACGGCTCTGGCGGTAACCGGAGCACTGCTGGGGGGCTGTGCGGGCGGCACGGCGGACAGCAAGACGGAAGCGGGGCAGACCGAAGCGGGAAAGACGGAAGCCGGTAAGGGCGCAGAGGATTCCGCAAAGACGGAAGCAGCCGGGGGGAATGCTGCAGAAGGAACTGTAAAAGAAGATATCCGTGTTGTCACGTATTTCGCAGGTTCTGATGCCTACGCGCCGGTCTGGAAAGAGGTTTGTGCCGATTACATGAAGGACCATCCGGGCATCACTATCGTTGACGAGTCCCAGCCGACTTCAGGAAGCAACGATTTATTCAAGACGAAGGTTCAGGCCGATCTGGCAGCAGGCAATCCGGCGGACCTGGTTCTTTACTATACGGGCGAGGCTTATACGAAGACCTTCGAGGACTCAGGGCTGTTCGTGGATTTTGGAGACATTTTGAAGGCAGACCCGGAATGGGCAGGAAACTTCAAGGAGTCCCCGCTGGAAAATGTTCAGTATCAGGGAAAGCAGTACGCGCTTCCATTCATCGGATATTATGAAGGAATGTTCTACAACAAGGCGCTGTTTGAACAGTACGGACTGGAAGAGCCGACCACATGGGAAAATATCATGAAGGCAAACGAAGTATTTTCTCAGAACGATATTGTGACGCTGTCCATGTCCCTGGGAATGCCGTATATCACCACGGAAAACTTCATTATGGGCGCCTCAGGCAAGGAAAACCACAGAAATTACTTTGACGACAGCTGGGGCATTGCCATCGACTGCATCGCAGAGCTTTACCAGAAAGGCGGACTGCCGAAGGACACCTTCACCATCTCAGAGGATGATGTAAGACTGCTCTTCTCAGAAGGAAAAGCGGCTATGATGATCAATGGTTCCTGGTGTACAGAGAGCCTTCAGGGAAATCCGGACATGAGAATCATCTCCATGCCGACGCTTCCGGGCGGTACAGGCGGTGAAAACTGTGCGATTGCAGGATTTTCCTCCGGATGGCATATGACAAAAGCGGCCAATGAGAGAAGCGGAGAGACTTTAAAATTCTTAAAATATATGACATCACCGGAGACCATGGCCAGATTCATCGCCTACGGCGGAAGCCCTGCCATCGTCTGCGACGCACCGGAGAATTCCAGCGAACTCTTAAAGAGCGCAGTAACCATGCTGGAGAAGGCGCAGTACCAGGATGCGGCTCTCGACTCTTTAGTGAATCATGAGGCGTATGAGACCTTAAACAATGGAATCCAGTACGTCTGCGAAGGCCAGATGACGAGCGCGGAGGTGCTCAAACAGGCCAAACAGCTGAATGAGTCCGGTCAGTAAGGCAGACGGGAAAGACAGTGATGAAAGCCGGGGGTTGTGCTCAGACGGGTACAGCCTCCGTGTGCTCATAGCAAGGAGGAAAAAACGTGGCACTGAAAGGTAAAAAATATGTTTGGATCTGCATCGCGCCGGCCATGATCCTGATTATGGCGTTTTTGATCTATCCACTCATAAAGACGGTAATATACAGCTTTTCTTCCTGGTATAATTTTGCACTTACCAGTGAATGGATTGGTCTCGACAATTATAAGCGGATATTCTCGGACATGGTCATGCCCGTGGCATTTAAAAATACGGCGATTCTGATCGCGGGCGTGCTGATTTTCCAGGTGGGATTTGCGCTTTTGCTGGCGATCATGGTGGACAGCGCCCATCACGGATTTAAACTGTTCCGGACGGTTTACTTCTTCCCGATCGTCATTTCCGGTACGGCGATCGGCCTGATGTTCACTCTGATTTACAAGTATGAATACGGACTTTTAAATTACTTTGTCACACTTCTGGGATATGACAAGCAGGTGTGGATCACGCCTAAGACCGCGATCTATCTGGCCCTGATCCCTGTTTTGTGGCAGTATATCGGCTTCTATTTCGTGATTTTCTTAACCGGTATCTCCAAGATTCCGGAGGACATCTACGAATCCGCCATGCTGGATGGCATAACCCCGGTGAAGAAGATTTTCTATATTACGATCCCGATGTTGAAAGATGTGCTGGTTTCCACCGTGGTGCTCGTCGTATCCGGATGTTTCCGCGTATTTGACACCATCTACGTGATCACCAAGGGCGGCCCCATGAATTCCAGCCAGCTGCTAAGCACCTATATGTACCAGACTGCTTTTGAGAAATACAACGGCGGATACGCCAGCGCCATCGCAGTGGTGATGATTATCATCGGCGTATTGCTGACCATCGGGCTTCGGAAGCTTTTGAAGGCCGATGTCGAAGAGTAAGGAGAGACGGCATGGGAAATAAAAAACTAAAAATCAGCAGTATCCTGTTATACGCGGTTCTCATTTTCTGGCTTCTGATAACCGTGATTCCCATTCTGTGGGTATTTGAAAATTCGTTTAAGCCTTCGGAAGAAATTCTGTTAAATGGAGTAGCCTTTCCGAAAAGCCTGGATTTTTCCAATTACCGTTCCATCTTTTCGTATCCGGATGTGAATATGTTCCGCTCCTTCTTTAACAGCTTCCTGATATCCGGAGGCGTGGTGGCGGGAGTGGTCTGTTTCGGAGGCCTGGCTGCATTCGGTCTGGGACGGTTCGATTCGGGAGTCGGAAAGGTGGTGGAGGCCGGCATGGTAGCCTGTCTTCTGGTTCCGGCATTTGCAACTATGATCCCCAACTTCGTTACGGTAAGCCGCCTTCCGATCCGGGAAACGTACCTGGCGGTTATCGTCCCCCAGGTGGCAGGCAATCTCTGCTTCGCCATCATGCTTCTGTCGTCCTATATGCGCTCCCTTCCAAACGAACTGGATGAGGCGGCCATCATCGACGGCGCGGGACCGTTTCAGGTCTTAAAGCACATCACGGTGCCGCTGTCGAAGCCCATGTTTGCAACCGTGGGAATCATGGTATTTATCTGGTCCTACAATGATCTGATTACATCCCTGGTCTACATATCCGACCAGAAGCTGAAACCGGTCTGCGTGATACTGACCATGGTCAGCAACATGCACGGCACGGATTACGGCGCCATGATGGCGGCTATCTTTATCACGGTGATCCCGGTTCTCATCCTCTATATGATGTCCCAGGAAATGGTCATCAAGGGGCTGACCGCGGGTGCGGTCAAAGGATAAAACGGTACTGCAGTAAAAAAAGGAGAGTTTGGATGAGAGTATTTGTCAATCATATTGGATTCGACGGGACGGATTATAAAACAGCAGTTCTGGAGCTGGAACAGGAGGCAGCGGAGATAACCGCCTGGCTGGAAGCGGATAACGTGGAACGGCATCACGGGGAACGATATCACGTGGCGGTGAGCGGCCCGGAACGGATCCCGGACTGGTCGGAGGGCTGCTACTACGTCCTGGACTTTTCCGATGTCAGACGGGAGGGGACGTACCGGCTTGCCGGATATGCCGATGGGAAGGCATTTCGTTCGGAGATCATCACGGTCACCGGCGATTTCCTGAACCTGCGCATGGTGAATGCATCCAGAGCTTATCTAAAAGGGGAGCGGTCTTCCGGTGAGTGGATGAAGGCCGACCGGAACGTGCCGTTTGCGGGAGCGAGAAAGGGGACTCTGGATTTACACGGAGGCTGGTATGACGCCACCGGTGACTTTGGAATCCATCTGACCCAGCTGTCCCACACGGCTGTCTACAACCCCATGCAGTCCCTTCTGCCTTCCTATGTCTGCTTCGATATTGCGGACCGGATGGAAAAAGAGGAGCTAAGAGACTGCAGAATCTTAAAGAAGGAGCTTCTCGACGAGGCGTACTGGGGCGCGGATTATGCGATGAGACTTCACCGCAAAGGCGGCGGATTTATCCGATCGGTGGACCGGGGGGAGGCGTTTTCCGAGGAACAGCGCCGTTCGGTGGACTATGAGTATTTCCGGTTCAGCGGGCATGAAGAGGATGAAAGCTACCTGGCAGAGACCATTGAAGAGAAGCATTATGAGACGTGTATGCGAAGCGGAGCCGGACTGGCGGCCGCGGTATTGGCCTCCGCTGCCTGGCATAACGGTGCTTCGGGGGAGTATCCCTGCGGCAGGTATCTGCAGGCGGCGGAAGAGTCCTTTCAGTATATGACGGAGCACAACGAACAGTATTCCAGCGACGGAACCTGGAATTTCCTGGATCAGTACTGTGCCCTGGCGGCGGCAGCCGAGCTGTATGAGACCACGGGCTCTGAGAAATACTTAGAGGCGTGCAGACGATTTTTCCGCGGGATGAAGGACAGCGCTGTCTCTATGGAGCAGGGCGTCTGGTTCACGGCCAGGGAGGGAGAACTGTATTTCCATCCTTCTGATGAGGGATTTCCTCTCATTGCCATGATGAAATACGGCAGTCTGGAGCCGGATGAAATGCGGAGAAAAGAGGCGATGGACCTGGTGGCACAGGCGTTTGTCCATGTGCTTTCCATCAGTGGGAAACCGTTTGGATACGCGGCATTTACACAGAAGATGGGGGAGACAGAGACCAGCCGGTACTTCTTTCCACACGATACGAAGGCGGCGCCCTGGTGGCAGGGGGAAAATGCCAGAATCGCATCTCTGGCCGCGGCGGCACTCCGTTTTTCCTGGCAGAAGGAAGCGGGGGAAATGTCCGGTACGCTCCGTAAGTTTGCCGGGCACCAGCTGGACTGGATCATGGGATGCAATCCCTTCGACAGCTGTATGATCGACGGCTTCGGCAGAAACAACATTCAGTATTTCTTCCGGAACCAGTATGATTTCATGAACAGTCCGGGGGGAATCTGTAACGGAATCACGTCGCGGGAAGCGGATGACAAGGGGCTTGAGTTTATCATGGCCCCCACTGCGGAATGTGACGACAACTGGAGATGGGCGGAGCAGTGGCTTCCCCATGCCTGCTGGTATTTAAATGCCATGGGCTGGAAACTGAAACGGGTGAAATGATATGGCTTCCAAATATATTGAACGCAAACGAATATTAGTGAAAATGGAGAATATCGAGAGGTATCCTCTTTCCATCGTTCACGCCCCCATGGGATATGGAAAGACTGTGGCGGTGCGGGAGTATTTAGACACCACTGAGGCGGACTGCGTCTGGGTCTCCCTGGCAGGCTCGGAGGGGGAAGCCGACTATTTGTGGGCGAGACTGTGCGATGCCTTAAACGAGGTGAATGAGGACCTGGCGGCGCGGTTTTCTGCCATCGGATTTCCCTATGACTGCTTTAAAACCGACGCGCTCTTAGACGTTCTCATGGACTATGATTATAAAAACCATCTGATTCTCGTATTCGATGATTTTCACACAATTGAGGAAAACAACGTATTTGAGCTGATAAAGGCCATCGTCCGGGAGCGGCTTTCCGGCCTTCATATCGTGCTCATCACCAGGGAACTGGCAAAACTGGATGCGGCGGATTTATACCAGAAGCAGCTGTGCTTCACTATCACGGAGAAATCCTTAAAATTCAACCGGGAAGAGGTGTTCCAGTACCTGGATTTCATGGAATGCCGGATGAGCGAGGAAGAAAGGGAGCGGGTCTACCAGATCACCGACGGATGGGAATCCATGCTTTATATCACTGCAAAGGGAATCAAGCAGGGACTTCCCGTGGGCAAGAGTGCCACTGCCGATGACATTATCGAACAGAACTTCTACCATGACTTAAGCCCGGCGGAAAAGGAGGTTCTGTGGCGGCTGTCGGTCCTGTCATCCTTTACGAAGCGCATGGCGGCCGCAGTGCTGGATAGTTCGGAGCTTTACGACGCCTTCGAAATGCTCATCAGCAAGAGTGTATTTTTCGTCTTTCATGAATCCGGCCACACGTACCGGCTGAGAAATATATTAAGAGACTACATCTACGAGCGCGCCCTGATCGACCGGGTGGATTTTACGGAGGTTTACAGAAAGAGCGGGCAGTGGCTGCTGGCAGACGGCCAGTACTCCAAAGCCTTTGAATGCCTGTACCGGGCGGGAGAACTGGAGGAGATTCTCTCCATTTTAAACCAGGATACTCAGAACGATAAGGGAATCTGGAGCAGCGGAAATATCCGCCAGGTGTTTGAAAAGGCCGGCAAGGAGCTGTGCTACCGGTATCCGTTCGCCTATTTAAAATACCTGCTGGCCTGTGCCATGGACAGGAAGCGCAACTACATTCCCCGGGTAAAGCTCTGCCTCGACCGGCTGGGGGAATACTGCCGCGGTTCTGAGTGCAGGGATGAGATGCGGGAAATGGTTCTGGGAGAAATCTGCATGGTGCGGAGCCGGATTTCCTTTAACGATATCGCGGTCATGGCGGAATATGCCAGAAAGGGCGCGGAATATTTCGGCGGCGGCTGTTCCTGCATCGTGACCAAGGAGACGGAATTTACCTACGGCCTTCCCTGTATGCTGATGGGATACGTGAAGGAGCCGGGAAGTGTGGCGGAGGTGCGGGACGCCTTTTGCACCCAGGGGATGAGCTTTGCGGAATCCACCGACGGCTGCGGAATTGGCTGCGACTCCCTGACTGCGTCCGAAGCGGCGCTGGAGACGGGAGCATGGGAGCAGGCGGAGCTTCACGCCTATAAGGCGTATTTTAAGGCGAAGGCGGCGGAGCAGCTGGGCATTATGATTTCTTCCAAGCTGGTGCTGGACCGTCTGAATCTGATACAGGGGAGCAGCAGGGACCGGATCCTTTCAAACAGCACGTTAAAGGACGAGGTGATCGCGGCCAACAACCCGGTTTTAAACACCACCTTTGATTTGTGCGGCGCCTATATTAACGGATGCCTGGGGCGGATGGACAGCATTCCGGAGTGGATCAGGAAAGGGGATATCGAAAAGGGAAATTTCCTCTTTCAGGGAACCGGATTTTTCTATGTGGTCTATGGAAAATGCCTCCTGCTGGGAAAAAAATACATTGAACTGGACTCCCTCTGCGAATCCTTTTCCACCTTCTTAAAGCCGTTCCAGTACCACCTGATCCGGATTTATTTCATGATTTATGAGTCTGTGACGAAGAGCTATTTAGAGAGCCGCCCCAGGGGCGAGGAGATCTTGAAAGAAGCGCTTAAGCTGGCGGAAAAGGACCATCTCATCATGCCTTTTGCCGAGAATACGGGTCATGTCAGGCTGATGCTGGAGGCGCTGTTAAAACGGGAAGAGAACCCCTATATTCGGGAGGTGCTGGAGGCCTGCAGGCGGTACAGCAGCCAGCTAAAGCTTGGTTCTCCTTGCGAGGTATCGCTGACGGACCGGGAGCTGGAGATTTTAAAGCTGCTGGACGAGGGCTATACCCACGAGGAAATCGCCGGTGAGATCTATATTTCCATCGCCACGGTGCGGTACCACGTCAAAAATATCTACCAGAAAATGGATGTGAACAACAAAATACTGGCGTTAAGAAAAGCGAAAGATCTAAATCTTATTTAATAAAGGAGAACCCCATTATGGAGAGCAATGCGCATATTGTAGAATACTGGAAGACACAGCCGGAGGTCCTGGAGGCGTGTTTAAAGAACAGCCTGCCGCTTACGGAGAACTTCGTAAAGCTGTATAAGGAGGTCAGCCCGACCCACTTATATCTGGTGGGAAGCGGCACTTCCTTAAATGCGGAGGAAACGGCAGTCTCCTTTATGAAAGAGATGCTGGATATCGATGTGATTTCCATGCCGTCGTCCTACGTACATAATATCCGCGGAGAACGGCCGCTGCTGGTGTTTCTGTCTCAGGGCGGTTCCTCGACCAACACTCTAAAGGCGATGGAGGAGATGGCGGCGTATCCGTATATTACGGTTACAGGGGAAGAGACGTGCGAGATCGCGGCGCGAAGCCCTCACCACATGATTATCGGATGCGGGGAAGAGCCGGTAGGACCGAAGACCGTGGGCTATACGGCGTCGGTCATGATCCTGTACTTGATGGCCATGGAGGCGGCGAGGGCCGTCGGGATCATCGGGGAAGAGAGATACGCTGCTGTCCGCGCCGGACTTTTAGCAGGGATATCCCATATGCGGTACAATATGGAGGCCATTTCCGGCTGGGCGGCCGATCATAAGGAGAAGCTTAAGGAGATTGAAAAGTACATCTTTATCGGCCATGGAACGGGAGCGGCCGCATTAAAGGAAGGCTGCTTAAAGGTTCTGGAAACCATTAAATATCCCGCATTCAGCTATGAGTTTGAGGAGTATTTACACGGCCCGATCCTCGCGGTGGACGATCACACGGGAGCATTTCTCTTTCTCTCAGGAAAGCTGGGAGAGCGGGAGCGTTTCAAGCGGCTGGCAGAGTGTCAGAGCAAGTACTCCGAATACACCTTCCTGATTACCGACGAGGAGGGGGATTCAGACGAAAAGACGTTAAGGATCAGAAAGACGGGAGCCATGTACACGGAAGTCTTCGAAATCGTGGTGATTCCCCAGTACCTTGCCGCTGTGGTCCAGGGATATCTAGGCATCGTGGATGGGTCGCCCCTGTACGACGAGTATACAGCGCTCTGTCCAACAAAATACAGGAATGGTAAATAAGGTGACGATATGGATTACGTATTAGGAATTGACTCTGGGGGAACAAAATTTCTCGTGAAAGCGGTGGGAATGGACGGAAAGGAGCTGGCGGAGTACGAAGGGCATCCGGCGGGGCTGTACCGTTTTTCCAGAAATGAGGCGGTTCGCACCATTCAGGACAATTTGGAATGGTGCATCGGTCAGGCCGGGCTGGCGAAAGCGGACTGCCGGGCGATCGTCTGCGGGACCACTGGCATTGACAGTGAAGAGGACCGGCAGGAGGTGGAGGAGATCTACCGGCTGCTTCCGGGATTTTCCTGTCCAGCCCTGTGTGTCAATGATGCCGAGGTGGCCCTCTATGCGGTGACCGGAGGAACGGGCGTCGTAGTGATCTCAGGAACCGGCTCCATCGCATTTGGGCGGAATGGCGGCGGCAGGACGGAGCGCAGCGGCGGATGGCCTCCCTGCATCTTCGGGGACGAGGGCTCCGGCGCATGGCTGAATCTGAAAGCGCTGGAGTACATGAGCCGCGTCCTGGATGGAAGGAAAGAGCGAACGCTGCTCTACGACCTGTTGAATCAGGAGCTTGGAATCTGCGGGCCAAAGGATTTAATCCGCATCTGCCAGAGAATCGAACGGGAGAACACCGGCTTTTTAAAACTGGGACCGGTCGTGATGAAGGCACTGCGGGAAGGCGATGAAAATGCCGGGGAAATCACCCGCACCGAGGCGGAGCTGACCTTTGAACTGGCGGATTCGGTGGTGCAGAAGCTTGAAATCTGGCGGGAACCGGAGTTCACAGTCGGGGCATGGGGGAGCGCTATCGTGAAAAATCCGTATCATTTTGAACTCTTTAAGGAACGATTTCTGGAGAAATACTCTAATGTGACGGTGACTGTGGCGGTTCGTGACGCGGCATACGGGGCATGCAGGATCGCCCTCGATATTCTGTGCGGTGAAACCGGAATCTACCGGTTTTAGGAGGCGGCTATGAAGAAGAATCCATGGTTTCGTTTTCTGATCCTCCAGTGCTGCGCCGTGACCGTCAGCGTGTCCCAGCTAAAGGTCTCGGCAGTTATGGAGCAGGTGGCCCAGGGCTTTTCCATCTCCATGGGCGCTGCCGCCGGACTGATGTCATTTTTCACGGTCGCCGGCATCGTGCTGGCGATACCCGGAGCGGCTCTGATGGAGCGGATGGGAGCAAAGCGTCTCCTGCTCCTTTTAATGGCCTGTCTGTTTGCCGGAAATGCAGTGGGGGCCGTGGCAGGGGCCTATCCCCTGCTGATGGCCGGAAGGCTGCTGGAAGGTGTGGCTTACGCCATGATCATCATGGTTGGCATCGATCTGATCAACACCTGGTTTCCCCACGGCGGCGCAGGAACCGCCACGGGAATTTTCAATACGTTTGCAGCAGTCGGCAATTTTATCACGCTGAACGGCGCTCTGATGGTAGTTAAGAGATGGAATGTGAGGACGCTGTGGTGGATCTGCGCGGCGCTGGCGGCTGTGGATCTTATACTGGTTTTGGCGTTTATCCCCGCGGAAATGCCAATTCCGGACCGAAGCAGGAACCGGGAGAACGACGGTAATACGGCCGCGTCGTCCACGGGAGCTATGGTGCGTGAAGCGTTTCGGGACAAGCGTCTCATGAGCCTGGGCGCGGCTCAGATGCTTATGGCGTTTATCCTGTTTGGATTTATCACCTGTTATCCGCTGCTTTTTACCGGCTACTACCATCTGGCGCCGGAGAAGGCCAACTTCTATTCCAGCCTGAATGGCCTGTTTGGCATTCCGGCCTGTATCGTATGCGGAATTCTGGCGGAAAAGACCGGAAATCCCTGCCGCGTGGCCATGGCCGGGGCCGTGGGAACCGTTATTGCCGGATTCACCATGCTGATCCTGACACCCGGAACGTACGTGGTTCATGTGCTGGCCAGCGCTGTATTCCCAGGCGGACTTGTGATGACCTCCATCTTCTGCATGGTGCCCGCCATCGCAAAGCGAAAGGAGTCAGTTGGCTACTATATGGCGGTTGTAAACCTGCTGTACTACACGGGGGTATTCTTTGCAACGCCGGTTATGGTGAAACTCATGGAAGTATCATGGCCGGCGGCAGCCGGAACCGTTGCGGTCATGGCGGCGGCATCGCTCGTTTTTTTATTTCACAGTAAGGTACAGCCTGCGAAATAAAAAACCTCCGGGGGATGCACACTCCGCGCTGTGCGGCGGAAGAAAGGGCGGCAGGAAGATCCTGAAATAGAGTTGACAGCTGATTCTGTATACGATTATAATAAGTGCAGAAAAAGGTTCATTTCGGAAACGTGAAATGAAGTTGGAAATTGTAACAGTTCAGACGGCGGATGTCTGAACTGTTACGGAAAATCAACAAAAATAGTCACTGAGCCTGCCGGCGGGTGGCTATTTTTTTAGGAGGTATACCATGGAATGGAGTACACTGTTATGTGAGGACAGAATCAGGAGTCTGGTGAAGAGACCGACGGGAACGGATTTAAGGACGGAGTTTGAAAAGGATTACCACCGCATCATCGGAAGCGCGTCATTTCGGCGTCTACAGGATAAGACGCAGGTATTTCCGCTGGACCGCAGCGACTTTATCAGGACCAGACTGACACATTCGCTGGAGGTATCGTCATTTGCAAAGTCGCTGGGACAGAATATCTCCGCCAGCATCCGGACCGTGATTAAGGACGAGTCGTTTCTGCCGGAGCACGCACTGGCCATGTGCGACATTTTACAGTGTGCCGGGCTGATTCACGATATTGGAAATCCGCCTTTCGGTCACTTTGGAGAGACCGCTATTCAGGACTGGTTTAAGAGGAGACTTCCCGAGCTGCGTTTTCAGAGGAGCGGGGAGGAGGAGGCGCGGCCGCTTGATGAGGTGCTGAACCGCCAGATGGTGGAAGATTTCTATCATTTTGAGGGAAATACCCAGGCGCTCCGTGTGGTGACCAAGCTGCATTTCCTGGTGGACGAGCACGGCATGAATTTAACGAAGGCGCTTCTGGCTTCTATCATTAAGTATCCGGGATCGTCTCTGGAGGTGGATAAGCGCAGCGGAAATATCAAGACGAAGAAGATGGGGTATTTCTATGCTGACCGGGAGGCATTTGACGATATTCAGGCTTCCTGCGGGACGAACGGGGCCAGACATCCGCTGGCATTTATTCTGGAGGCGGCCGACGATATCGCCTATGCCACCGCGGATATTGAGGATGCGGTGAAGAAGAACTGCCTGACCTTCGAGCAGCTGGTCCGGGAGCTGACGGAGTATAAAAAAGAGTGTCAGAATGAACGGTACCGCGATATGGTGTCATGGCTGACGGACAAATACAACCGTGCCGTGAGTAAGGGCTACAGCCGCCCGGATTTATATGCGGTCCAGAACTGGGTGGTCACCATGCAGGGGCAGATGATCGGCGGGGCCACGGAAGGCTTTACCAACAATTATCAAGAGATTATGGCGGGAACGTATAAGAAGGAGCTGACCGCGGGGACGGATGCGCAGCTTCTCATGGAGGCGCTGGGAGACATCGCCTACCGGTATGCGTTCGTGTCCAAACCGATCCTGAAGCTGGAAATTGCGGCGGAGACTATTTTCAATTTCCTCCTGGATAAGTTTGTGGACGCGGTGCTTTATTTCGATACGGGAAGAAGGCAGAGCGCGGTACAGGAGAAACTGGTCTCGCTCATCTCCGATAATTACAAGAAGCTGTATTTTATCTGTTCGGATGGGAAGAGCGAGGAGGAGAAGCTGTATCTGAGACTTCTGCTGGTTACCGATTATGTGTGCGGGATGACGGACAGTTATGCGAAGGACTTGTATCAGGAGTTGAATGGGATTGCGTAAAAAACAGGGAGTAAAGCAGGGACTGAATCCAAAAAGTCCTTGCTTTTTCCCATCATATCATGTATGATAAAAAAAATAATTCTTATGAAAGAAGATTAGAAGGAGTGTAGTGCATGTTATCGGTAGAAAAGGCAGCTTTCCTCTAAAACAGAATACTGCGGAGCGCAGCAGGAAACCGGAGACAATACCGGTGTCTTTGTGGCGTGATCCACTACCTTTCGTGAATACTGTCGCGCTGTGCGCTTTGCAGGACACGTCTGGCGTGTCTTTTTTTGTACCCATTTTTAATTGGGCGGCATGACAGAATAATCCCGCGGAGACAGACTGGAAGGTTTGTTTCCGCGGGATTTTTGCGTCTGTTTTGAGGAAAGTTACGAGCATCAGAAGGAGAAAAACAATGAGAGAGAATGGATTTTTTTATGAGAAACGAAGTAATACGGAGGCTGACAGAAATGAATATAGAACAATATGGATACCAGAAAGCGGATACGATTGACTGCGGGACAGGAATTCCCGCCAGAGTGACAGCAGTTCACCGCTCCCATTTTGAAATCGTCTGTGACAGGGGAACGGGACTGGCTCGTTTAAAGACGGGAGAATACTACGGAGGTAATGAGAATGTCCCCGCCGCAGGGGATTTTGTGCTCGTAAACTGGCAGGAGGGCAGTGAAAGTCTGATATTAAAGACGCTTCCGCGAAAGACGTATTTTGCGCGTCTGGATCCGTCCTCGTCAGGATACGGGGAACAGGCCGTTGCAGCAAACTTTGATTATGTCTTTATCATGCAGGCGCTGGACCGGGATTTTAATCCGCGGAGGCTGGAACGGTATTTGACACTGGCATGGCAGTCGGGAGC
>OBUZ01000525.1_pt1 | contig 20897 bp, 18 predicted proteins | sample 1494961 | NCBI WGS metagenome assembly OBUZ01 (sample SAMEA2579939, study PRJEB22360) | human gut metagenome | biome: human gut; feature: human-associated habitat; material: faeces | place: Denmark | collected 2008/2010
GGTATTTTCTACAATATTATTTCTATAGAATAACTTCCCAAGAACCCTCTTTAGTATCGATCACAACAACAGTACCATCGCTAAAGGTGGTCTTTTGTTTGGTATAGTCTGCTGTTAAGAAACTGTGGGAGACCATTTCACATTTTGCCACCTTTTCGTGAAGGTCGCTTACGACCTTGCAGCGTTCCTGGGCTTCTTTTTCTGTAAAGGAGAAGGGGGTATCAAATCCGCCGTCAATATTCTGATAAGCCGGCCGGCGGATAAAGTATGGGGCGCCTCCATTTAAGAGGGCGTACATCATGTAGTCCTCAGTTTCACTCACTTTGTCCATCATCCAGGGAATGATCAGGCAGTCGTGGTAGACCAGGTTAAATAATGGAACTCCAATACCTTTACGGGGAGAACCCGGTTTGCTCATCATAAATTCATAGGGGGCATAGTGTGAGAATACCAGGCTTCTTACGGACCAGTCTGTGACCTCCTCTGAGCTGGGAAGAATATTCTTCGATAAGAGGTATTCAAAGCACAGAGCCCGGAAATCCAGACATTCTCTGCGGCTTATGGTATGCCAGGGGTGGGTACATTCATCACCTTCATTGCAGGTGAACACATCCAGATAAGCGCAGTCTAAATGTACGCCATTGGAGGCAATTTCTGAAAAATTGCGCTTCACATAGTAGGGAGCTTGAGTGGCACAGAGGTATGTCTGGTGTCCTCCGGCCCAGCGTGAGTGTTCCAAAAGTGTTCCGTCTGTTTGCCGGCAGCCGAAGTTCTCATCAAAACTCTTAGCTGCATAATAATAATCCCGGTATTGATCATGGAGGCCAAACAGATAACCACATTCCTTCATGGTGTTGGAAAGCTGTCTCATCCCAGCCCAGCCTCCGGCAGCTTCACAGGCAGGTATATAATCCGGATGCTGGTTGTCATAACCTGGTTCAGCCCAGCCATCTAAGTGCATATAAAGCTTTTGGATTCCCATTTCGTGATAGTGGCGGATTTCTTCTGCTCTTTCTTGAAATGAGGTAAGGTGATTGTTTTTTTCGGGTGCTTCCGGATCAAAAAACTCTGAATCCGTCATGACATGAGTTTTAATTCCTGTATGCAAAAACACGCTTCCGATTAAGTCATTGACTGAGGAGATTTTGGCGGCCTTTTCTTCCAAAGAACAGAACAATCCATTCTCTTTGACATACTGACGGTAAACCTTACAGATGTCATTGTAATCACAATCAGTTAAAAATGTAAAACGCATGGTGCGGCGATATCTTATTTTCCCCAGGCTTGGGCCCCATTTCATTCCAACGTGAGTGTATGGGCCATTTGCGGGATGCTGGGCGTAAAAAGATGAGTCCCAGGGCTGGCCGCAGATACCTATGTAACCGCTTCTTTCCTTAATTTGGCTGTACCAAGGCATATAAGCTCCAGCGGTACATAGCTGGCCGTCGAATAACAACCGCCCTAACTCTGTCTCCCAGGTGTTGGGGATCAAAAGGCCCTGCTGGATGTTGAGAAGTGTATACCAATCGTCCCTATTTTCGTCAAAGGACATATAACCAGGCCAGAATACTTCTGTAATGCTCAAATCATCTTCTGAAAAGGGAATCCACTCGAAAAATACATCTCCGGAAACTTCTTCAATCCAGATGATTGTTTCAAATATAAGAGTTGAAGTCTCCTGTCCCAATTGAAAATCTTCATAGTGGGAGCGTATTCCTTTTCCAATCCCTGTGTTCCAGAAGTGGTGGGTGATAGAACCGGCTTCACTAAATTTTACAGATTGACCGTTAGCCGTTAAACGCGGCACAAACTGGTTGTCCCACTGCCAGGTAACACCGTCTTTTTGAATCGTAGCGAGTAGTGAGTCTTCATTCAGATGAAGGGTGACTCCTGCACTTGTAACTTTAGCCATAAGATTGTCCTCCAATATCAATATCTAGTTACAATTATATTATATATATAAAAGTATAAAAAAGCTTATATAATTAGATGAAAAATTGACATAATTATCTGACCTTATAGGACTGAATAAAAATATTGGATAATTTGACTAAAAAAAAGTGATTTAGTATAAGATAATTACTGGAAAAGGTCTTATAATAGCAATATAAGTAATATTGGAACATATAAAAAACATACAAAACAGAAGAAAAAGGAGAGCTATTATGGAAAGAGTAAATTTATGGAAAAGTTATAGTGCCCTGGATTTAGAAAAAATAGAGCGTTTAAGCACCATCTACAAACAATGTATGGATTCTGGAAAAACAGAACGGGAGTGTGTGGCAGAATCCGTCCGAAGGGCAAAGATAGCGGGATATCGCGACTTAAAGGAAGTGATAGAGGGGGAGGAAACTTTAAAAGCTGGGGATAAGGTCTATTCCTGTTGTATGGGCAAGGCATTGATCTTATTTCAAGTGGGGGAAGAAAAGCTGGAAAAGGGCATGAATATTTTAGGCGCCCACATCGATTCCCCTAGAATCGATGTGAAGCAGAACCCCGTTTACGAAAAAGAAGGATATGTATATTTTGACACACACTATTATGGTGGAATCAAAAATTACCAATGGGTGACAACACCTCTGGCGATCCACGGTATTGTGGCAAAAAAGGATGGCACAACAGTAGAGGTGGTAGTTGGAGAAAAGGACGATGATCCCGTATTTGTAATCACCGATATTTTGGTCCATCTGGCAAAAGAGGAAATGGCGAAAACTGCGGATAAGGTGATCTTAGGGGAAAACCTGGATTTGCTGATCGGCAATAAAGAGCTGGAAGGTACGGAGAAGGAAGGCGCAAAAGCATTTATATTGAAGCTTTTAAAAGAGAGTTATGATATTGAGGAAGAGGATTTTCTCTCAGCTGAATTGGAGATTGTACCTGCAGGCAAAGCCAGAGATTGCGGATTGGACAGAAGTATGATATTAGCCTATGGACAGGATGACAGAGTTTGTGCTTTTACCTCACTTTTAGCTATGTTGGAGGACAAGCCTGTAAAGCGAACCTCCTGCTGTATCCTCATAGACAAGGAGGAAATCGGAAGTGTGGGAGCTACCGGCATGAACTCCAGAATATTTGAAAATGCAGTAGCGGAGTTAATCGACAGGGTAGAAGGTTATTCAGAATTGAAGCTGAAAAGAACACTGGCCAATTCTAAAATGCTTTCTTCCGATGTAAATGCAGGTTTTGATCCGCTGTATCCAGATAAGTTTGAAAATAAATCAGCTTCTTTCCTGGCCAGAGGACTGGTTATCAACAAATTTACAGGAGTCAGGGGTAAGAGCGGCACCAATGACACCAATGCTGAGTTTGTAGCGGAAATAAGAAAACTCTTTGATGACAACAATATTGCATTCCAGATGGCATCCCTTGGAAAAGTGGACGTGGGAGGCGGCGGAACCATTGCTTATATCATGGCTGCCTATGGAATGAATGTAATTGACAGCGGCGTTGCTGTATTGAGTATGCACGCTCCTTGGGAAGTTGCGAGTAAAGCGGATATATATGAGGTCACAAAGGGGTATAGGGCATTTTTGGATCAGGCATAGAGGTATAACAGAATAAAAGCATAACACAGAGATAACAATTACGGAGGCACAAGGTGAGGTTTGGGCCTTTCCTGGGAAGTGTTATAAAACTGGTTTTTACAGAATCGTCCAAGACTTATGCAAAATAAAAATAGTATAAATATTCAAATGTGTTGTAAGAGTACATTTTGCAGAGGTTTTGGATTGTTTTGTATAAAATCAGTTTTTCAACCCCCCAGGCTTTTGGGGGCATCATGCTTTTTATAGTGATTCCTTTTGCTCATTACTATGCGAAGGCACTTTAAAGGATCCGCTCTGGACACCATGGCTGATTCCTTTTATGGAGCTGGCATATTCGTAGGGAGACATACCTGTAAAGTTTTTGAACTGCCTGGAAAAATGCTGTAGGGAGCTGTAGGATAAAAAATATGCAATTTCCGTCAAGTTCCTGTTGTTATCCCGGATGATCTCCTTTGCCCGTTCTATTTTCATCTGGTTAAAATAGTTCATGACTCCGCACTGTTTTTCCTTGTGGAACAGAGCATGGAGTGTGGATCGGCTCAAAGAGAATTTTTCACAGATCTGGTTTATGGTCAAGGGCTCGCATATGAAAATTTCCATATAGTTAATAATATTGGCCAGTAGTGTAGAACTTGAGGGCAGGTCTAAGTTCGGCTCCAAAATCTTTGAATCTATTGGAGTGGGACGGTCTTTGCTATGGTTTCTGATCAAAGTAAGTAAAAATAATTCCAGGTAGCATAAGATCATCTGCTGGGCTCCAAAGGGCTCATTGTCAGCCAGGATAACCTGTTCCACAGAAGGAAGGTGAATTGGAGTCTGAAATGCCAGCCGTGCTTCTGATATAACCTGAGAAATAAGCTTTCGTTCTTCCGTAGAAAGTGTAAATGACATTTGCTCAAAAAATTTTATACTTTCAGAATCACAATTAAAGGAAATCGCCACCAGATTCGGCGCCTTGTTACCCTTGGATTCAATTGAGTGAAATTCATTGGGTTTATGAAAAATAATATCTCCAGCGTTCAATTGAAGGACTGTGTTGTCTGCTTTAACAGAAACACTTCCTTTGTCTATGTATAAAAATTCCCAAAAATCATGTTCTTCTCCATGGAAAACAAAATCACGCATATATTCAAAATAATGAATGGTAATGATAGAGCGGATATCAATTTCCCTTTTAAGTGTTGTACTTATATATGCCATAGGTTCACCTCAGTTAAATGAAATCACAAAGGTGGTGTTTTTTTGTTTCTTATAATATTTATTATGAGTATTAAAAGAGACAAAATTAAAATATTTTGGTGGTGTAAATACAATATATAAATCTCTTAGTGGATTAATGGAAGATTTATCAGAAAAGGGCGATAAAAAGACAGTACATAATAAATATTATAAACACTATACCAAAAAAGTCAGGAAATTACCATAATATACCATAAAAATAATTTTATACTATTAAAATTGTTATTTATATAACAACTTTGGACAAGCTGACCAAAATCAGGACGATTTGATAAAGTACTCGGATAATGGTATAAGACAAATGGTACAAAAAAAATTAAAATATATGTAGATAAAGATAAAAAATAAACAGAAAGGCGGAGGCGTAAAAGTGGGAAAGAAAATTACAGTAGCTCTTGCAGGACTGGGGAGCAGAGGAAAAGATGCGTATGCGGTAACTGCAAAGAGATTTCCTGAGAAGATGGAAATTGTGGCGATTGCTGACATTGACGAAGCCAAAGTAGAGGAAGTAGCCAGGGAATACAACATTCCAAAAGAGGCCTGTTATTCCAGTGCAGAAGAGATGATTGCTCAGGATAAGCTGGCAGATGTTATGTTCATCTCCACTCAGGACAGGCAGCATGTGGGACAGGCCATACCTGCTTTGAGAAAAGGCTACCATTTACTCCTGGAAAAACCCATTTCACCAGATTTAGATGAGTGCAGAGAGCTGGTTAAGGTGGCGAATGAATGTAACCGCCATGTGATCGTTTGTCATGTGCTCCGGTATACCCCTTATTACTCCAAATTAAAGGAAGTGATTGAGTCTGGCACAATTGGAGATGTAGTTTCCGTGATGTCGCTGGAAAATGTGGGCTATTGGCACCAGGCCCACAGCTTTGTCAGAGGAAATTGGAGAAATTCGGATATTACCAGCCCTATGATTCTTCAAAAATGCTGTCATGATATGGATTTATTGCTGTGGCTGACAGGGAAAACCTGTGAATCCGTATCTTCTTTTGGAAGCACCTATTTATTCAAAGAGGAATGTGCGCCGGAGGGGGCGGCAAAACGCTGTATGGATGGCTGCAAGGCCAAGGATCAGTGCCCATTTGATGCTGAAAAAATATATTTAACCCATCATAAAATAGGGGCGGAACAAGGATATAATAAGTGGCCTTTAGATGTGTTGGCTTTACACCCATCGGTTGAAACCATAACAGAGGCCATTCAGACCGGACCTTATGGACGGTGTGTGTATCACTGTGATAACAATGTGGTGGATCATCAGGTGGTGAACCTAAATATGACGGACGGTTCCACCATCAGCCATACCATGTGCGCATTTACTGCCACAGGCTCCAGGTACAGTAAGATCATGGGTACAAAGGGTGAGATTGTAGCGGATATGACTAATAATTTAATCGTAGTCACAAGGTTTGGCGAAAAAGAGAGTGAAACCATAGATATCTCCAAAATAGCCACAGACTTTTTTGGTCATGGCGGAGGAGATACCAGAATGGTGGAAGAGTTCTTAGATATGCTCATCGAAGGCAAAGGACCTAACGGTAAGACAACTTCCGTAGCACAGTCCATGGAAAGCCATTATGCAGCATTGGCAGCAGAGCAGTCCAGACTTGCAGGTGGCGCCGTGGTGAAGCTAGAGGATTTGAGGAAGGGTTGAGGAGGATTTATCATGAGAAAAAACAGGATGAAAACAATTGCATTGGCACTGGCAGCAGTTATGGCTTTAACGGCACTGGGAGGCTGCAGCAGCAAAAGTGCAGGGACGACCGCAGATGGAAAAACAAAGCTTGTAATGGCCCTATGGGATGAAGAACAGAACAAGACCATGAAAAAGATGATTGCCGTATATGAGGAACAGAATCCCAACGTAACGGTGGAGACTCAGCTGACAACCTGGACGGAATATTGGACAAAGCTGGAGGCATCTGTCACAGGCGGCAATGCAGCAGATATCATGTGGATTAATGTATTAAAAGCTGAGGAATATCTGGATGCAGGAGTATTGATGGATGTGAGCGAAGTGGCCACAGCGCTGGATTTAAAAGCCAATTATCCGGCAGCTCTGGTGGAAGCATATAACTTTGACGGCAAGCAGTATGCCATACCTAAGGACTTTGACACAAACGGTTTGTTCTATAACAAAGAGCTGTTTGATAAAGCAGGAGTTGCTTATCCTACAGAGGATTGGACCATGGACGATTTCTCCAAAGCAGCAGAGCAGCTGGCTGGTAAGCTGGACAAGGGTGAATTTGCCTGTGCAGTTCCCTTTAACAGCGGACAGACCACATTCCAGGGATCCATATACGCCAATGGCGGATATATTCTCAGTTCGGACAGGACAAAAATAGGCTGGGATGATCCCAAAACCATGGAAGGTCTTTCGGTATGGGTGGATTTGGTGCTGAACGGATATTCCGCAACTCAGGAGCAGATGGCAGATACTCTCCCGGATGCCATGTTTGAAGGCGGTAAGGTAGCCATGCTGTTGGCCGGAAACTACATGATCTCCACCTTTGAGCAAAATGAGGCAATCAAGGGAAAGTATGATGTTGTGAGCCGTCCGTCCTTTAACGGAAAGAAAACAGACGTCATCAATGGTCTTGGATATGCAGTGAATTCCCAGACGAAAAACAAAGAGGAGGCCCTGAAATTCCTGACCTGGTTAGGCGGAACAGAAGCCATGGAGATTCAGGGAAAAGACGGCACTGTAATCTCAGCCAGAAATGATGCACAGCATTTTTATGTGGATACTCAACCAGAATTGAATCTGAAAATATTTACAGCTAATCTGGAAGATACTGTACTTTTAGAGCCAAGATGCCCTAAGTATACAGAATTAGTCAATGTTCAGAAGACATATATGGCAGAGATATGGGCGGGCACCATCAGTGTAGAAGAGGGCTGTAAGAAAATGACAGAGGAACAGCAGGTAATCGTTGACCAAATGAATAAAAAGTAGAGGTATCTATGGCGATGAAGGGAAGCACAAAAAGCAGAAAAAAAATGGGAAAAAGGCAGTTAAATGATTGCATTGCGGCTTATGTTTTTATTGGGCCTGTGGTTTTGGGGCTTGGTATTTTCTACATATGGCCATTTTTCCAGAACATTTGGTTCAGCTTTAATGATGTGAATAAATTTAATATGGCAACCTTTGTTGGTTTGGAAAACTATGTGAAGCTTTTTCATGACCCTCAGCTCTGGGATGCGTTTTTAAACACCATGAAATACATAGTGATCACAATGCCTATTACAATTTTGCTCTCATTAATCACAGCCGCACTTTTAAATACGAATATCAAAGGCAAATCCATTTACCGAACCTTGTACTTTTTGCCTACAGTGACGATGCCTGTAGCTGTTTCTTTAGTATGGCGGTGGATTTTTAACGGTGACTTCGGTTTGCTCAATGAAGTTTTAGGATGGTTTGGGGCAGAGGGGAGGTCTTGGCTTGCCGACCCTTCTACAGCCCTCTATATGGTTATGATCGTGGCGATCTGGGGTGGTGTGGGTTATAACGTCATCATTCTTCTGGCTGGTATGCAGGGAATTTCCAGAACCTATTATGAGGCGGCCTCCATTGACGGGGCATCTCCTTCCACACAGTTCTTTAAAATCACGATTCCGCTTGTTTCACCCAGTATCTTCTTTATCTCGATCACAGGTATGATTGGGGCATTCCAGGTGTTTGACAGCATTTATATGATGGTGGGTATCGATTCACCGATTTATAACAAGGTTTTGACCATGAATGCCCTGTTCTACCAAAACGCCTTTGTCCATGGATATAAAGGGTATGCAGCAGCTATTTCCATATTTATGTTTGTGATCATCATGGGTGTGACGGTTGTCCAGCTCATCGGGCAGAAAAAATGGGTGAATTACTGTTAGGGAGGAAAGATAAAATGAAAGCAGACAGAAAAAAATATATTATCGTACATATTATCCTATTGCTGGGTATTGGTATCACCGTCTTTCCTTTTCTTTGGATGGTATTGACTTCATTTAAGACTGTTGGGGAGTCCATGGCGATCCCGCCCACTGTGTTTCCTGAAGTGTTTACACTTCAGGCCTATCAGAAGATATTTGAGACGCTTCCATTTGCCAGAATTTATATGAACAACATTATCACTACCATTATTGTGGTGGTGGGGCAGGTGAGCTTTTGTACTATGGCGGCTTACGCATTTGCCAGAATAGAATTTCCATTGAAAAACTGTCTGTTTATAATGATTATCTCTATTTTGATGGTGCCGGGGCAGATTTTCCTGATTCCTCAGTATTTGATCATACAGAAACTGGGATTGGTGAACACCATGACAGCCCTTTTCCTTCCCAGCTTATTCAGCGCATTTGGAACATTTTTGCTGAGACAGTTTTTCATGACATTGCCTACAGAGCTGGAAGAGGCGGCTTTATTGGACGGCTGCAACCGGTACCAGATATTCGGTAAAATCATGCTTCCGCTGGTGAAGCCGGGGGTTGTTGCTCTGGTGATCTATGTGGCGAAATTTGCCTGGAACGATTTTATGTGGCCGTTGATTGTCAACTCTGATCCTAAGATGTTAAAGCTGGCACCTGCGCTTTCTCTGTTAAAGGGGCAGTATGCCAACAATTTCCCTGGCCAGATGGCGGGTGCTGTAATCAGTGTGATTCCAATGGTAGTGCTGTTCTTCTTTTTTCAAAAGGGCTTTATCGAAGGCGTGGCACAGTCTGGTATTAAAGGTTAACAAGAAGTGAGGATATACAGGTGAAGGAAGAATATAAGGCAAGGCGTGCACAGCTTTTACGCACCCTGGAAGCTCCGGCTGTGATCGTGCTCTTTTCGGGAAATCCACCCATGCGTTCGGCTGACGAAGAGTATCCGTTTTCAGTGGACAGAAGCTTTTATTATTATACTGGCTTAGAGGAAAGGGACATGATACTGGTTCTCCGAAGGGTGGGGGAATTGGCAGAAGAGGAGCTGTATGTAGATATAGCAGATGATTTCATTAGGAAATGGGAAGGCAGGTCCACAGACGAGAACCGGATATCTGAAATCAGCGGAGTGGAAAAAATACTGGACAGACATCTGTTTATGGAGAAATTCAACTCATTTATGCAGCGGGTCAGGGGGGAGAAAACTCCCTATGTAGGTTTGGATTTGTGGAGGTATAAGGCAGAACAAGCGGATACCCAGGCCCATAAATTTGCAGCAGTTTTAGGCAGGCGTTATCCTCAGCTCAGGATTGACGACATCTATGAGAAATTGGTTGGACAGCGTATTATTAAATCTGAGTATGAGGTGGAATGTATCAGAAAGGCGATTAAAGCCACCAAGGAGGCTTTAGAGGAGTTGATACGCTATACAGCCGATGGAATAAGTGAGGGCGAATTAGAAGGGCTGTTTGCCTTAGAACTTCAGAAACGGAGAATCAGGGAGCTGGCCTTCCCCAGCATATTGGCAGGTGGGAAAAGAGGCCTTGTACTTCATTATAGGGCCAATGACCAGCAGATAAAGGATGGTGAACTGGTACTTGCTGATTTAGGAGGCGCATATCGGCATTATTGCGGAGATATTTCCAGAACATTTCCGGTTGGGAAGACATTCAGTGACCAGCAGAAGAAACTGTATGAGATCGTACTGGAAGCCCACAGGAGAGTGATTGAGGCAGCGAAACCGGGGATGACTTTAAGGAGCCTGGATGAAATCGTAGCGGACTATTACCAGGAAGTTTTGGAAAAAGAAGGCTATTTAAAAAGCGGCAGAAAGGTTTCTGATCTGTATTATCATGGTGTCAGCCATCACCTTGGACTGGACACCCATGATATATGCTGCCGCCGTTATGAAAAGCTGGAAGCGGGAATGGTGATTACGGTGGAACCTGGAATCTATGATTCTGAATCGGGTACGGCAATCCGCATAGAGGATGATATATTAATTACAGAGGAAGGCGCTGAAAATCTATCAGTGGACATAGCCAGAACTGTGGAAGAGATTGAAGCGTTAAGGAGATAATAATGGAAGAGACAGTAAAAGATGGTCTGATGTGGGCTCTTGTGAAGGAAAAATCAGACGTGGGCCTGAGTATGAAAAGAGTCCCTGTTCCAGAGGTAGGTTCTAATGATGTTAAAATAAAGATTAGAAAAACTGCCATCTGTGGTACGGATGTACATATTTATCAGTGGAATGACTGGGCCCGGCACACCATTCCTGTGGGACTGACGGTAGGACATGAATATGTTGGAGAGGTTGTGGAGGTGGGCCCTGGCGTAGAGGGATTTGCCGTAGGACAGCTGGTTTCCGGTGAGGGCCATATCACCTGCCGGAAGTGTAGAAACTGTCTGGAAGGCCACAAGGAAAACTGTAAGGATGCCAAGGGGGTGGGGGTAAACAGAAATGGTGCATTTGCGGAATATCTGGTGATCCCCTCTGCAAATGTGTGGCCATGTAACCCGGCTATTCCTGAAGAAATCTATTCTGTTTTTGATCCCTTTGGCAATGCCACTCATGCTGCGCTGTCCTTTGATGTGCTTGGAGAGGATGTGCTGATTACAGGGGCGGGCCCCATCGGAAGTATGGCTGCGGCCATTGCCAAGTTTTCCGGCGCCAGGCATATTGTGGTCACAGACTTCAACTCCTACCGCCTCAATCTGGCGAAGAAACTGGGAGCTACGAGAGCAGTCAACTTAAAGGAAGAAAAGCTGACGGATGTCATGAAGGAAATCGGCATGACAGAGGGGTTTGATGTGGGGCTAGAAATGTCCGGCAACCAGCAGGGATTGGCAGACATGATTCATAATATGAAGCATGGAGGCCGGATTGCTTTGCTTGGTTTGCAGGGGACAGGGACTACGGTGGACTTGGAGACGGTTATATTCAATGGTTTGAGCATCAAGGGAATTTACGGCAGAAAGGTTTGGGATACCTGGTATAAGATGTCCACCATGATTCAGGCCGGTTTGGATATCTCTGGGATTATCACCCACCATTTTGATGTAAAGGACTATGAGAAGGGCTTTGAGGCTATGATTTCAGGCATGTCAGGAAAAGTGATTCTGGATTGGGCTCATATTAATGATTAAATAGGGATAGAGGCTGGTCTATTCAAGGGGGAAGCACCCTTTGTGTCTCCCCAGGGGTCCAGGGTGACCTTGGAGGACGGCAGAGAGTTATTGTGTATGTGCGCCAACAATTATCTGGGTCTTGGGAATAATAAGAGGCTGATTGAGGCTGCTAAAAGGACATATGACGAAAAGGGATACGGGGTTGCTTCGGTTCGTTTTATCTGCGGAACCCAGGACATTCATAAAAAATTGGAACAGAGAATTTCTGAATTTTTGAAAATGGAGGATACGATTTTGTATTCCTCTTGCTTCGATGCAAACGGCGGTTTGTTTGAGACTCTGCTCACAGATGGGGACGCCGTAATCAGTGAAGAGTTAAATCACGCTTCCATCATAGATGGTGTACGCCTTTGTAAAGCCAAGAGATATCGTTATAAAAATAATAATATGGAAGACTTAGAAACCCAGCTGAAGGCAGCAGATGAAGCAGGGGCTAGAATTAAGCTCATCGCTACAGATGGTGTGTTTTCTATGGATGGTATTATCTGTAATCTGAAAGGTGTCTGTGATCTGGCAGACCAATATAATGCCCTTGTTATGGTGGATGACAGTCATGCAGTCGGTTTCATCGGAAAGACCGGAAGGGGAACCCCGGAGCACTGTGGCGTACAGGGAAGAGTGGACATCATCACAGGTACTCTTGGAAAGGCATTGGGAGGCGCTTCCGGCGGCTATACCTCAGCCAGAAAGGAGATTGTGGACCTGCTCCGTCAGAGAAGCCGTCCCTACCTGTTCTCCAACTCTCTTGCCCCTGCTATTGCAGGCGCAAGTCTGGAGCTTCTGGACATGCTGGATGAGAGCACAGAGCTCAGGGATCATCTGGAGAAAGTGACAACCTATTACAGAAAGGCGCTGGTTGACAATGGATTTGACATCATCCCCGGAACACATCCCTGTGTGCCTGTGATGCTCTATGATGAGAAGACAGCGGCAGAGTTTGCCAAACGGATGATGGAAAAAGGCGTTTATGTGGTGGCCTTTTCTTATCCGGTGGTACCCAAGGGAAGAGCCAGAATCCGTACACAGGTCTGTGCCAGCCATACGAAAGAGGACATCGACTTCATTGTGAAATGTTTTATTGAAGTGAGAGATGAGATGAAATTAGATTGATATGATGTAATGGTTTGGAATGGCGGAAATATGAGCTGAAAATCGTTGTCATACCGGAAGTGTAAGAGGAAACTGGAGAAACCATTTATGGGTTTATTAAACGTCGCAAGGTTGACCAAAGTGCAATCGATATGAAATGAAACCCAACAAAAGCAATCACGAACATCGGATTGGATTACGGATACAGCTCATCAAATTACAGCTCAGGAATTCAGAAGGGGCTGTCCCCCCCCCTAAAAGAAAAATCGCTGAGGTCGTGAGACGTTACTTTTCACGGGATGGGGAATAAGGCATGATAACCGGGGACTCTTGCGAGTCCCTTATCCTTCCCTGTGTTCAGATAGATCCGTATCAGAAGATTCCGCTTTCTCTGTTTTTATTCGAGGGGCTCTTTGCCCCCCGGATGCCCCGGCTGGGCATCCGGTCTTTTTCCGGTCTTCTCCCGGTTGTTTACGATCTTTTTGCGGTCAATACACTTGGACGAGGGAAGGTACGAGTTCTCTTAATTATGGTTGACCTGAGCGGTAAGCTTCACGAGTTCCGTTTTCCTGTCAGAGCCGCGAAAGCGATTATGCAATCCCACTAGCAAAATATCAATAGAATAGTGATAATTATTGAATTGTTTTCCCCATCCCGTAAACAATAACAAAGTTATAAGCTAAATCCCTGATAGTTTCCGCCTTTCCTTGAAAAGTCTCGCCCTCTGTGTTAAAGTATATCTACTAATGATAGAAGAAACAGGCCGGTCAAACAGCCTGAAAAATAGCAGAAAAGTTGGAAAAGAAGATGGAAGAACAGGTAAAGGATCAGAAAACAGGAAAGCTGTATCTATGTGCGACGCCTATTGGGAATCTGGATGATATTACCCTGCGGGTTTTGAATACATTAAAGGAAGTGGACTTGATTGCGGCGGAGGACACCCGGCACAGCATTAAGCTGTTAAACCACTTTAATATTAAGACGCCCATGACCAGCTATCATGAATACAACAAGGTGGACAAGGCCAGATATCTGGTGGAGCAGATGAAAAATGGAGTTTCTATCGCATTAATTACAGATGCGGGAACACCGGGAATCTCTGATCCGGGCGAAGAATTGGTGAGACAGTGCCATGAGGCGGGAGTACCGCTTACATCTCTGCCCGGGCCTGCGGCCTGCATTACGGCTCTGACCATATCGGGACTGGCTACGAGGCGTTTCTGCTTTGAGGCATTTCTCCCTTCTGATAAGAAGGAAAAACAGTGGATTTTAGAGGAACTGAAGCGGGAGACGAGAACGATCATTATATATGAAGCGCCCCACCGGCTTGTCAGGACGCTGGAGGAACTGAGAGAGGCCCTGGGAAACCGGAGAATTACCATATGCAGGGAACTGACGAAACGGTATGAGACGGCGTTTCAGACTACGTTTGAAGATGCGCTGGCGGCCTATGAGACGGAGGAGCCAAGAGGCGAGTGCGTCATTGCTATTGAGGGGAAGAGTATCGGTGAAATAAAGGAAGAACGGATGAAATCGTTTGAGGAGATGTCTCTGGAAGAGCATATGGATCTGTATGAGAAGCAGGGAATTGAACGAAAAGAGGCCATGCGTATGGTGGCGAAGGATCGGGGAATCAGTAAACGGGATGTCTACCAGCAGCTGATGAAGTAAGAGGATCCGGATATGGTGTGTAACATGATATGCCTCGATATTGACGGTACGATATTAAACAGCAGACATGAGATTACCTCTCATACCGTCTGTACGGGATATCGAAAGAGATACGAATTAACAGTTAAAGCTGCAAAGAGGCTGGATTCCAAAGATCCGGCCTCTTTGCATCCTGGTCTTGGGGTAATACCTGGAATACATGTTCATTTATCGAAGCAATGGGAGATTCCCTGTCAGCTTATTCACCGCTTTTTTAGGTCCGCAGATGGCAATACCGAGATAGGAGAAGGTATCTTCCTCGGTGGCGGCAGCCTTATCAATAAATTCATCGTAGGTCTTGCAGCTCTGTGCCGTGTCGGAGAAATCCACCACAGTCAGTTCCGCATATTCCGGCCGGTAAAGCTGTTTCCGGAGCTCCCGTATTTTGGCTCCGTCAGCCTTTAGTATGGGGACAGGGAACTGGATGATGCCCCGGTGGGAGCAGCCTGTCTTGTCCGTGACGTCAGGCCCCACGGTATCCGGCATCTCCTTGCCAAGCGTGATTCCCATAATTCCGGCGGTGTTGGCAATCAGGCCGGTGGGGAGTGTCTCGTCGATGACCATGACACATTTTTCGTTCTGTAAATCCATTTATCTTACTTCCTTTTCTGTTTGTTGTTCTATTTTACCATTTGTCCGAAAAAATTTCTTGAACGATGTGGCATATCACAGGCGGCTGTTATTTAAAAATTTTTCTTGACAAACGAATCGGGATTGTATAGAATTGGTTTGAATATCAAAATATTTGAAACGAAAAATATCAGAGACAGGTGAAAACCACGGGTTTTCCCATTTACCTGGATGTGTGAATCACAGCACGAATGGGGGAAATTATGACGACTAGAATTATAGGAACAGGTTCGGCTGTACCGAAACAGGTGGTAACCAATGATGATCTGGCAAAGATCGTGGATACCAGCGACGAATGGATCAGACCGAGAACCGGAATCCGGGAAAGAAGGATTGCGGCAGCAGAATCAGGAACCTCCGATCTGGCGGCGGAGGCGGCGAAGCTGGCGATTGAACAATCCGGAATAAAACCGGAAGAACTGGACATTATCGTCCTTGCCACTTCCTCGGGAGACTGCTGTTTTCCAAATGGCGCCTGCGAGGTACAGGCCGCGGTCGGCGCGGTCAATGCGGTGGCGTTTGACTTAAGCGCCGCGTGTTCGGGATTTGTCTTCGCTTTAAACACGGTACATAGCTTTTTGACGGCGGGAATCTACCGTACGGGGCTTGTGATCGCCATACATGGACTCAGCAAGCTGGTGGACTGGAACGACCGGGGCACCTGCGTTCTCTTCGGAGACGGTGCGGGAGCGGCTGTCGTGAGGGCAGAGGACACCGGAATCATGGGGCTGACCATGGGTGCGGACGGAACGAAAGGCGACGTTCTGAAATGCGGCGGACGCACTACGGGAAATTTCCTGACAGGAAAGAAACCGGAATTAGGCTATATGACCATGGATGGCCAGGAAGTTTTTAAATTTGCGGTTAAGACCGTGCCGGAGGCAATTAAGAAGACGATTGCCGGGAGCGGAACCGAATTAGAAGAAATTAAATATTTTATTCTGCATCAGTCCAATTACCGGATTTCCGAATCCATAGCGAAAAGACTTAAATTACCGATGGAAAAGTTTCCAGCGAATTTAGAGCGGTATGGTAATACTTCCGGAGCGTCGGTGCCCATCCTTTTAGATGAGCTGAACCGCGAAGGAAAATTGAAACCGGGCGACAAATTGCTTTTAGCCGGTTTTGGTGCAGGGTTGACCTGGGGAACCACTCTTCTGGAGTGGTAATTAAAAAGACTAATACTTTGAAAATCAAAGTAATTAGATAAATATTAAAAAATCAATGGAATAAAAGATGGAAAATGAAGAGGAGAATGAAACCATGTTAGAGAAGATGAAAGAAATTATCGCAGAGCAGTTAAATGTAGACGCAGAGGCCGTATTGGCAGAGTCTTCCTTTAAAGAGGATTTAGGAGCGGATTCCCTGGATTTATTCGAACTTGTTATGGCTCTGGAGGATGAGTATTCAGTCGAGATTCCTTCTGAGGATTTAGAGAAGCTGACGACCGTTAGCGCGGTTATGGACTACTTAAAAGCAAAGGGCGTGGAAGGCTGATGAATACCAGAATAACGGAACTTTTAGGAATTAAACACCCGATTATACAGGGTGGAATGGCCTGGGTTGCGGAACATCATCTGGCGGCGGCTGTATCGGAAGCTGGCGGGCTGGGACTGATCGGCGGTGCAAACGCACCGGCCGAGGTGGTCAGAGAGGAGATCCGCAAGGCAAAAGCGCTGACAAAGAAACCAATCGGAGTCAATGTCATGCTGCTGAGCCCTCATGCCGATGAGATAGCAAAGGTAGTCGTGGAGGAAGGAATCGGTGTGGTAACCACCGGAGCCGGAAACCCGGAGAAATATATTGAGATGTGGAAGGCCGCCGGGGTCAAAATTATACCGGTTGTGGCTTCTGTAGCACTGGCTAAGAGAATGGAGCGCTACGGCGCGGATGCGGTTGTGGCGGAGGGATGCGAATCCGGTGGCCATATCGGTGAGCAGACAACGATGACACTGGTTCCTCAGGTCGTGGACGCTGTATCCATACCGGTTATTGCGGCCGGCGGAATCGGCGACGGACGCGGAATCGCCGCGGCATTTATGCTCGGAGCAGAGGCGGTACAGATCGGTACGAGATTTGTGGTTTCGGATGAATCCATTGTTCACGAGAACTACAAGCAGCGCATTATCAAGGCAAAGGACATCGATTCGGCGGTTACGGGACGTTCCCACGGCCATCCGGTCAGATGCTTAAGGAATCAGATGACCAGGGAATACGTAAAGCTGGAGCAGGAAGGCAAGAGCTTCGAGGAACTGGAATACTTAACTCTCGGAAAGCTGAGAGAGGCCGTACAGGAAGGCGATATCACGAACGGTACCGTCATGGCAGGCCAGATCGCAGGTATGATTTATAAGACACAGACCTGTAAGGAAATGATTGATGAGATGATGGAACAGGCGGAGAAACTGCTGAACCGATAATTGAAAAAGGAGTTACGGATTATGAGCAAGACTGCATTTATTTTCCCGGGACAGGGCGCACAGTACTGTGGAATGGGCCAGGATTTTTATGAGAATACAAAGACCGGAAAAGAGCTCTTTGACATGGCGTCAGAGCTGCTTGGCTTTTCCGTGCCGGAGCTGTGTTTTGAGAAGAACGACAGACTGGATATCACGGAATACACACAGGCCGCCATGGTAACCACCAGCATCGCCATGATGCGTGTCCTGGAAGAGGCAAAAGGCGTGAAGCCCGATGTGGCTGCCGGACTGAGCCTGGGAGAATACCCTGCGCTTGCCGCCGCGGGCGTGATGAGCGACGCGGATGCGATCCGTACCGTAAGACAGAGGGGAATCCTCATGCAGGAGGCGGTTCCGGTTGGACTCGGAGCCATGGCCGCCATCCTGGCCCTCGACGCGTCTAAGATTGAAGAAGTGATAAGCGCGATCGACGGCGTTTCCATCGCCAACTACAACTGCCCGGGACAGATCGTGATCTCCGGACGGAAGGAAGCCGTGGAAGCGGCCAATGAGAAGCTCCTGGAAGCGGGGGCAAAGCGTGCCGTTCTGTTAAATGTCAGCGGACCGTTCCATTCTGCCATGCTTGCGGAAGCCGGACGGAAGCTGGGCGAGGTTCTGGCCGATATCCGCATCAATACCCCGGTTATCCCGTATGTGGCTAATGTCACGGCTCAGTATGTGACGAAGGCAGAGGACGTGAGACCGCTTTTAGAGAGGCAGGTGTCTTCTTCCGTCAGATGGCAGCAGAGTGTGGAAACCATGCTGCAGGATGGAGTGGATACATTTATAGAAATCGGGCCGGGAAAGACTCTGGCCGGATTCATGAGAAAGATAACAAGAGATGTAAAAGTCATTAATATAGAAAAACTGGAAGATATTGAAAAGCTATAGCGAGGAGGAGGCCGCAATGTTAGAAGGAAAAACAGCTGTTGTGACCGGAGCCGGAAGAGGAATCGGGCGGGCGATCGCGCTCCGTCTGGCCGCGGAAGGCGCAACTGTCATTGTCAATTATAATGGTTCCGCGAAACGTGCGGAAGAAGTGGTAAATGAGATTACGGCATGCGGAGGCCATGCGGAAGCCATCCAGTGCAGCGTGTCTGATTTTGAGAGCGTTGCGGCTATGATGGACGGCGTCATAAAGAAGTATGGCTCTATCGATATTCTGGTAAATAACGCCGGAATCACGAAGGATAATCTGCTGATGAAGATGTCCGAGGGCGATTTCGACGCGGTTATCGATACCAACTTAAAGGGCGTGTTTAACTGCATGAAGCATGTAGCCCGCCAGATGATCAAACAGAGAGGCGGCAGAATCATCAATATTTCTTCCGTTTCCGGTGTGCTCGGCAATGCGGGGCAGGCCAATTACTGCGCGGCCAAGGCTGGTGTGATCGGACTGACAAAATCCTTTGCCAGAGAAGTTGCCAGCAGGGGAGTCACCGTGAACGCGGTAGCGCCTGGATTTATTGAGACGGAGATGACGGAGGTGCTGTCCGATGCCGTAAAGGCGGGAGCGACAGAACAGATCCCGATGAAACATTTTGGAACCACCGAAGATATTGCCGGTACAGTGGCATTTCTGGCCTCCGGCGCGGCAGGCTACATAACTGGCCAGGTGATCTGCGTGGACGGCGGAATGGCGATGTAATAAGGAGAGAGCGACATGAAGACAAGAGTTGTAGTAACAGGTATGGGAGCAATTACACCGATCGGAAATGATGTAGAGAGTTTCTGGAACGGACTGAAAGAGAAAAAGGTGGGAATCGGACCGATTACCCAGTTTGATACAACCGAATATAAGGCAAAGCTTGCGGCCGAGGTAAAGGATTTTGATCCTAAGAATTATATGGATCCGAAGGCTGCTAAGCGCATGGAACGTTTCTCCCAGTTTGCCGTAGCCGCTTCGAAGGAAGCACTGGAGAATTCCGGCATTGATATGGAACAGGAGGACCCGTACCGTGTAGGTGTATGTCTGGGATCCGGAATCGGAAGCCTTCAGGCTATGGAGCGGGAACACAAAAAGCTCCTGGAAAAGGGACCGGGCCGTGTAAATCCGCTGCTGGTACCGATGATGATCTGCAACATGGCCGCCGGTAATGTGGCGATCCAGTTCGGATTAAAGGGAAAATGCTTTAACGTGGTAACTGCCTGTGCGACAGGTACTCATTCGATCGGTGAAGCGTTCCGTTCCATCCAGTACGGTGAGGCGGACGTAATGGTTGCCGGTGGAACGGAAGCCAGCATAGCACCGATCGGTGTGGCTGGATTTACATCCCTGACAGCGCTTACCACTGTGACGGATCCGATGCGCGCGTCTATCCCGTTCGATCAGGACAGAAGCGGTTTCGTGATGGGCGAAGGCGCCGGTGTTGTGGTTCTGGAGTCTCTGGAGCATGCAATCGCAAGAAATGCGACGATATACGCTGAGGTGATCGGATACGGCTCAACCTGTGATGCATACCATATCACCTCCCCGGCCGAGGACGGAAGCGGTGCGGCCAGAGCGATGACGAATGCCATCCAGGACGGCGGTATCAGACCGGAAGACGTGGATTACGTCAACGCACACGGAACCAGCACGCATCACAACGACTTATTCGAGACCATGGCGATCAAATCAGCACTCGGCGACCATGCGGGGGAGGTTAAGATCAATTCTACCAAGTCCATGATCGGCCACCTTCTGGGGGCCGCAGGCGGCGTGGAATTCATCACCTGTGTGAAATCAATCCAGGATGGATTTGTGCATGCGACAGCGGGTCTTGAGACTGAGGGAGAAGGATGCGATTTAGACTACACGAAGGGCGAGGGCGTTTCCTGTGATGTCAATGTGGCAATCAGCAACTCTCTTGGCTTCGGCGGTCATAACGCAAGTATTTTAGTGAAAAAGTTCGAACAGTAGGAGGCCGGATATGGAGATCAATGATATCATCAGACTGATGCAGGCGGTTTCAGAGAATGGCCTGACCAGCTTTAAGATAGAGGAAGGCAACTTGAAGCTTTCCATCAAAAAGGAAAAAGAACAGATTATAACCGTAGCGGGAAACAGCGCGGTGCAGCAGATGATACCGGCGGCAGGCGCCGGGGGGAAAACGGGGGCGCCCACCAAGGGTCT